>Ga0073928_10009979_pt1 | contig 11439 bp, 7 predicted proteins | sample PaiPotPPA55metaG_FD_76969 | JGI IMG/M metagenome (GOLD analysis project Ga0073928, IMG submission 76969) | Iron sulfur acid spring bacterial and archeal communities from Banff, Canada, to study Microbial Dark Matter (Phase II) - Paint Pots PPA... ...
TATGGCTCCTCAAGTTTCGTCCGCGGAGATCAGCGCCGCCCACAGGATGTTTCAGGAATCGCCCTCTCCACAGACTGACACAGAAGCCATCGAACCCCGCAAGGAACCGCCAACCTCGCGCCTGCCGGGTTCGATCGCTTTGTCCCAGATCCCCGGCACGTTTCAGCAGATTTCCGACACCGAGGAAAGCTCCTCCCACGGTGCCCGTTGGAGACCCTTCATCTCCACGCAGCCCATTAAGAGCCTTGACCAGGAAGTCCTCGCCAATCACAACCTGCTCAGTGCGCTGGCCGGACCCGGCACTACCGTGGGCGTGTCTCTCTACGGGGGCAAGCGGCCCATTGCCATGTCTTCCGATGACTTGACGCGCATCCTGATCAACCTGACCAAGAATGCGGCCGAGGCAATGCCGCAGGGCGGGCACATTCAGATCGCCCTGGAAGAATTCTCCGATTGCCTGTGCCTGAGTATCTCTGATACTGGCAGGGGTCTTCCCGAGTCTGCGCTGGAAGAGATCTTCACCGCCGGCTACACCACCCATGTCGATGTACAGAGCCCGTCCAGCCATCCGTCCGGATGGGAGCCACCCCATCGCGGTCTCGGCCTGGCGATTGTTCGTTCGATCGTTTCCGCCGCGGGCGGCACGGTCACCGCGGCCAATCGAAACGATTGGAGTTCGGGCCAGCCATCCGGTTCCGCGGGAGATCCGGCTCCAATTCCGGGCGTCATCTTCCACCTCAATTTTCCCCTCAGCTCATGAGGGCCCCCGTCCAACCCCTGGTCTGGTTCGGCCCGGTTCCTGCAGCGAAGCCGCATCCTTCCGAAATTTCTTGCAATAGTGTGTGGAACGTCACACGCTTTCCCAGCGAAAGGCAAGTACGATGCTCGCAATAACTTTTCAGCCAACCTTGATGGAGTATCCGCCCCAAATGGAGTACCCCCCCCAGTCCGTCGAAACCCTTGAGGTTTCCGAACAGCGGATTCATTTGCATCTGCTGGTCGTTGAAACCGACTCCGCCGTTCGCTCGGCATGTGAGGAAATCGCAATCTCGTTGGGCTATGCCGTGCAATCCACCGGCAGTCTGGCCGAAGCCCGCAGTCTCCTGCGAGGCCACGCCGTCGATATTCTGCTGGTCAATCTTCCCCCGCACGGAGACCAGGGCCTGGAACTCATCACGGAAGTCAAATTTCTTTGCCCCAACATAGCGGTGATTGTGATGACGGTCTCGGGATCGATCAGTGTCGCGGTCGAAGCCATGCGCTGCGGCGCCGCCGACTACATCACCAAACCTTTCGGGGTCGACGATCTCTCCACGGTTCTCGAACGTGCTGCCACCCACATCTCGGTTGACGAAAACAGTCGCCGCCTCCGCGAACGCCTGCGTCTCAGCCAGGGTATGGGCTCCATGATCGGACGATCGGCGGAGATGGAGAAGCTGTATCGCATCCTCTCCAAGGTCGCGCAAAGCACCCACCCTGTCCTGGTGCTGGGCGAGAGCGGCAGCGGCAAGGAACTGGTAGCCCGCACCATCCACACCCACGGGCCCAATGCCCACAAGCCATTTCTCCCTGTTGACTGCGGATCGCTGGTACCTACCCTGATTGAAAGTGAGCTCTTCGGATACGTCAAGGGACCCTTCACCGGCGCTATCAAATCCAAGGACGGTCTGTTCGTCTCCGCTGAAGGGGGCACCGTCTTCCTGGATGAAATCGGCGAGCTGACGCTGGATTTGCAGGCCAAGCTGCTGCGCGCTCTGCAGGAGAGGGAAGTGCGGCCCGTCGGCGCCACCCACCGCGTACCCATCAAGGCACGCGTCGTTGCTGCCACCAACCGGGATCTGGCCAGCATGGTCGAGCGGGGAAGCTTCCGCAAGGACCTCTTCTACCGCCTCAATGTCGTCAACCTTCGGCTGCCTCCCCTGCGCGATCGCCGCGAAGATATTCCTCTCCTGACCGCTCATTTTCTGGAACGCCAGTCACGCGGCCGCATGCGCAAATTCACCCTCAGCGATGATGCCTTGCGCACCATGATGCACCACGACTGGCCAGGCAATATACGCGAGTTGGAAAACTGCGTCGAGCACGCCTGCGCGCTCTCTTCCGGCCCGGTCCTCGAACTCGGCGATCTGCCCACTGGTCTGCAGCAACAGGGACTGGAAGCGTATCGTACAGCCGCCGCGCCTCCGGCCCCTCCCCCCGATCACTCAGCGGATGTTCAGCCGTTGGCCGACATGGAGCGACAGGCTATCCTCAGCGCCGTCCGCATCCTGGATGGAGACAAGTTGCTCGCCGCGCAACTGCTGGGCATCGGCAAAACCACCCTCTATCGCAAGCTGAAGGAATACGGCATCACTGACCCCATGTGCGACGCCTAGAGCAAAATCAGCGTAGGTGTACCCGGGAGAATCCGCACAAGGAGCATTGTTCTTGAGAAAAATGCAGTCTGGTATTTCCTCCGCTCGGTATAGTCGCTCTGATTTTGCTCTAGTCGCAAAAACGCCGCTCGCGGCACGATCTCCGTTGCTCCGTTCGAACGTCGTCGTGCGGCCCGTGAGCGCCTCAAGAAGTCCACCCCCGCTTGTCGAGGAAAGAAAAATCCAGGTATCGAGAAGAACAGGAGAAGACCATGAAGATCTTGATCGTGACAGGGATTGAAGGAGCCGAAAATTGTGTCGCGGCCATCGCGCGTCTACTGGATATGCCCTGCGAACTGGCCAACAGCCGCAAAGCAGCTGTCAGCGTCCTGAAACGAAGCGAATACGCCGCCGTCGTGCTCGACGAGGGAATTGCCGACAGTGATCCAGCCGGCGTCGACCTCATCTGGGAGCACGCCGCCTTGGCCGTTCCCGTGCAACTGAATTTTGCCCTCGCCGGAGCGCAGCGTCTGGCCCGCGAAATTCGCATGGCTCTCCTCCGCCGCGAGCGCGAACGTGCCCTGGCCCATGAAGCCGCCGCCGCCGCCATTCAAATCGAATTGAAATCCACCTTGGCCGGCCTGCTCCTGCATTCCCAACTGGCCCTCGCCGAGCGTGGCGTCCCACCTCCCCTGGCCGAAAAGCTGCGCATCGTTGCCGACCTGGCCGGCACTCTCCGCCAGCAGCTCTCTCCCGCTCCGGGAGGCGCGTCGCGCGCCTGACAAGTCTTTCCTTTCCGCTTTCCCCTTGACAATCGACAACAGACTGGAAGACGCTATTGTCGAACGTCGAGGGGAACAATCATGCCGCCATCCGTTGACCTGCTCCAAGGTACACTCGACCTGCTCATCCTCAAGACCCTGGCCCTCGAACCCATGCACGGTTGGGGCGTCGCCCTGCGCATTCAGCAAATCTCCAAAGAAGTTTTGCAAATCGGCCAGGGATCGCTCTACCCTGCGCTCCACCGCCTCGAGTACCGCGGCTGGATCAAGTCGGAGTGGGCCAGCTCCGATAACAATCGCCGCGCCAAGTTCTATTCCCTGACCGCCAAAGGCCGCAAGCAACTTGCCGCCGAACTCGACCAATGGGATCGCATGGCCGCTGCCATCGCCCTGGTGTTGGGGCAGGACAAGGCAGCCACCGCATGAGCCGCGACCCACACCACCGCGCCGATGCCACCGCCGGCCGCTGGCTCCGGATGCTCCGCCTGCGCGCAAGCTGGTTCCGCCGCCGGCCTTCCCTTCAGCAGGAGCTCGACGAGGAGCTGGCCTTCCACCTCGAGCAGTCCGTCCGCCTCTATGAGGCAGCCGGCATGTCGGCAGCCGAAGCTCGCCACCAGGCCCTGCTTGACTTTGGCGGCCTCGAACAGACTCGCGAAGAGACCTGGCGCCAGCGCCCCTCATGGCTCATCGAAACCATCCTCCAGGACGTCCGCTACGCCGCCCGCGGATTCCTGCGCAACCCCGCCTTCACCGCTACTGTCCTCCTCACCCTGGCCCTCGGCATCGGCGCCACCACCGCCGTCTTCAGCGTCGTCGATCGCATCCTCTTCCGCAGCCTGCCCTATGCCCACGACGATCGCCTCGTCTCCCTCGGCCTTGTCCAATCGCTCGAAAAGCAGGAGTTTACGCTGGGCGGTTTCTTCTACGAATGGCGCGACAATCAGCGGCCCTTCGCCTCGCTTACCTTCGAAACCGGCACCAGTGATTGCAATCTTACCGATGTCAATCCGGTGCATCTTCAATGTGCGGACGTCGCTCAGAATTTCCTTCCTACCTTGGGCATCACGCCGCTGCTGGGACGCAACTTCCTTCCCGAAGAAGACCTTCCCCACGGGCCGGCCGTGGCCATGATCTCCGATGGCCTCTGGCTCAGCCGCTTCAATCGCGATCCCGGCATCCTCAACAAGTCCATCTCCCTTGACGAGCACTCGGTGCGCATCGTCGGCGTTCTTCCGCGTGACTTCGAAATGCCGCGCATGCAGCCAGTCGACATCGTCGTGCCGGCGGCCATGGACATTGCCGCACAGCACACCGTCAACAGTGGAATCGGCTATCCCATGTGGGCCTTCGCGCGCCTCAAGCCGGGCGTCAGCCTCGCCGAGGCGCGCCTCCAGATGCAGCCTCTTTACCTGCACACCCAGCAATGGATTCCCGCCGAAATCCGCAACGATTTTCACCTCCAGATCCGCTCGATACGCGATCGCCAGATGCAGGATGCCTACCGCGCCGCGTGGTTTCTGCTCGGCGGAGTGTTGGCCGTCCTGCTCATCGCCTGCGCCAACGTGGCTAGCCTGTTTTCTGCGCGTAGTGCGGTACGGGAGCGCGAACTCGCCGTCCGCTCGGCACTCGGCGCCAGCCGCGGCCGCCTGATGCGTCAGACCATGACCGAGGCCTGGATGCTGGCGCTCGCTGGCGCTTTCGCAGGAGGCCTGCTGGCCGAGTTACTGCTGCAAGTCTTCATCGCCATCGGCCCCGCCGGTCTGCCCTTTCTCGCCAAGGCGCGGCTCGACCTGCGCGTCATCGCCTTCACCGTGCTCATCTCGCTGCTGTGCGCGCTGTTCTTCGGCATACTCGCCTCCGTGGAGAAACCCCGCGCATTGGCTTTGGCCGCTCGCGCCAAAAGATCGCGTACCCACGCCCGATTGCGGCGAACACTGGTAGCGCTGCAGATCGCCATCAGCGCCGTCTTACTCTCCAGCGCCGGCCTGCTGCTCAAGAGCTTCGCCAATCTCGAAAATCAGAAACTCGGTATGGAGCCACGCGACGTTGTCACCGTGCACGTTCCGCTCAATTCGGAGCACTATCCCAAGGGCTTTATGGACTTCTATCTCCGCGCTGAAGCTGCCTTGCGCCAGCTGCCCGGCGTCTCCGTCGTGGGCATGAGCAGCTCTCTGCCTCCCGATGGCTGGAAAAGTGGCACCCGTTACGCCGAGATTCTGGCCGTTGGCAAGTCACCCGCCCCGCAGGGAAGTGGCGGCACCGTGACGACGCGAACCGTGTCCCCCAATTATTTCCGCGCACTCCACATCCCCATCGTCCAAGGGCCAGGTTTCACCGAAGAGCAACGCCGCTCCGACAGCCACATTCTGGTGCTGAGCCAACTTCTCGCCTCCCGCCTCTTTCCCGGCGAAGATCCCATCGGCCGCCACGTCCAGTTCGGCAGCTTCAATCCCTACTTCACCGCCGGTCCTACCCTCTTCACCGTCGTCGGAGTCGCAGCCGACGTGAAAAACTCCGGCCTCGGCGTCGACAGTGAACCGGAATACTACACCCTGGGGAGAGATCGCGATCCCGACGCCTGGACGCGGCACCATTACTTCCTTCTCGAAACGGCCCTCCCTGCCGCGGTTATCGCACCCTGGATTCGTGCCCAGATCGCACAGTTAGATGCCACCGCACCGGTCGAAGTCCGCTCTCTCAGCCAGGACGTCAACCAGCTTGGAGACCGCCCCCGCTTCGCCACCGCGCTGCTCGGTTTCTTTGCCTTCTGTGGGCTCCTGATGGCCGTCATCGGTCTGTACGGCGTGATCGCCTATGTCGCCTCACAGCGCACCCAGGAGATCGGCGTGCGCATGGCCCTCGGCGCCACTCGCCTGAATATCCTGCGGCTGATCGCCGGTGAAGGCGTGCGCATGGTCACGCTGGGCGGCCTGCTTGGTCTGGGCGCGGCGCTGGCCTTGAGCCAGGTCATGCAGAGCCTGCTCTTCCAGGTTTCGCCGCGCGATCCGCAAATCTACATCGGCGTCGCTGCCTTGCTGGCCCTGGTCGCTCTCGCAGCGACGCTCCTGCCCGGCTGGACCGCCATGCAGGTAGATCCCGTCGAAGCTCTTCGTAACGAGTGAGGTGCATTCAGAATGAACAGCCGATGGAAGAATGCTTGCAAGCGATTCGCCCAGTCGCTCGCCCTGCGCCTGGGTCCATCTCGGTCGCAGGCCGATCGTGGCCGCGCCGAACTGGATGAGGAATTCCAGTTTCACCTGGACAACGCCATCAAGTCTCATCTCGCCGCAGGCATGTCGCCCGCCGAAGCCCGCCGCCAGGCCCTGCTCGACTTCGGCGGTGTCGAGCACACTCGCGAAGAAACCTGGCGCCAGCGCCCCTCGTGGCTCTTTGAAACCATCCTCCAGGATGCTCGCTACGCCGCCCGCGGATTCCTGCGCAACCCCACCTTCACCGCTACTGTCCTCCTCACCCTGGCCCTCGGCATCGGCGCCACTACCGCCGTCTTCAGCGTCGTGGACCGCATCCTCTTCCGCAGCCTGCCCTACGCCCACGACGACCGCCTGGTCTCGGTGGGTTTGACCGCTCCGATCATCCCCGAAGAATTCATGCTGGGAGGTTCCTACTTCGTCTGGCGTGACAACCAGACCCCCTTCGAGGCGTTTACGTCTGAGACCGGCGTTATCGGCTGTGACCTCACCGAACACAATCCCGCCCGTCTGAATTGCGCCACAATCGAGGCGAACTTTTTACCTACGCTGGGCGTGCCGCTCGCCCTTGGCCGCAACTTCCTGCCCGAAGAAGATCGCCCCAACGGCCCCAAAGTTGCCGTCCTCTCCTATGCTCTTTGGCAAAGCTACTACGGCAAAGATCCTGCGATCCTGAACCGTCTCATTGACGTTGAAGGCAATCCCACCCGCGTCATCGGAGTGCTGCCTCGCGATTTTCAGATGCCTACCCTCGAGGACGCCGACATCCTTCTTCCCCAGGCCCTCGACGAAACTCAGCAACGCAAGGCCGACCCTGGACGCCTGATGTTTGTCTTTGCCCGACTCAAGCCGGGGGTCACGCCGGATGAGGCCTCGGCCCGCTTGCAGCCCTTGTTTCAGTACTCACTGAAACTGGCCCCGCCTCCCTTCCGCAAAGAGGTTCACCTGCGCGTTCGTTCCGTGCGCGACCGTCAGATCCAGCATGTACGTCTCACCGCCTGGGTTCTGCTCGGAGCCGTTCTCGCCGTGCTGCTCATTGCCTGCGGCAATGTGGCCAGCCTGATGATGGCCCGCTCCGCCGCCCGCGAAAGGGAACTGGCCGTCCGCTCTGCCCTCGGCGCAAGTCGGGCCAGGCTGGTGCGCCAGACCCTGACCGAAGGCCTCCTTCTCGCCTTCTCAGGAGCCGTGCTGGGCTGGGGCCTTGCGGAAGCCCTGTTGCGCGCCTTTGTAGCGATAGCACCCGCGGGTATTCCATTCCTGGATCGGGCCCGGCTCGACCTTCGTATTGCCGCCGTTACCTTTCTGCTTACGCTGGTTTGCGGAGCGCTCTTTGGTATCCCGGCCATTGCCCGCCCGCCCGCCGCGCTGGCGCTGATTGCGTACACAGCCCGCAAGCGCGCCTGGCTGCGTCCTTCGCTGGTGGTCACCCAGATCGCTGTCAGCCTGGTCCTGCTTACCGGCTCCGCGCTGCTTGTACGTAGTTTCTGGAAGCTGCAACAGCAGGATCTCGGCATGCGTACCCGTGCCGTGCTCACCGCCAGCATCACCCTCGGCCGTCAGCACTACGGCACAACCGCGAAGCAAATGCAGTTCTTTCAGCAGGCCGAGGCGGCACTCCGTCGCCTTCCCGGTGTCGTCGCGGTTGGGCTGAGCGATTCGCTTCCTCCCGCTGGGCGGCATTACGAATCGATTCTCAATGTCATGACCATCGAAGGACGCCCCAAGATCTTGGATGGCACCGGCGGCATGGTCGCCTGGCGATCTGTCACCCCGGAGTACTTCCGTATCCTCGGCCTGCGCATCCTGGCGGGCCGCAACTTTACCGACGCAGACCGCACATTGACTGACCGTCCACTGATCCTCAGCAAGCTGCTCGCCGACCGCCTGTTCCCCGGCCAAAATCCGATCGGTCAACGCATTCAGCCAGTTCCCGACGATCCCTTTTTCACCGTGATCGGCGTCGCGGCCAACGTGAAAAACGCAGGCCTTGCGGGCAGCGATGAGCCCGAGTACTATCGCCTGCGTCGCAACATCGCTGACGACTGGGGGCTCTCTTCTGTCTTTGTCATTTCGACGGATTCCTCGGTTTCCGCAACCGCGCTGACTCCGTGGATCCGTTCGCAGTTGGCCGCGATTGATCCCACCGTCCCGACCGAAATCGTCCCGCTGCAGGAACGGGTCAGCAAGCTCGCCGCGATGCCGCGTTTTCAAGCCGTTCTGGTAGCGCTATTCGCCGCCACCGGCCTGATCATGGCGGTGATCGGCCTTTACGGACTGACCTCATTTCTCGCCCTGCGCCGAACCCAGGAAATCGGCATACGCATGGCTCTTGGCGCCGACCGCGCGAGCATTCTGCGCCTCATCGCCTGGGAGGGCCTGCGTCTCACCCTTGCCGGTGGAGTTCTGGGAATGGCGGCGGCCTTGGCCGTCACTCGCCTTCTAACCAGCATGCTCTTCAACATCGGGCCGCATGATCCCTTGACCTTTGCAGGAGTGGCTTTTTTATTGATGGCAGTGGCCCTTATCGCAACTCTCATCCCGGCGCGAGCCGCAACCCGCGTCGATCCTGTCGAAGCCCTTCGCCGCGAATAGCCCGCATTGCTAGTTTCGCCATTCCAAGCCCCGCCCAGTCCGGTAATCTGAACTGGCATGACCCAGCCGTCCGCAACCTCCGGAGCAGTCGACCGCGCCGTCCTGCTCATTGATTGCCCTGACCAGAAAGGCCTAGTCGCCCGGGTCGCCGGCCTGCTCTACCAGCAGGGCGCCAACATCCCCACGCCGATCAGCACCAGGACCACGAGCTCGGCCTCTTTTTCATGCGCGTCGAGTGGTCGCTCAACGGCGACGACGGCCAGAGCATCCCCGCCTTCATCGCTGCTTTCGAACCCCTCGCGGCCCAGCTAAAGATGCGTTGGCAGCTCAGCACGCTCAGCCAGCGGCCCCGCGTCGCCCTCTTTTGCTCGCAGTACCTGCACTGCATCGCCGACCTGCTTCACCGCGCGTCGTCCGGTGAACTCGCGTGCGACATCGCCGTCATTGTCTCGAACCACCGCGAGGTTGAGAAACTCGCTGCCTTCCACAACATTCGCTTCGAACACATTCCTGTAACGGCAACCACGCGCGAGGAAGCTGAATCCCGCCAGCTGGGTGTGCTGGAAGAGCTAGGCGTGGAGCTCGTCGTCCTCGCCCGCTACATGCAGATCCTCACCGAGCCGTTCGTCGCCCGCTACCCCGCCGCCATCATCAACGTCCACCACTCTTTTCTCCCCGCCTTCATCGGAGCCCGTCCCTACCACGCCGCCCACGCCCGCGGCGTCAAGCTCATCGGAGCTACCAGCCACTACGTGACCACGGTCCTCGACGACGGCCCCATCATCGAGCAGGATGTCGCCCGCATTTCCCACCGCGACCAGGTCGAAGACCTCGTCGCCCGCGGCCGCGACCTCGAACGCATCGTCCTCTCCCGCGCCGTCCGCTGGCACCTCGAACGCCGCATCCTCTGCTACGGCAACAAAACCGTCGTCTTCGACTGAGGTGCTCCGCACCCTTGACCGCGCTGCGCGCCACAGACTGATCCGGCTAGTCTCACTCCGCAGTTTTGTCATCCTGAGCACAGCGAAGGATCCGTTCCCTCATCTCACTGCGGCCGTTGAATCTCCTTTTCGACTCGCTGCATCCAATTACTTGTTGCAACAACTAATTTCGTTCAGAGAAGGCCTACCCCATGCAGATCGGCATCGACAGCTTTGCGGCAGCCATTCAAGACCCCGGCACCGGCACTACCATCGCTCCTACTGAGCGCCTCCGCAACCTGCTCGAGGAAATCGAGCTTGCCGACCAGGTGGGCCTCGACGTCTTCGGCATCGGCGAGCACCACCGCCCCGAATTTCTCGACTCCGCCCCGACCATCCTTCTCGCCGCGGCCGCCAGCCGGACGAAAAACATTCGTTTGGCATCTGCTGTGACAGTCCTCAGCGCTGCCGATCCGGTGCGCGTTTTCCAGGAGTTCGCCACACTGGATCTGATCTCGCAAGGCCGCGCGGAAATCGTCGCCGGCCGCGGCTCCTTCGTCGAAGCTTACCCGCTCTTTGGCCTCAAGCTCGAGGACTACGACGACCTCTTCGTCGAGAAACTCGATCTGCTGCTCAAGATCCGCGACAACGCAGTGGTGAAGTGGTCCGGCAAGCATCGTCCCGCGTTGAACGGACAAGGTATCTACCCCCGTCCTCTCCAGAAAGAGCTCCCCATCTGGCTCGGCGTTGGCGGCACGCCCCAGTCCTTCGCCCGCGCCGGCTACCTCGGCCTGCCTCTCATGGTGGCCATCATCGGCGGCGAGCCACATCGCTTCCGCCCCCTGATCGACCTCTATTACGAAGCTGGCAAGCGCGCCGGCCACTCTGCCGACAAGCTCAAGGTCGGCCTGCACATGCTCGGCTTCCTGGGCGAAACCACGCAGCAGGCCGCTGACGACTTCTGGCCCGGCTACAACGTCAGTTTCTCCAACATCGGCAAGGAACGTGGCTGGCCACCCCCTACCCGCGCCCAGTATGACGCCACCCGCGGCCCTAAGGGCGCCTTCCTCATCGGCGACGCCGACAAGGTCGTCGAAAAAATCCTCTACGTCAACGAAGCGCTCGGCGGCATCGCCCGCCTCGACTTCCAGATGACCGTCGCCACCCTGCCCCACAAAACAATGCTCAAAGCCATCGAAATCCTCGGCACCAAGGTCGCCGCAGCCATTCGCAAAGAGGTTGGGATCACCACCTAGACGCGCGGGAGTTGCGGAAGGGCATCAAAGTGCGCGTCACGGGCGCACAGCACCATCGAATGTTGAAGCGCCAAGGCGGCGATCCACATATCGTTGGTGGGAATGGGGGTGCCTTGTCTGCGCAGTTGCCGGTACACGTTCGCGTAGTGATGTGTAGTCTGCTCATCCGGGTACAGAATTGCGATGCCAGGCTTGAGGAGAAACCGTCGCAGAACTGCCTCGTTCCGCGGTCCCTGAGTTCCCACGGCAAATCCGGCGCGTAGTTCTCCCACAACGATGAAAGGCAGCCAGACTTCCTCGGCGGCCTCGACTATATCAACGACGGA
>Ga0073928_10009980_pt1 | contig 11439 bp, 11 predicted proteins | sample PaiPotPPA55metaG_FD_76969 | JGI IMG/M metagenome (GOLD analysis project Ga0073928, IMG submission 76969) | Iron sulfur acid spring bacterial and archeal communities from Banff, Canada, to study Microbial Dark Matter (Phase II) - Paint Pots PPA... ...
CCGTGAAGCCAGGGGCGGCTCCGGTTCGGCCGGAGCCTGCGGGGAACGCATCTTCTGTTGCGCCGCACGCGGAACAGCGCGCCGTTGACCACTACGAAGACGCTTCGCGGTACTGTCCCGTCTGTTCCCAGCGGCTGGAATCGCGGCGCTGCAAACTGATCTGCGCGGTGTGCGGCTATTACATGTCTTGCGCGGACTATTACTGATATGCTTTGCGGGTCCGGCCCGGTTGCCGCTGGAGCCGCTTTTGACGAGGAGAGAATGATATGGCACTGAAGATGACGAACCGCGAAGTGGATGGCGTGGCAGTGGTGGCGCTGGACGGGCGCATCGTGCTGGGCGAAGAGAGCAACGCGCTGCGCGAAAAAGTGAAGAGCCTGATTGCCGGCGGCAAAAAGAAGATCGTGCTGAACATGAACAACGTGACGTTCATCGACAGCGCCGGATTGGGTACGCTGGTGGCCGCGCATCACAGCGCCAAGACACAAGGCGCCGGGCTGAAGCTGTGCCATTTGGGCAGCAAGTTTCAGGAAGTCCTGCAAATCACCAAGCTCCTGACGGTATTCGACGTGTACAACACGGAAGCCGAAGCGGTGGGCAGCTTCTCGAAAGGCGCCGGCGCGTAATCGAAATTGTTGGCAGGGCACGCGCCCGCGCGCCCTGTTGCTTCTCTCCACGTTGGAACGACGTTGATACCCCCCCACCCCTATCACGACCAAAAGAGTGCGCAACATCATGAAAACAAGGGAGTAACTCGCGCGCCGTTGCGCGAAAGAGTGCGTAATCTTCTGAAAATGCACGGGTTACAGGTATGTAATAAGAAACAAAGGGCTTCGGGACGCACTGTGGCGAGGTACGAGGAAAAGAGGTACCTCCCACCCAGGGCGTTCTGAAAAATGAGAGCTGTTTAAGCTGAGTGGCAAAACAGAGTGGGCTAGCTCGTTTGGGCAGAGGACCGAAGGCCGGGATGCTGTTGGACGGCGCGGACAAGGATCACCTCCTTCTGGTGTCCTCCACGCCAGATGTAAGTGAATTATACACAATTGGTACAGCCTGTCAAGTATTTACTTATAAGTGCTTTAGTTGCTGGGCTTTAGCCCCGTCTGGTCAACCAAATCCGCTAGTGTAGCGGCACAATCGCAATTTAGGCGTTAAGTTTAGTGCTTGGCCTTAAATGCTTTGTGGATGGACAGTAACCGCTTTCTCCAAGTACCAGCAGAGGGCGTGGGCGAGTTGGATCTGACGGGGATTGCGGCACTCGGGCTCAAAGAGACGGGGGCTTCCTACCAGGATGACGTTGGACATGGCGCGAGAGGTGGCTACGTTCAGGCGGTTGAGGCTGTAAAGAAATTCCATCCCTCGAGGAGCGTCTTCGGGCGACGAGGTGGTGAGCGAGTAGATTACTACTGGTGCTTCCTGGCCTTGGAATTTGTCGACGGTTCCGACGTGGGCTCCCTTTGGCAATCGGGCGAGAAGATCGGAAACTTGTGCGTTGTAGGGCGCTACGATGAGTATGTCTTTGAGTTCGATGGGCCGACTACTGGTCGCGTTGCGAAACCAGATCACTCCAGGTTGCCGCAAACTATCAACGATCTTTGCAATGACTTCGATTTCTTCTGGCGAAGAGTTTCGATTGCCTTCATGCGCCACAGGGACGAACCACAATCCTGCTCCGTTCAGCCAAGGGTGTCCTTGCAAAACCCTGTGCTGGGTAAAAGCCCTGGTTCCAAGACGGCCGTCGTAAAACAACTCCGACGTAAAATGACAAATCGAAGGGTGCATTCTCCAAGTTTCGGGCAGCAACAAACCTGTGGTTGCGGGAATTGTCTTGTGGTCGCCCAGCAGATACTGGAGGGCAGACTTCTCAGCTCCCGGAGGATGACTGCCCTTCAACGGCCGTTCCAATTGCTGCGGATCTCCAATCAACACCAAGTTCTTGGCGGCTTGCGCAACAGCGATGACATCCGCCAATGCCATTTGTCCGGCCTCATCGATGAACAGTACATCCACGGCCCCAAAATATTCTGACCGTGACCAGAGCCAGGACGTTCCCCCGACTACGTCTGCCGCACTTGACTGCAGAGCGCGTAACGGAACGACGTTGTCGCGCGCGACTGCAATCTCCGGCGTTTCTTCTTGTTCGTCTGACCGCTGCATGCACTTGGCACCTTCAAAATTAGCCTCATGAGCGGCGTCAACGACTTCGTCAAGGAGTTTACGAATCACCTTGTGGCTCAGGGCGGTGATGCCAATTTTCTTGCCCTGTTTAAGCAGTTGGCAGATCATGCGGGCGCCGGTGTATGTTTTGCCTGCGCCTGGCGGTCCTTGAATCGCAAACACCGAATTGTCTAAAGCCGAGACGATCCGGCAAGCGGTCTCCACCGGTTCCTCGCCTGCCACCGCGGCAACGCTTTCTCCACGTAAGAGGCGCGGCGCTTTTCGCAATAACAGGTCGCGAGCAGATCGATAGCTACCAGGTGCATCGATGGCATTGCCGTCTACCCACTCCGCGATTCGAGACAAGGCGTCCGCATGTTCATTGATGCGACGGGGAGGGTCCCACATATAGACGCTGGTCGGATGAAATCCTGCCGACTTCCTGGTCTTCTTTACATCAACGGTTCGCTGGACGGGATCGATTGCTTCGACACAGCCAAATTTTTCTCCGCGGTGATACAAGTCCTTTCCACAGCGGACTTCGGTTTCTTGCTTGTCGTATGCATATCGCTCCACCGGGAGCTGGCCCTGCATGCCTACTTTTTCGACGAAGCGCAGTCCTGCCAAGGCGACGCGCTCGTCCAGCAAAGCGTCGTCATCAAGTTCGGCCAATCGATAACCTTCCCACCAGCTCGCTTTGTTCTCTCGCCGGTGCCAGTCCAAGAGCTGCGCCAACATCCAGCGCGCATCCTGCTCACCGGAACGCTCCGCAGGATTGATCGAGATGCCGCCCGCGAGTTGTTCTACGAGAGCGGCGACGCGTTTTTGGCGCTCGTCCAAATCTTCGGACGGAGCACCATCGCCAATTGGTGGCCTGGGGATTACCGTTCCGCTGTGTTCCAGCTCCGCTCGTTTTTGTTCCAGCCAATCTCTTAGCGAGGCGGTGGAGCGGCAATCGTCCTGGTTATATCCCTCCATGGCGGCGCACAGGTCCTGCGGCAGGTCTCCGTCCCAGCCTAGTTCTAGCCAGTGCTCGATGTAGCGCATCGCCTCGCGAGATTCCGCTAGCGGCGTCCTTCGGGAAAAGGAATGAAAAATTTCCAGAGCTTTCAAAGAGTATTCTTCGACGCCGGCGCGTACGGCTTGTTTGAAGATTGTGTGGAGATCAATGAACAGCCCGGCGCGCAACATCCGGTCGACTTCGTCTTCTCGTGTTGCGTACCTACCCATCAGGAATTTGAATTTGGATGGTTCATAGGCGCCGAAATGATAGACGTGCATCGCCGGAGCTGTCTCCCACGCACGCATGATTTCGTCCATCAACCACTCGAAACCTTGCTTCTCCTGCTCGGCAGTGAGGCACCATCGCTTTTTGTAGAGCTGTCCGTTTTTTTCGTCCGTGGTCAGCAAGCCGAAAAGGTATTGCCGGCCGCCTTCATCGGCGAATGGATCGCCCTCTAAGTCGATGAAGATATCGAACTGCGATGGTGCAGGTAGGTTGCAGAATCCGGTTCCTTCTACGAGGCGAAGTAATTCGTGCACAGATTGCTTAGAGGTTCGTGCCTGCACTTGGACGCGGGCTTGCTCGCGGACACGCTCGATGCCTTCTCTTGACCCGTGAAGAGGTTTTTGTTTCAGGGGGAGCGGCAGCACGGCGAGCTTGGCCATTGTCGGCGTATCCCAAGCTTCCAACTGGATTCGCTGCTGTGTTCGGATTCCGGCGACTAGGGAGAGATGATCGTCAGCGCGGCGTTTTGCGTCACATACGGCGAACCAGCGACATACATCGCAATGCTGGCACGGTTCCGGATAGGTGTGCTCGCCGTGACCGTTGTCGCAAACTTTCTCGAGCCGCGCTTTTACATATCGGTAGTAGGCGGCGTATTCCGCGAAGCGATAGGGCTCAGCCTTGAATTCCTTGCGGGCAGGAACCACATACATGAATTCCGGCGGTTCTCCCTGGATCTCTGCCAGCAGCGCTGAATACAGGGCAAGTTGAAGGATGGTTGTGGCTTTTGTCTCGCGAGCCAACTTGCAGTCATAAACTTCGTACGACCAGTCTCCCAAACGACTCTTCTTTGGTACTTTGCGCAGCACATCAGGGCGTCCAAACCATCGGCCGAAGGTGATGCTTCCCTGGGCGATGACGTCGGGTCCCCGGTGCATGCACGCGAGCGTTTCCTTAACTGGTTCTTTTTCGCCTAACTCACGCAGATCCACGAACGAAAGGCCTGCATCGCGAAGCGACTGCAGATAGGCGGCCTCGTGCCGCAGGCCGAGCTCTTGAATGACTTTCAGATCGGGCGAGCGCCAGTCTGGGGCGCTGCGCTGTCCGCGCGCGACGCTGAGGTCGAGCGAGGTCAGGTGGCGGCAGGCCAGATGATTGCTGAGGTCGGTAGCGGCCAGACGAATTTGGTCGGATTCGATTCTCATGTTTGATTTTTGGCGGACGTTGTTAATGGTAACGTCCTGGTCGAGGAAGTATATGCGTTAATTTAATTAATCGGGATCTAACCATAACGGAATTCGGTTGGCCTAAGTTCCGGTGTCTAGCCTTTTCATGGTGGGGCTGAGGCTTAGGCGCTGGACGCAGACTTGCAGTGACGGGCAGTGGCAACGGAGCAAGTGTTGGAGAAGAGATTTTAGTTGGCTGGAGCGCTTGATGACGTCGTCCACCTGCTTGAGCTTGGCGTGGGCCAATTTTTTCCAGCGGGGACCTACCGGTGAGCTATCACGCAGGCCGGCCAGGAAGATTTTGATTTCGGCGAGCGTGAAGTCCATTTCGCTGGCGAAACGGATCAGGCGCACGCGGTCCAAAGCGTCGGTGGGATAGCGCCGCTGGCCGCTTACGCGGTGGGGCGCTTCAAGAATGCCCACCTTTTCGTAATAGCGAATCGCGGATGGTTTGAGGTTCGCGCGAGCGGCAAGTTCGCCGATCTTCATTTGAGTCCCTTTGTTGCTTCCAGAAAAGGCTTTGACTTAAAGCTGACTTTAAGTTTTAGCATTTGGGCTGGTAGGTGACAAACGTTTTCGGAGGAATCGCATGAATACGGGAAAGAAGTTGGTAGTTGCCACAGGAATGAGCCTGGCAGCACTGACTGTTGGTGGAGAGACAGCGAGCTTCGGAGCGCTCGATTCAGCTCGGGCAGCCGAGCAAGAGAAGCAAATCGCTCCAACGCAAAGCAAGTTCTACTGCAATACCAAGGCACTGCAGCCAGGGGAGCGGGTGCGTCACAAACAGTTGACCGACAAGCTGACGAGCATCCGCAAGGAGGTAGTAGAAACGGAGAAGGGCTACGAATTCCAATACAGCCCATCGGACGTTTCGCTATTGGAGTTGGCGGATTGGGTTGTTGCGGAGGGAAAGTGCTGCCCGTTTTTTGATTTTCACATCGACTTGGAGCAAGAGGGCACGCTGCTGTGCTTGCGATTGACCGGTGCAGAGGGGATCAAGGCGTTCATTCGGACGGAATTTTCGGTCGCGGCAAAGTAAGCAAGGCACTCCGTAACCTTTGGCCGTTTGAGGGTCAGCCTAAATAACACCGCTGCCTTCGAGATCGCGTGCGCTTGCAGGGCGCTACGTGTTTGCGGAGTTACGGGGTTTCCACGGTTGCGGGCGGACAGTATACTCCGGGCACTGTAGTGGGGCTGTCAGGAGAGAGCGATGCCCGCTAGGAACCGGGTTCGGCGCGTGATCGAGGACGTGCCGGACCGCGCTGACGACTTTGCGAAGGCGTTTTACGGACTGAAGATGGTCTTCGCGAAATACGAGAAGCACCTGCAAGTTACCGCGGACACGCGCGAGAAATATTATTTAGAAACGCGTTCGCCCAGCTACAACGGGAAACCGCTCTTTTTCGGAGCGGTGCTTCGCGGGCGTGCGTACGTCAGCTTTCACCTGATGCCGCTTTATTGGGAACCTTCGTTGGCGAAGGGCATTTCAGCGAATCTTGCAAAACGCATGCAGGGGAAGACTTGCTTTAATTTTTCGGCGCCGGATGCGGCCCTTTTTCGTGAATTGGCTCGGCTGACGAGCCGTGGCTTTGCGCTGTATAAGCGGAAGAACCTGCTCTGACTTGTTACGCAGCGAATATCTTTGCCCTTCCGAAGTCCGAGCCCACACATCGATGCGTATCTTCCCTGGGCGTGATTGGTAGGGCCCGGTATGGAATACTTGACGTTTCGATTCCATCTGGGGAGTTCTCATGGCTCGGTATCTTACGCAGCACACGCTGGCTTGCCTTACGCGGCAGGGGGCGGAAAATCTTGCGCAAAAAATGCAGGCGGGGCGCGTGGCGCGTGCCGAGCGCGTGATGGTCAACATGCTGGAGGGGAAAATGTTTGTGGAGTTTCGCGCGGAATCTCGAGAGGCACTGGAGGCCTGGCTGAAAACGGAGGGCATGCACTTTGATTGGTTGGTGCGCATTGAATGGGAGACGCGGGGGCAGGATGGGAAGCTCTATTCGGCGGATTGAAAGCCCGATTTTCGGCCGCGGATTAACTGGTGATTTAGCTGCGGCGGCTGGTACGAGGTTCACGATATAGCACAAAGTTAGAACGATTTAATCTGCAGCACGGCAAATTCGATACCCTTCCTGTAGGGCCCTCCAAACCTTGAGCGAAGAAAGGCGCGAATGGCGAATTTGCGCTTCATCGTTTCCCTGATCACGAAAGAGAACGATTACCAGGTTGAGCAGGCTGCCTCGGCACAGGCCGCGGCGCACAAGCTCGGCGTCGACGTGCAGATTTTGTATGCCGATAACGACGCGATCACACAGAGCACGCAACTGCTGAAAACGATTCAGGCAGAGGCGGCGATGCGGCCGCAGGCGATCATTTTTGAGCCTGTGGGCGGTACGGCGTTTCCGCAGGTGGCGCAGGCGGCGGTGAGCGCCAAGATCGCATGGGCCGCGCTGAACCGCGAGGCCGATTACATTCCACAATTGCGCAAGACCACGAAGGTGCCGGTGTTCAGCGTGAGCTCAGACCATAAGGAGATCGGCCGCATTCAGGGGCGGCAATTTACGGCGCTGCTGCCGAGCGGCGGCTGCGTGCTGTACATTCAAGGGCCCTCCGAAAATTCGGCGGCGCGCGATCGTACCGCAGGGATGCAGATGACGGTTCCGCACGACGTGCAGATTGTTGCGCTGCGCGGGCGCTGGACGGAGGAGAGCGCGCAACGGGCGGTGGAATCGTGGCTGCGGCTGAACACATCGAACAAAACGCAGATTGATGTGGTGGGCGCGCAAAATGATTTGATGGCTGTGGGCGCGAGGAAAGCTTTCGAGAGCGTGTCCAGTATGGCGGATCGGGACAAATGGCTGCGGCTTCCGTTTACCGGGGTCGACGGGCTGGCGAAGACGGGTCAGGCTTGGGTGCGAAGCGGCACGCTGGCAGCAACGATTGTGGTGCCGACGAACGCGGGGCAAGCAATATCGATGCTGGTGGAAGCGCTGCAAACGGGGAGAGAGCTGCCGGAACGATCGTTTACCGTGCCGGAGTCTTTTCCACCGATCGAGAAACTTAGGCCGAGGAGCGACAACCTTAACGCCAAGAGCGAGAAACTCGCGCCTAGTGTTTGACTTTTTCGCGCGCCCGTCTTCAGACAATGTCAGTGGACGGCAGTGGGATAGAAAACATTGTGGCCGCCGCGCAGATCGCGGCCATAGATCAGTACTACGGTAACGCTGCCAAGCACGCGCACTTTGCATTGCGCGCCGGTGTCCCACAACCATTCTCGCGCGCCGAACAAGCCGGAAGCGTCCGTAATTTTCCCCGTATCGAGGAACGGGCCAAGTTTCACAGTGAAGAGACCGTTACTGTACACGTTTTTGTCGATATCCCAGTTCGCCAGAAAATAGCGGCGCCCAAGTGGAGCCGCGCCCTTGCGCCCGCCGGACGTGCCTGCATGTCCGCGCAGCCACAAATCATTGTCGCGCTCGACGCCGAGTTGAAAAAGTTCATCCAACGGCACGTTGCCTACCGTCGCGCCCGCGCGAATTCGGGTACGCATTTCGTAATCGTCGCCGCTGGCGCGCGGCAGCCAGTGTGCGTCCAACAATCCGCGCGCCGTACCAAACGCTCCTAGATTTTCCGCGAATGTTCGTCCGAGCCCCCCCTCGGCCTCTGCGTCCAGCGTGAAGCGATGTTCAGGCAGGCGCAGCAACGAGCGCTCCGCGCGAAGCCAATACGCGAACGATGTAGCGTCGGTGAAGAAAGTCTTCGCTACGGCGGAGCTGATTCCCTGCAAGTTGCGGAACGAGCGGCTCGCAACTTCCATACCCGTGCTCCAGGTCCACCGGGCGTTAGTCACCGAATGCAGCTCAACTCCTCCCGCAAAACGGCGCAAGTTCAAGTCGCTGACCGGCGTGCCGACGCCGAAAAACGTATTGCTGAGGTTCCAGTTTTCGTTTCGCGCGTCGAAATACATCTGCAAGCGGCGAGCCGGGTTGTCGAATAGCGGCGTCGAAAGCGCCCCGAAGGCTCGGCGCTTCTGTGAATCCCACCGCAGCAACGAAGTGAGGTTCACCGCGCGGTGCCGGATGTTGTAAATTTCGGGATAAACGGTGGCGTAGGGCACTCCGCTCAGTAGCGCGATCGCGCCTTCCAGCTTGGTATCGCCCCAACCGTTGCGTTCCGCGAGATGCAGCGTCGCATCAAAATGTTCCCCTGCGGGCGTCAGGTCCACGCGCTGATGGGAGAACACTCCAAGATTTTCAAGCCTAGCGCGCGTTAGAAGCAAAGCATCGCCATTCAAAACTTGTGGTGCGTTGAACGCGATCGCTCGGTGTAGAAGCGCTTCGTCGAGACGCGGTGGCGGTTGCACGGCGACATTCCGCAAACGCGGTTTGTCGATCGCGTTCCAGTATTTCAGCGCTGCTTCGAGATTGCCTTGCAAAAAGTAAATGGTGCCCAGGAAATCGAACGTGTAGTTGTCTCGTGAACCCAAGCGCAAAGCCGCGCGCAGATTTCGCTTGGCGGCCGAAAAATCGTTCTGCTTGTAATCAATGCCCGCCAGCTCCACCAGAAATCGCGGATCGCTGGGGTTTTTCAGATGCCCTCTAGCGAACGCCTCGCGCGATTCATTCCACTGCTGCTTTCTGGCGAGCGCCAACCCGCGCAGAAAATCCAGATCCGCAGGCTGCCCTTGAGGGCCTTGCGATAACTTCGCAGCTTCTTCCCACTGTCCAGAGTCAAAAGCTTTTTGCGCGGCCGCGAGGCGCGCATCGTCCGATGAGGATTGCTGCGCGAAACCAGCCGAGGGGACCGCAAGCGAAAGAAAGAGCAGAATCAGTTTGCAGCAGCGGGCACGGCGAGGAGCATCCACTTTCGCGCAGCTTCCCATTCTTTCTCGAATTCCTGACGCTCGATGCGCAAAAGCTTCCCGCGCGCCGGATCATTCACGAAAACGGCTTCTCGCTCCCAATCCATTCCCGTTACAACGACGTAATGAAAGGGCACCTTCGAGGTTCCCGGCTGTATGGTGACAATCAGTGGCCTTCCCTGTTCGAGATGCTCACGCAAGTCGCTCCAGTCGCCCCGTATCGCAAACTCGCGAAAGCCAGAATCGCGAAAGTAGTGTTCCATATCGGAGGCGAAAATGCCGCGAGCTTTTCGCGAATAGAGCTGTTTCTGAATGGCCTCAGCATCGGCCCTGCCGCTAGCGATCGGCGTACCGTGAGCGCCCCAATACTGCAACAGCATGGCAATCGACGCTGAGCCGCATCCGTCTTCCGTTTGCTTTACATACGGAACCTCGAGCCACACGCCAGAACTCTTCGCCGGCGCTGCCTGCGCAAGCAGCGCCGGGAGAATGCTAAGCAGGAAGCCTGCGAATGCACGGAACATCAAGGTCTTTCAGGGTCGAGTGGGTGGTCCTCAGTGCAGCACGGCTACCAGAGCGATCACGAGTACCGCAATGATGACAATGATTAGCAAGTCTCGGTCCGATAGACTGCCCGCCCGTCCACCCGCGAAATTTTCTTGGAGTTGACGAGAACGCGCAGCCAGCTTCGCCGCATCCTCATCCGTTAGCTGACCGACGGCATTATCGACTTTGCTGTAATCGATATTTGCGGACTTGAGCGCTTGCTGCGCCTCTGGAGAGGAAAAGATTTGTCTCAGCGCGGCTTCGTTGGCTCGGCGCGTTTCGGCGGGCCGCGCAGCATCCTTGCTTAGTTCCCGGGCGGATACAACGTGTTTGTCTTGCGCCTGCAGTCGCGCAGGGCACACTGCAAAGCAGGACAAAAGGACTACTGCCGCCCGACCACACCACTTCACGCAAACGTTCATCCATCCTCCATGTAATCCGTTCGTTGGCTAGGCTACCAAAGTTTACGGAATTACAGCGGGCGCTGACAAGAAGCTTTGCTGAAAATTTTCCGACGCATCATCCGCTGCAGGATTGCTTCGGTCTCAAACCACGACGGCGATCACGACGATGATGACGACCGCTATGATGATGTACGCCAGCGTTTTTGGCGAAAGGAATCCTGCCGCAAAATCGCTTTCCGCTTGCCGCGAGCGGTCAGCCAGCTTCGCCACTTCTTCGTCGCTTAACTGCCCAATCGCTTTGTCTACCCGCTGGTAATCGACATTGGCGGATTTCAGTGCCTTCTGCCCCTCGTCGGAAGACAACAAGTGCCGGATGGCATCTTCATTCGTCTGCCGCGTTTCCGCCGGCCGCGCCGCTTGTTTACTTAACTCTTCTGAAGTTACAACGTGCTGCGTTCCCTGTTCCTGCGCTCTCGCCGGCAAAACCGCGCCACCCAGGCACACGGCCATACCCAGCATTGAGGCCCACCACCTAACGGACACATTCATACTTCCTCCTGTTTGAAGGGCTGAGCTTTTGCCGATTGCCATCGATCAGCCGGATTCCGGCTGCGGATTAGACTGCAAACTCACAAGAAAGGTTTATCACCGCCGAGGGTGTGGAAGCGGGTAAGGCCGAGTGAAGTAAAGACTACTTGGCCGCTACAGGCAGGCTGTATTTGGACATGTCCACTTCGCGCCATTCGCCGCGCTCGATCCCCGTGCGGATCTGCGCAGCCGTCTTGCCCTTGTGAGATTGTTCATACGAGTAGATCGCTTCCCGCATGCACACACCGCAGCCCGCGCCGTGCTTGCTGGCGAAGCAGTCCAGCAAGCTGGTGTGGCCCTGACTGCGGTCGCAGTGGCAGTAGCATGGCTGCTGATAGAGGACTTTTTTTACTCGCGCCGCAAGGATGTACGCGTTTTGCACCACCACGTCGGTGAACTCCGAGGGGCTGAGCGTCTCCG
>Ga0073928_10009981_pt1 | contig 11437 bp, 7 predicted proteins | sample PaiPotPPA55metaG_FD_76969 | JGI IMG/M metagenome (GOLD analysis project Ga0073928, IMG submission 76969) | Iron sulfur acid spring bacterial and archeal communities from Banff, Canada, to study Microbial Dark Matter (Phase II) - Paint Pots PPA... ...
CAGATTCGTCGTGAGCACATCCGCACTCCCGGCACTGATCGCCAGTGCGGGCCCGTCAATGCTGGTGAACTCGCCACGGCTGACGGTGACGTTCGACGAGGAACCGCCGATCGACAGCGCCGACGAGTTGGTGGCGTTCTGCTGACCGGCATCCAAGCCGTCGAGGCTCACATGCGTCGAGCCGCTGACTTCGACCGTCGCGGTGTTCGAGGTGCCGGCGTAGGCCGTCGCGTTCAAGCCGTCGACATCGACGTAGCTGGCGCCGGAGATCGTGATCGGCGCGGTGGCCGTCGACGAGTAGACGCTCGAAGCGCCGGACGTGCCGGTCACCGCACTCGGCGACAAAGCCTTGATGGTGATCGGAGCGGTGGCAGTACCCGACGAAGTAACCGCAAACGGTGCATAGTTCCCCGGATCCACGATCACCGTGTCACCGGGCGTGGTAGCGGCATCCACTGCCGCCTGAATGGTGCAGTATGGCGTGGTCACGCTGTTAGTCGTCGAATCCGAGCAGGCCACGCCGGCAGCGTTGTCGACGTAGAACGTCGTCGCCGAGGCAGCTTGCGCGGATACCGGGGCAATGAACGAAGCCCCGACTATGACGAGTGCAGACGTGATCGCGACACGACGCTTACGCATCGCGCCCCCTCCTGAAGATCAAGCCAGTGCTACCCGATGTAGCAGTATGGCCACAGGCTACGGTACGTCAGGTTCTTTGCGCATGCCATCAGGCACGTTACGGTTCCTGTCAGCATCGAATCATGACGATGTTGATGCCGGATGGTGACAAAGTGAAGCGTATGCTCAGTGCGCCCTCGGCTGAAAAGCTGAGCAGCCTTCAATCTTCTTGGCATGACATGAAAACTAGGGGGAGCCGGGTGAAGACCCGTTCTCTGGTGGCACTCGCCGCCACAACCGTCGTCGCCGCCGCGTTCACGCCGCTTACTGCGAACGCCGCCACGACCACCATGCACAGCAGCAGCATCAGCGGGGTGCACTCCAGCGCGATCAGGAACCTGCTCAGCAGCGCCAAGGCCAAGCCTGCCGTCACACACGCCACGACCACCGGTCCGGTCACCGCCAGTCTGAACGCCGGCGTCGACGGCGCGCTGACCGTGCTGGCCGACACCTCCGCGTCCACGACGAGTGCGAGCGGCGCCACCATCGCGTCTGTCAGCTTCACCTACGGTGACGGCTCCGCGGCGACGACGAGCACCACGCACACCTACGCCACGGCAGGCACGTACACGATCACTGCCACGGTCACGGACTCCGCCGCGAACAGCGCCACCACGAGCGTCTCCTTCACGACGCTCGGCTCGGACTACACGGCGTACGGCCCGACCCGGATCCTGGACACCCGGACCGGAACCGGCACCAACGGGACGGCCACCAAGGTCGGCGCCGACTCGACGCTGAAGCTCAAGGTGGCCGGCGCCGGTATCTCGGGCAACACTATCCCGAGCGGCGTGACGGCTGTCGTCATGACCCTGACGGTGACCGACCCGACCAAGGCCGGCTACATCACCGCGTACGACGACGGCGACACGCAGCCGACCACCAGCAGCGTGAACTACGCGCCCGGCGAGACCGTCCCGAACCTGGTCGTGGTCCCGGTCGGCGCCGACGGATACGTCGACCTCTACAACGCCTCCAAGGGCAGCACTGACCTGGTCGCCGACGTCTCGGGCTACTTCACCCCGACATCCGGCAGCCAGTACGTGGCGATCCCCGACTACCGGCTGCTCGACACCCGGACCGGAACGGGCCAGGGCGGCCTCCAGCAGAAGGACGCCGCGTACAGCACTCTCACGGTGACCGTCGCGGGCGCCGACGGCGGCACCCTGCCGAGCACCGGCATCACCGCCGTGGCGCTGAACCTGACGGTGACCAACCCGACGCAGGCCGGCTTCCTGACCGCCTACCCGTCCGGCTCCGGCCTGCCGAACTCGTCGAACGTCAACTTCGGCAAGGGCGAGACGGTCCCCGACGAGGTCATCGTGCCGGTCGGCGCCGACGGCAAGATCAAGATCTACAACGCGAGCAAGGGCACGTCGGACATCATCGCGGACGTCTCGGGCTACTTCACCACCAGCACCTCGGTGACGACCAGTGCGTTCGTGCCGCTCCCGCCGACTCGGGTGCTGGACACGCGAGACCCGACCCTCTGGTCCGGAAACGGGCCGCTCGCCGCCAACACGTACTACGGCGTCGAGTCGGAGCCGGCCGGGATGGGAATCACCAGCCTGGTGCTGAACGCCACGGTCACGAACCCCGAGACTAACGGCTACGTCACGCTCTACCCGTACAACAACGGCTCGACGAGCGAGATCCCCAACGCGTCCAACGTGAACTACGGGCACAACGAGACGGTCGCCAACCTGGCGATCGCCTCGCTCGGCACCACTGCGGACTCGAATGGCGCGATCGACCTCGGCATCGCCAACACCAGCAACGGTACGACCGACTTCATCCTGGACATGACCGGGATCTTCGCATCGCAGTGACCGCGGCGCTGAACTAAGCACCGTGCAGTGAACAGCAGGGCCGGAGGGACATCGCGTCCCTCCGGCCCTCTTGTCGTTCAAGGCAGGTCGCGATCAGGGAAGGTAATACCCCTGACGCTCGCTCAGCGCCTCGTGCTCCTCCAGCCGCAGCTGGGTCCGGGCCGGCTCGGCGTCCGCGATTGCCTGCACCAGCAGGCCGGCAAGGACCAGCGGCGCGGCGTGCGAGTCGAAGACCAGTCGCGAGCCGACGGGGGTCGGGAAGACGGCGTCGGCGTTCTCGGTCCACGGCGCGATGCGGCTGTCGGTGACCAGTGCCACCTTGAAACCGAGGCGCTTGGCCTCGTCCAGCACGGTGATCGCCTCGGCCGCGTACCTGGGCAGCATGAAGGCGAGCAGCCACGTCGCCCCAACCTGCCGGGATTGCAGCAGTAGGTCGAAGGCCGCGGAGCCGGCGATGTCGACGAAGCGCACGTCGGGGTGGATTCTGCGCGCGCCGTAGATGGAGTAGTAGGCCACCGGATCGGACATGCGCAGTCCCAGCACCGGCAGGCAGGGACTGGCCGCGAGTTCCCGGCCGAGCGCGGCGAAACGCTCCGGGTCGGCGGCGAGCTCGTGCAGCGTGGAGAGGTTCGCCTCCTCGGTCGCGATCGCCGCTTGCAGTTCGTTGCGACGCACCTGCTGCGGGCTCTCGGCAACCGAACCGAGAACGATCAGGCGCAGCGCATCGCGTAGGGCCGGGTATCCGGCGAAGCCGAGCGCGGTGGCGAAGCGGCTGACGGCGGGCTGGCTGACGCCGACCCGCTCGGCCAGATCGACACTGCTCAGGAACGCCGCGTCGGACAGATTGTCGATCAGGAACTGCGCGATGCGGCGCTGCGTCGGAGACAGCCGTCGCCCGTCGAGGAGGGCGAGCAGCTGTTCCGACGCGGCCTTGGGCTGCTCCGCCGGCTGCCCTGCCGGCTGTTCCGCCGGCTGTTCCATGACCCGGTCCATGAGATCTCGCAGCTTACTGAAGCGGGGTCAGTTCAGTGTGCCGGTCACGGCCTCGACCGCGGCCAGCACCGAGCCGTCGTGCACCGCCTGCTCGGCGGCGCGCATCTCGATCGACAGGTAGCGGTCCGGGCCGGGACCGCCGACGCCTGCGGCCCGCAGCGCCGCCACGGCCGCGGCGGTCGCCGGGGCGGCCTTGAGCGGAGCGCGCAGGTCGATCGCCCGGGCGGCCGTAAGCAGCTCGATCGAGAGCACCTTGGCCACGTTGTCCAGCGACTGACGCAGCTTGCGCGCCGCGGACCAGCCCATGGAGACGTGATCTTCCTGCATCGCCGAGGACGGGATGGAGTCCACGCTCGCGGGCGCGGCCAGCCGCTTGCTCTCGGAGACCAGGGCCGCCTGCGTGTACTGCGCGATCATCAGGCCGCTGTCGACGCCCGGGTCGTCGGCCAGGAAGGGCGGCAGGCCGTGTGAGCGGGAGACGTCGAGCATCCGGTCGGTGCGCCGCTCGGCGATGGAGGCGAGGTCCGCCGCGGCGATGGCCAGGAAGTCCAGCACGTAGGCGACCGGGGCGCCGTGGAAGTTGCCGTTGGACTCGACCCTGCCCTCGTCGATCAGCACGACGGGGTTGTCCACGATCGCCGCGAGCTCCCGCTCGGCCACGGTCGCGGCGTGCGCGAGGGTGTCCCTGGCCGCGCCCGCGACCTGCGGGCTGCAGCGCAGCGAGTACGCGTCCTGCACGCGGTTGCAGGTGTTGTCGCCCCGGTGCGAGGCCATGATCCCGGAGTCCTCGAGGATGCGGATGAGGTTGGCGGCGGACGCGGCCTGGCCCGGGTGCGGCCTTATCGTGTGCAGTTCCGGCCGGAACACCCGGTCCGTGGCCAGCTGCGCCTCGACGCTCATCGCGGCACTGATGTCAGCGATCTTCAACAGCTGCCCGAAGTCCCGCAGCGCCATGATGAGCATGCCGAGCATGCCGTCGGTGCCGTTGATCAGCGCCAGACCCTCCTTGGGCGCCAGCTCGATCGGCGCGATGCCGTGTTCGGCCAGCACGGGCCCGGCGGCGGTCTCCTTGCCGTCCTCGCCGACGACCTCGCCCTCGCCCATGAGCACGAGCGCGACGTGGGCCAGCGGGGCGAGGTCGCCCGAGCAGCCCAGCGAGCCGTACTCGCGCACGGCCGGGGTGATGCCGGCGTTGAGCAGCGCGGCCATCGTCTCGGCGACCACCGGGCGCACGCCGGTGTGGCCGGAGGCCAGCGTCTTCAGCCGCATGAGGATCAGCGCCCGGACGACCTCGGGTTCGACCAGGTCGCCGAGTCCGGCCGCGTGCGAGCGGATCAGCGAACGCTGCAGCGCCGCGCGCAACTCGGGGTGGATGTGCCGGGTGGCCAGGGCGCCGAAGCCGGTGGAGATGCCGTAGGTCGGGGTGGGGGCGGCGGCCAGCTCGTCGACCACGGCGCGGCCGCGGGCCAGCGCGTCCAGGGCCGCCGGGCCGAGTTCCACCTTCGCGCCGCCGCGGGCCACGGCCAGCACGTCGTCGAAGCTCAGGTCACCCTTGCCGAGAGTTACGACCGCCACAGGTCCTCCACTGCCGTCCACGTCGCGCCCACGTCGGGATTGACGAATCCTGGTTGAACAATCCTGATTGAATAAGTCCATGCGGTTGACCGCACCCATGAATGATTGCATAACATAGCTGGTGGCTCCATCACCCCCCGTTCAGTCTCCGCCCCGCCCCTCGCAGAAGGTGAGCACCCGCATGACGTCCCGTCTCGTCACCGCACCCCGCGGCACCAGCCTCAACACCCTCGGCTGGCAGCAGGAGGCGGCCTACCGGATGCTGCAGAACAACCTCGATCCGGAGGTGGCCGAGCACCCCGAGGAGCTCGTCGTCTACGGCGGCACCGGCAAGGCGGCCCGCAACTGGGCCTCCTTCGACGCGATGCTGCGCACCCTGCGCACCCTCAAGGGCGACGAGACGATGCTGGTCCAGTCGGGCAAGCCGGTCGGCGTGATGCAGACCCACGAGTGGGCGCCCCGGGTGATCCTGGCGAACTCGAACCTGGTCGGCGACTGGGCCAACTGGGAGGAGTTCCGCCGCCTCGACGCCCTCGGGCTGATGATGTACGGCCAGATGACTGCGGGCTCGTGGATCTACATCGGCACCCAGGGCATCCTGCAGGGCACCTACGAGACCTTCGCCGCCGTGGCGGCCAAGCGCTTCGACGGCACCCTGGCCGGCACGATCACGCTGACCGCCGGCCTCGGCGGCATGGGCGGCGCCCAGCCGCTGGCCGTCACCATGAACGACGGCGTGGCCATCTGCATCGACTGCGACCCGCGGGCGATCACCCGCCGGATCGAGCACCGTTACCTCGACGTGCAGGCCGATTCCCTCGACCACGCACTGCAGTTGGCCGTGGAGGCGCGGGACGCGCGTCGTCCGCTCTCGATCGGCGTGCTCGGCAACGCGGCCGACCTCGTACCGCAACTCTTGGCGATGAACGCCCCGATCGACATCGTGACCGACCAGACCTCGGCCCACGACCCGCTCTCCTACCTGCCGCTCGGCGTGGCCCTCGAGGACGCACCCTCACTGAAACAAGAGAAGCCGGCCGAGTTCACCACCCGCGCCCGCGAGGCGATGGCGAAGCACGTGGAGGCGATGGTCGGCTTCCAGGACGCGGGCGCCGAGGTCTTCGACTACGGCAACTCGATCCGCGGCGAGGCCAAGCTGCACGGCTACGAGCGGGCCTTCGACTTCGCCGGCTTCGTGCCGAAGTACATCCGACCCCTGTTCTGCGAGGGCAAGGGCCCGTTCCGCTGGGCCGCGCTTTCCGGTGACCCCAAGGACATCGCCGTCACCGACCAGGCCGTGCTCGACCTCTTCCCGGCCAGTGACTCTAAAACCAATGAGTCGCTTCATCGCTGGATCAAACTCGCCGGAGAGCGCGTGCACTACCAGGGCCTGCCGGCCAGGATCTGCTGGCTCGGCTACGGCGAACGGCACCAGGCGGGCCTGCGCTTCAACGACCTGGTGGCCAAGGGCGAGGTGCAGGCCCCGCTGGTGATCGGCCGCGACCACCTGGACTGCGGCTCGGTGGCCTCGCCGTACCGGGAGACCGAGGCGATGCTGGACGGCTCCGACGCGATCGCGGACTGGCCGCTGCTCAACGCGATGGTCAACGTCGCCTCCGGCGCGTCCTGGGTGTCCATCCACCACGGCGGCGGCGTCGGCATGGGCCGCTCGATCCACGCCGGCCAGGTCTCCGTCGCCGACGGCACGCCGCTGGCCGCGCAGAAGCTGGAGCGGGTGCTCACGAACGACCCCGGCATGGGTGTGATCCGGCACGTGGACGCGGGCTACGAGCGCGCCGCCGAGGTGGCCGACGAGCGCGGCGTGCGCATCCCGATGAACGAAGGCTGAGATGGCTCACGAATCCGAGCAGCCGCCGAGCCTCGACGAGCTGTGGCGTTCGCTGCTCCCGCTCGGCTACCACCGGTCCACCGGCGGCTACCGCCGCTTCGCCTGGAACCGGGCCGATCTGGCCTGCCGGGCCTGGTTCACCGCGCAGGCCGCGGACCGCGGCCTGACCGTGCGCACCGACCGCAACGGCAACCAGTGGGCCTGGTGGGGCGAGGAGCTGCCAGGCAAGGCGCTCGCCATCGGCTCGCACCTGGACTCCGTCCCGGACGGCGGCGCGTACGACGGGCCGCTCGGCGTGGTCAGCTCCTTCGCCGCGGTCGACCTGCTCAGGGCGGTGGGCTGGCGGCCCGAGCGGCCGATCGCGATAGCCAACTTCGCCGACGAGGAGGGCGCGCGCTTCGGCGTGGCGTGCGCCGGATCCCGGCTGCTTGCCGGGCAGCTCGACCCGGCCAGGGCCCGCGCGTTGACCGACGCGGACGGCGTCAGCATGGCCGCCGCGATGGAGGCGGCGGGGGTGGACCCGGAGTCGATCGGACCGGACGAGGAACTGCTCGGCCGCATCGGCCAGTACGTCGAACTGCATATCGAGCAGGGCCGCGCGCTGGTCGACCTGGACCGGCCGGTCGGCGTCGCGACCTCTATCTGGCCGCACGGACGCTGGCGCTTCGAGTTCGGCGGCGAGGCGAACCACGCGGGCACCACGCGTCTCGAGGATCGCCGCGACCCGATGCTGGCCTACGCCTTCACCGTGCTCGCCGCCCGCGAGAAGGCGCTGGCGCACGGTGCGCTGGCCACGTTCGGCCGGATCCAGGTCGAGCCGAACGGTACGAATGCGATTCCGTCCCGGGTCAGCGCATGGCTGGACGGCCGCGCCCCGGACGAGTCCTCGCTCGGTGCGCTGCTCGCCGACCTCGAATCCGCCGCGCGGGAACGGGCTGAGCACGACGGAGCGTCCCTCTCCGTTGTGAACGAATCGCTGACCCCGGTGGTCGAGTTCGACCACGCACTGCGTAATCAGCTCGCGAAGACGCTGGACGACGCTCCCGTGCTGCCCACCGGCGCCGGGCATGACGCGGGCATCCTCGCCGCGCGTATCCCGACCGCGATGCTGTTCGTGCGCAACCCTTCCGGCGTCTCGCACAGCCCGGCCGAGCACGCGGAGCCGGCCGACTGCCGCACCGGCGTGCACGCGCTGGCCCGGGCGGTCGCCGAACTGGCCGGCTCCCCGGCCGTTCTCGGGGTGTCCTTTTGAGCCCGCAGCAGGCGTTTCACGCCGAATACGCGTTCGTCGACGACCGGGTGCAGGCCGAGGTGCTGATCGAGGCGGACGGCTCGGATCAGGGCACGATGCCGGGCACGATCACCCGGATCACGGCCGGGGCCGAGGCTCCGGCCGGGGCCGTGCGGCTGCCCGGATTCACCTTGCCCGGCCTGGCGAACGCGCATTCGCACGCCTTCCACCGTGCGCTGCGCGGCCGCACCCAGACCGGCGAGGGCACCTTCTGGACCTGGCGCGAGCAGATGTACGCGGCCGTCGCCGGCCTCGACCCGGATTCCTACCGCGAGCTGGCGACCGGGGTCTTCGCGGAGATGGCGCTCGCCGGGATCACCAACGTGGGCGAGTTCCACTACGTCCACCACGGCCCGGGCGGCACCCGGTACGCAGACCCGAACGCCATGGGCCACGCCCTGATCGAAGCGGCCAGGGCGGCCGGGATCCGGATCACCCTGCTCGACACCTGTTACGTGGCCGGCGGGATCCGCTCGCCGCTCAACGAGACGCAGCAGCGCTTCTCCGACGGCGACGCCGAGGCCTGGGCCGGCCGGGTCGAGGCGCTGCGCAGCGCCTACGCCGGTGCTCACGACGTAGTCGTGGGCGCGGCGATCCACTCGGTGCGCGCAGTGCCGGTCGAGCAACTGCCCACGGTGGCGAAGGCGGCCGAGCAGTGGTCCGCGCCGCTGCACGTACATCTGTCGGAGCAGCGTGCGGAGAACGACGCTTGCCTCGCGCAGTACCACCGGACCCCGGCGCAACTGCTCGAGCAGAACGGTGCGCTGGGTCCGCGCACGAGCGCGGTGCACGCGACGCACCTGTCGCAGGTGGACATCGAGATCCTCGGCGACTCGCGGACCTGCGTGTGCATGTGCCCGACGACGGAGCGGGACCTGGCCGACGGCATCGGCGCGGCGCGCAGCATGTTCGACGCCGGATCCCCGATCACCCTCGGCTCGGACAGCCATGCCGTGATCGACCTGTTCGAAGAGGCCCGCGCGGTCGAGCTGAACGAGCGGCTGAGCAGCGAACGACGCGGGCACTGGCCGGCCGCCGACCTGCTCAGGGCCGCGACCGCGGCGGGCCACGCGAGCCTGGGCCGCACCGATATCGGCACGCTCGCCGTGGGCCGGGCCGCGGACTTCGTCACCCTGGACCTGGACTCGATCCGGTTGACCGGGACCGAGCCGGGCAGCGCGGTCGAGGCAGCGGTGTACGCGGCCTCGTCGTCGGACGTCCGGCATGTCGTCGTCGGCGGACAGGTGGTCGTCTGGGATGGTGTCCACCGATCGGTGCAGCGTGCCCCGCAGCGGCTCGGTACCGCGATCCGCAACCTGTACTCCTGATGGCGGACCAGAGGACTAGAGGACTAGAGGACTCCTGAACCGATGAGCGGCTCGTTGCTGGTAACCGGAATCGGCGAACTCACCGTCAACAATCCACAGGCTGTGGATAACCTTGGGCCGGTGGCCGACGCCGCCTTCGTGGTGGAGCACGGCCGCATCGCCTGGGTCGGCCGGCGCGGCGCGGCGCCGGCGACGGACGAGCGCGTGGACGTGGCCGGCCGGGCGGTGATCCCCGGCTTCGTCGACAGTCACGCGCATCTCGTGTTCGCGGGCGACCGGGCCGCCGAGTTCGCCGCGCGGATGACCGGAACCCCGTACTCCGCCGGGGGGATCCGCACCACGGTCGCGGCCACCAGAGCCGCGGACGACGAGCAGTTGCGCGGCAACGTGCGGCGCCTGGTAGCCGAGATGGCGAAGCAGGGCACGACTACCGTCGAGTGCAAGACCGGGTACGGGCTGACGGTCGAAGACGAGGTCAGAGCGCTGCGGATCGCCAAAGAGGAGTGCGACGCGGCGACCTTCCTCGGCGCGCACGTGGTTCCGGCGGAGTATGCGGAGCGTCGGGCCGACTACGTCGACCTGGTCCGCGGACCGATGCTCGACGCGTGCGCGAAGTACGCCGATTACGTGGACGTCTTCTGCGAGCGCGGCGCGTACGACGAGGCGGAGACCCGGCTGATTCTGGACGCCGCGAAGGCGCGCGGGCTCGCGGTGCGCCTGCATGCGAACCAGCTCGGCCACGGCCCGGGAGTCCGGCTCGCCGTGGAGTACGCGGCGGCCAGCGCGGACCACTGCACCTACTTGGACGACGCGGACATCGAGGCGCTGGCGGGCTCGCGGACAGTGGCCACGCTGCTGCCCGGAGTGGAGTTTTCCACAAGGTCTCCGTACCCCGACGCACGCCGACTGCTGGACGCCGGCGCGCACGTGGCCATCGCCACGGACTGCAATCCGGGCTCCTGCTACACCTCGTCGATGCCGTTCTGCCTCGCGCTCGCCGTCCGGGAGATGCACATGTCCCCAGGTGAGGCGCTCAGGGCGGCGACGCTCGGTGGGGCCATGGCGCTCGGCCGAACGGACATCGGCCATCTCGCCGAGGGCGCGCGGGCCGACTTCGCGGTGCTCGACGCGCCGAGTTTCCTGCACCTGATGTACCGGCCGGGCGTGCCGCTCGTCCACAGCGTGTGGAAGAACGGACGCCGGGCCTGCGCCGACGAGGCGACTTGAGTCGAACTCGCTCAACGCCTACAGTTGAGTCCGTTGGGCTCAACCTGGGGGCCGGCCGCCGAGAGCGTGCTCAGTGCCGCCAACGCACCGTTGAGTCCGGCGGGAGCCGGTCCTCGTTAAGAGAGTTTCACAGTCCTACCCAAGGAGTCCCACGATGGCACGTCCGGTCGGCATCGACCTCGGAACGACGAACTCCGTCGTCTCCGTCCTGGAGGGTGGCGAGCCCACCGTCATCACGAACGCCGAAGGTTCCCGGACCACCCCGTCCGTGGTCGCCTTCGCGAAGAACGGCGAGGTGCTCGTCGGCGAGGTCGCCAAGCGCCAGGCCGTCACCAACGTCGACCGCACGATCCGCTCGGTCAAGCGCCACATGGGCACCGACTGGAAGATCCGGATCGACGACAAGCCCTTCACCGCGCAGCAGATCAGCGCGTTCGTCCTGCAGAAGCTCAAGCGCGACGCCGAGGCCTACCTGGGCGAGAAGGTGACCGACGCGGTCATCACCGTGCCGGCCTACTTCTCCGACTCGGAGCGCCAGGCCACCAAGGAGGCCGGCGAGGTCGCCGGCTTCAACGTGCTGCGCATCATCAACGAGCCGACCTCCGCCGCGCTGGCCTACGGGCTGGACAGGGGCGAGGGCGAGCAGATGATCCTGGTCTTCGACCTC
>Ga0073928_10009983_pt1 | contig 11436 bp, 13 predicted proteins | sample PaiPotPPA55metaG_FD_76969 | JGI IMG/M metagenome (GOLD analysis project Ga0073928, IMG submission 76969) | Iron sulfur acid spring bacterial and archeal communities from Banff, Canada, to study Microbial Dark Matter (Phase II) - Paint Pots PPA... ...
CGCCGCGCCCGGTATCGGCGGCGCCAAGCCGCATTCTGTGCTCACGCTCAACCTGCGCGACGACGATCCCACCGGCCCCACCAAGCGCGCCGAAACGCGCGTCATCGAATTCTTCAGGCAGCGTCTCGCATGATCTACACCTGCTACGAAATGATCCGCGATTGCCGCGCCGGCCGCCCCGAAGGCTGGACTTACTTCTTGACGCAGTACGTGCCCGCGATCGGCAAGCTGCTCGCGCACTACTTCCCGGATCGCGCCGGCGATGCGCTCACGGAAACCGTCGTGACCGCGCTGCACGGCGATGCCAGTCTCTTCCAGTCGCTCGATCCCGCGCCCGAGCGCGCTTTCGTTTCCGAATTGCGGCAGGCGGTCTTGCGTGTCGCTGGAGCCGGCGCCGGCGCGACCGAAGCCTCGCTGGATCTCGAAACGCTCACCGCCGCGTTCGAGCCGTTGACCCTTACCGAAAAGCTCACCGTCTGGTTCGAAACCATGTGCTACGCGAACGAAGACGCCGCCCGCATGTTGCGCATGTCCCCGCAAACCGCCGAGAAGATCCGCACGCGCGGCCCCGACCTGCTCCGCGCCAACCTGGATCACTGGAGCGCCGGCTTGCTCGCCTCCAACGGCCTCGCACTCGGCCGCGCCGCCACCGCGCTCGCCGCCAAGGATTGCCTCCCCGCCAAGACCTTCTTCGACGTAATCGATGGCCGCGCGACCTGGCGCGGCCGCGAGGACATGGAGCGCCACGTGCGCACCTGCTGGCACTGCCTGGATCACTACTGCCGCCTGCTGGAAGTGGTCGATCTGCTGCGCGGCGCAGCGCCGCTCAACGCTGCCGATATTGAGCGATACCAGCGCCTGCTCGGCATCGAAGTGCGAAAGCGCCGCTTCTGGCAACGCGCGACTTAGAAGAACTGCTCGAAGCGGATCTCGACACCCGGCAATAGGTCCGAATGGATCGCCTCGCGCTCGATCCTCGATCCGCCCGCCCAGCATACCCACACGCATCTCGTCTTTGGATAAATCAGCCACACTTCGCGGCTACCGTGCGCCAGGCACTCCTGCGCCTTGGCTTCCAACGTAGTAGAACTCTGCGATTCAGAAGCCACCTCGACCGCCAGCAGTGGCGCGCCTAGGTAGTAGTCCTCCAAAGGTTGGTCAGGGTAAGCGATGCTGACGTCAGGCTGCAGCCATGATCGCGGATCGGCTCCCATCTGGTAACCCATCTCGTGGTGAACCGCACCGAGCGCCAGGTCCGGGCGCCGACGGCGTAGGCGCCTCACGATGCGGCCCAGGAGGTTATACAACCGCTCCGCGCTGTCCATGTGTCTGTACTTTGCCGGTGGCATCGATAGCAATTCCCCTTTCAGCAGCTCGAACTTCCCCGGCAAATCCGGCAAGCGCTCGAACTCCTCAAACGTCATCAGGTTGGTAGTTGTCGTGCCCATAGGCTATTCTTCCTCCGCAAAAATCTGCTCCAAACGAATCCCCAAGCCAGGCAATAGCTCAGAGCGAATCGTCTCGCGCTCGATCCTCGATCCGCCCGCCCAGCAAATCCGCACCTGCCGGGCTTCCGGATACACGAGCCATACCTCCCGGCTGCCGTGCGCCAGGTAAATCCGCGTCTTCGCCTCCAGATCAGCCGCGCTTTGCGACGCGGAAACGAGCTCGACCGCCAGCAGCGGCGCGCCTTCAAAGTAGTCTCCTGCGGGCTGGTTGGCGTGGGTGACGCTGATGTCCGGCCCCAAGCACGCCTTCGGGTCCGACTCGATTACGTAACCCACATTTATGTAAACTTCGCCGGGTTGCCCGGCGCCATCGAGAAGCAGAAACAGCCGATTCCTGACCTCCTGCTCGTACATGGTCCAGCCCATGGCTTCATCATACACCCCCAGTTGCGGGAACCTGCCGCTGCCCCGCGGTGTCTATAATGAGTTGAGGGACGCCTTTCGATGGCCACGTCCATTCTGAGCCTCATTCCCGGCGCGACGGCCGAAGCCGTAACGGACGCGGCTGATCTCGCCCTGGTGCGCGCGCTCCGCGAAGGCTCCGAGGAGGCCTACGAAACCCTGCTGGCCAGGTTCCAGCAGCCGGTTTACAACCTCGCGCTGCGCCTGCTAAACGATCCCTCCGATGCCAGCGATGCCACCCAGGAAGTGTTTCTCAAAGTCTTCCGCAACGTGGTCCATTTCCGCGGCCAGAGCAGCCTGAAAACCTGGATCTTCCGTATCGCCATCAACGAGGCGCGCAATCAGCGCCGCTGGTTCTTCCGCCATCGTCACCACGAGGTCGGCCTCGAAGAAGAGCATGACGATGTCCGCAGCCCGGCCGGCTTCCTGGCCGATGCCGCGCCCTCGCCGTTCGATTATGTCGTCTACCATGAGCACCAGGCGTTGATCGAAGAAGCGCTCGCCCGCATCAATCCCGCGTTCCGCGCGGCCGTGGTGCTGCGCGACTTGATGGATCTGAGCTACGAGGAAATCGCCGAGGTGCTGCAGGTTTCCTTGGGTACTGTGAAATCGCGAATTCTGCGGGGCCGCGAGGCCCTGCGTCAGCAGTTGGAACAGCGGCTGCAAGTGCAGTCCGCTTTGCCTTTGTTGCCGAATACGGCTGAGAAGGTGCTATGAGTTGCCGAACAGTGCGAGATTCCCTGACCGATTTCCTCGACCAGCGATTGGGCGCGGACAAGCGGATTCGCATGGCGCGGCACCTGGCGCACTGCCGGGATTGCGCTATGCTTGTCGATCAGCATGCGCGCATGCGCGACGCCGTGCGCGGCCTGCCGGTGGCTGCTGTCCCCGCGCAGTTGCAAACCCGTTTGCTGGTGATGGCATCCCGCGAGCGCTCCCGCTGGAACGCCATCAAAACTTGGCCACTTGCCTGGCATAGCTGGATTGAAAATGCGCGGCTCCTGCTGGATAACCTCATGCGCCCGCTGGCGCTGCCTTTCGCCGGAGGCCTGATCTCCGCCCTGTTGCTGTTCAGCGTGCTCGTTCCCACGCTGGGTTTCCGGCCCATCGTGCTCAACGATGTCCCGCTCGGCTTGTACACCGAGGCCACCCTGGTGTCGGTCGTGCCGCTGGGTGCGCAGGATGATGACACCGTGGTCGAGCTGTACATCAACCGCCGGGGCCAGGCGACGGATTACTCGGTGCAGCGCGGAGAGGTAAATCCCGAGTTGCAAGCCGACCTGAACCACATGATGTTCTCGTCCCGCTTCACGCCGGCCACCTGGTTCGGTCAGCCGACCAACGGCAAAGTGCTGGTGTCCTTCCGCCGCGTGCATTACGTCGTGCGCGGCTAACCAAGTGAGTCAGAAAGCAACCGCCGACGTGGCGCAGGCACTCCTGCCTGCTCGCGGGCACTCTTGCCCGCGCCAGGTGACGCTTAGTTTTGGAATTCCGCCGAAATGGTGGGGCAGACCCCCTGGTCTGCGCGGGTCCCCCTGGACCCGCTGCCGCACCACTAACGCCGTTGTCCAAGGTGCGCGAAAACCAAGTGGCATTGGGCAATACCGCCCGCGCCACGACGCCTGCAGGGTGGCCTAACCAGTGGCCCGCCAAAAGCTCGGCCAGCATTTCCTCGTTCGCGGATCGGTGCTCGAACGTATCGCGCGTGCCGCCTGCCCGGAGCCCGAGCCGCTGGTCATCGAAGTCGGTCCCGGCCGCGGCGCGCTGACCGCACACCTGCTGCCCCACGCCGAGCGTGTCATCTCCATCGAAATCGATCCGTACCTCGCCGCTCACCTGCGCGAGAAGTTCGCGGGCAGCCGTCTCGAAGTCATCGAAGCCAACGCGCTCGACACCGATCTCGCGCAATGGGGCACCGCCGCCATCGCCGGCAACCTGCCCTATTACGCCGCTACCGCCATTATCGAACGCGTACTCGCTCTCGGCCCGCACTGGCGTCGCGCCGTTTTCCTGGTGCAGAAAGAAGTCGCCGCGCGCGTGAGCGCCCAGCCCGGCAGCCGAGCCTATGGGTACCTCAGCGTCGCCACGCAGCTTTTTGCAGATGCCCAGCCGCTGTTCGACGTTCCGCCCGCGGCCTTCCATCCCCCCCCCAAAGTCGATTCCGCCGTGCTGCGCCTGACTCCGTGCGACCGCCCTGCCGAACTGGACATCGCCGACCCGCAAGCGTTCCTCCGCTTCGTCGCGCTCTGCTTCCACCAGAAGCGCAAGACCATCCGCAACAATCTCGCCGCCTACGGCCCCGCGGTCGACGCCTGGCCCGAAGCCGCCCAGCGCGCCGAACAAATTAACATCCCGCAGTTTGCCGAAATGTACCGCCGCCTTTTACCATAAGCCCGGAGGCTCTTCTTATGTTTACTCCCGAACAAGCGCAGACGCTGGCCAAGGTCTTTCTACATGATGTGCGCAATGAAATGCCCACCACCCGGCGCGTGCTGGCCGCCGTGCCGGAAGCCCAGCTCGATTTCAAGCTGGGCGACAAAGGCCGCACGGCGCGCGAGCTGATGTGGCACATCGCGCACAGCGAAGGATGGTCCGCCGCCGGCATCGCCGCTAGTGATTTCAGCGCCGGCTCCGCTGAGGGCCAGACCCCGGCCACCGCCGCGGAGATTCTGGCGTACTACGATCAACACGTGCCGGTTATAGTCGAGAAGATTCAGTTGCTCACCGGCGACCAGCTCGCCGCGCCGGTGAATTTCTTCAACGTCTTCAATCTGCCGCTGGTGCTGTACCTGCATTTCTGGATCAAGCATACGGTGCATCATCGCGGGCAGCTCAGCACCTATGTGCGCGCCATGAACGCGCACGTGCCGGATATCTACGGCGGCAGCGCCGACGAGCCGTTCCAGATGCCGGCCACCGCCGGCTAAAGCTGCTTCACCGAGCCGGAGGCGAGCGGTTCTCCGGCCTTGATCCGCCCGACCAATTCGTAGATGCGGATAAGCGCCGTATTCATGATCTGCTCGCCCGCGCCAATCGCCACGGGCGACACCACGTTCTCCGCGCCGTAACCGCCTTCGGCCACCGCTTCAATCGTCGGATAGTATTGGTGGTATCCGTTGGCGTACCCGAAGAAGAACAACTGCTTCACGCGCGCCCGCTGCTTCAGCCGGATCGCGTGATTGCTGAAAAATTCGCCAGAGACCCCCACCAGCGCGATGTCGCCATTGAGCAGCGCCGTCGTCAGCCGCGGCCGTATGCCATCCGCGTATTCGTCGAGATAATTCGGAATCAGCTCGGGAAAAAACGCCTTCCCGAACGCCGCCTTCACCAGAGGATTCGCGAAGTCCGTGCGGGACGCGAACTGGAAGCGCTCCTCGCGGCATTCGAGCGATGGATGCGTCACCTCCTGCGGCGTGAGCGATTGCGCCAGCTTCACCGCCTCCTTCGCCAGCGCCTGTCCGAACGCCTGATAGCCGCGGTTCTCACCTTCATTCACCGACTGATCGCCCGCCGCGCCCTGCATGAAAATCGCCGCCGCGCCGGTCTCTTTCATGACCTCCGCTTTCATCGCGCCCACGTAATCTGCCGAGAAGCGCAGCGTCGTCGCAGGCAGCATCGTGGGATGTGCGGCGAAATTCACCAGAATCGCGACCGGCTTCCCCGACGCGTCATCGAACCGCATCACTGCCAGTTCGCGATCGCTCGGCTTCGGTTCGATTTTCGTGTGCCGGTTGCGATTGAATCCTTCGAGCTGCACCAACCCGGTCGCCATGCGCGCCGGCTTGCGCCGACCGTTCGCTTCCACAATCGCCGTCACGATGCCGTCTTCCATCTCCTTGTAGTAGCGCAGCGCCGCATCAAAACGGCCCTTGCCTTTGCCCGGCTGATCGGTCAACTCCAGCACCGGCCCATGATGCGTGTGCGAGCCGGCGATTATCGAATCCTCTATGCCGGCCTCCTCCTTGATGCGCCGCCGGATCGTTTGCAATGACGCTTCCGCCGGCGCGCGCCCCAAGTCGAGCCCCACGATGGCAATCTTCCGCCCGCCCGCGTTGATCACCAGCGCGTCCGCATACAGCGGGTCAAGCACGCCTTGCGACAGCGCATCATGCCGGGCGCCATAGCCCCACATCGGCAGCGCTTCCTTCGGCGTGATGTCCCGCCGCGCCGCGCCCACTTCGAATCCCTGGCCCCAGGCACACCAGACCAGGCAGATCCCGACCAACCATCGTGTGTTCCGCATGAAGAGGGATTCTACCACTGTCGCGCTGGTGCTTTACAGGCCGGGCGGGTGGATCAGAGGAATGACCTCGCGCCGGCCGCGCCGGTAGATCCGGAAATCCGTCACGTCCGTGGTCACCACCGGGTATTTCGGATTGAGCTCGCTTAGGCGGATCAGACACAAGTCGGCGAGATCCGGTGCTTGATCCCGATAGCGTTCCGCCAACTCGCGAAGGCGTGCCACGTGGTCGGCAATCTGGAATGCCGGCCTAATCAAGCCTTCCTCCACGAAAGCCATCACTAGACTGGCGCTGCCCAGATGGAAAGCGGTCTCTGCGAGCACCGCATCGCAGGTCAGCAGCGGCTCAGTGACGCCTTGCGCAATCCGCACCGCCCAGTCGTGATGGAGGTCTCTCCTGTTCCCGAAACCCACCAGAAAGCCGGTGTCGGCAATCGCTTTCACTTTTTGGAGAAGCCTTTCCGCATGGAGAGGTTTGCGGGGCCGTCCACAGTGCCGGCCAAACGCATGAACGGGCGCTTGGACGCTTTGCGCGCACGTTTGAGTTCGGATCGCACCAGTGCACCGCGAGACAATCCGGACTCCCGGGCTGCCTTCTCCAACCAATCAGCAAGCTCTGGGTCCAGGCGCACTGTCAGTGTATTACCCATCTGCTTTGAATGTAACACACGCGCGGCTCGCAACAAAATACTGCCCCTGCTCCGCCACTGCGGCCGCGCGTTATAATCTCCAAAGGACTCCCCAACCATGTGGATACGAAAAGGAAAGCGCGATCGCTTGAAGGGCGTTGATTCGCCCGTTCCCACGCAACTGGTCTCCAACGAGGAGTACATCCCTCGCCGCCAGACCGAGAAACAGAAAGAGGTCGAATACTGGACCGGCGAGATCGCCGATGCCAACTCCAAACGGCTCGGCATGGACCGCCGCAAATTCATGGCCACCCCCATGGGACTCGCCGCCTGCTTCCTCGCCTCCAACAAAGTCTGGGGCAAGGTCTGGGACGTTGATGAAGAAGAAGCCTTGGATGACGACGCTTACGAAGAGAAAAATCCCAAGGGCGAATACTTCGTCCTCGACGTGCAGTCGCACTTCACCAACGGCGTGCCCATTGGTCTGCGCGGCGCCATCGGCCAGATGGAATTCTTCAAAAACATGGGCTTCAAGCTCAAGGAAGACAAGGAAGCCTACAGTTTCCACAATTTCATCAAGGAGATGTTCTTCGACAGCGAGACGGACATGATCGTCATCTCCGGCGTGCCTGGCAAAGAAGAGCAGCGCGACAAAGACGGCAAAGTCCTGGAAGGTAAGGCGCGCACGCCCGGCCTCAACATTCTCCCGAGTTGGCTGATGGCGCAGGCGCGCGATGAAATCAACGGTCTCGCGCAATCCAAGCGCTCGCTCAGTCAGGGCAACCTCGCGCCCAATCACTATTGGGACAAAGTCAATAACAAAATGGATAAGGCCGCTACCATCGAGCAGATGGAGCGCGAGCTCAACGTATACAAAGTGGCCTCGTGGAAATGGTACTGTCACACCGATCCGGGCAAGTCCGGCGGCGGTTTCCAGTGCGACGATGACAATGCGCAGTGGTTTATCGAAGAGTCCCGCAAGCGCGATATGAAGATTTTCAGCGTGCATAAGGGTTACTCTTACCAGTCGCGCCTTCTCGGCCACCTCGCTAACCCGAAAGACATCGAAAAAGCTGCCCTGCGCAATCCCGATATCACCTGGGTGATTTACCATTCCGCGATCCAGCATGGGTCCAACGAACCTAATTGGGAAGAGGCCAATAAGTACGATCCGGTGACCGGTGACTTCGCCTGGCACAACGTTCTGATGGACATCAAGCTGCGCAATCCGAAGATCAACAATGTGTATCCCGAAATCGGCAGTTTCTTCGGGCCGCTCGTGATCGCGAACCCGACCATGGCCATGCACGGCATGGGCAAGAACATCAAGATCTACGGCGTGGATCATGTGATTTGGGGCACTGACTGCCTCTGGTGGGGTTCGCCGCAATGGGTGATCGACGCCTTCAAGCGCTTCCAGATCAGCGACGAAATGTGCGAGAAGTTCGGCTATAAGAAAATCACCAAGGAAGACAAGGCCAAGATCTTCGGGCTGAACGCGTCCAGGATTTATAAGATCGATGTGGATGCCAAGCGCAATCCGCTGCCGTCCGATGCGCTCTCGCGTCTGAAGACAGCGTACCTTGGCAATGGCGGCCAGCGCTCGAATGAGGCCTTCGGGTGGGTGCGCGCCGACGATTGAGATCGCACGCAGGCAATCGCCACGACGTGGCGCAGGCACTCTTGCCTGCCGCGGCGACACTCTTGTCGCCGCTCGGCGCTGGTTTTTGGTGCGAGGGGCTTCGCCGCATGGGGTCGCATGCCGCATCGCCCCTTCGCCCGCTCGCCCCTTCGCCCGCTCGCCTGACAATCCTCCTACTCGGCGCCGTGACGGCCTACGCCCAAGTCCCGAAGTACGTCACCGGCGATGAGTGTCTCTTCTGCCACCGTGTCGCCGTCGCCGATACTTGGGAGCAGAACCCGCACGCCCGCACCGTTCACCCCCAAGGCGACGGCATGATCCTGGGCGCCCACGAGCCATACCGCCAGCTCAAACCCGATGGCTACGGTAAGTACGACATACTCAGCGCCGATGGCAAGACCTGGGATAAAGATAAGTTCGCCCTCCGCTGCGCCGGCTGTCACACAACTGCAGTCGATCCGAAAACCCACGCGTTCTCAAGCCCCGCGCTCGATTGTTACACCTGTCATGGTGTGGTACCGGAAAATCACGGTACCGACACATCGCTCGTCTGGTTTTCAAAGAAGCATCCCAAAGACGCCAAGCTGATCATCTCCATTTGCGGCCAATGTCATTTGCGGGGCGGGGAATCGAAGTCTTCAGTCCTGCCATACCCCAATAACTTTACCGCCGGTGCCAACTTATTCGATGACTTCAAAGTCGAACTAGCCAAAGCTGACGACCCTGACCTCAACCCAGGCGACCGTCATATCTACCGCAACGTGCGCGACGTGATCGAGCACGACAGCGACGTCACCTGCATTAGTTGCCATAAGATTCACGGTGACACTGCCAACAAGCACCGCCTGGTATTAAGTGGGCCGATCTGTCTCGACTGCCACAACGCCCAAGGTCCCAAGAAAGCTGTAATTAAATACACGGTACACAGCAAACTATGCGAATACTAATTTCCGCCGCCATTCTGGCGTTCACCTGCGCCGCGCAGGAGCCTACTCCCGCGCCTGAAGCGCTGCCCGTGCCCAAAGCACATTTCCACCACATTCACCTCAACTCCACCGATCCGGCCGCCGCCATCGAATTCTATACTCACAAATTTGATTGCGAGAAAGCCAAATACGATCACGCCGACGCCGTATGGGCGCAGAAGTCCTGGCTGCTATTCAACAAGGTCAAGGAAGCTCCGCCCTCCGATATTGTCTCGACCATCTGGCACTTCGGCTGGGGCGCCGAAGATATGCTCGGCACCTATAAGAAGCAGCTCGATTCCGGCACTAAGTTCCAAGAACCAATTCGGGATATCAGCGACATGCTGGGCCGCCCGGACGGAAGCTTCTTCTTCGCCTATGTGGATGGTCCTGATCATGCGCTGATCGAGCTGAACACCGCCCCGCATCATCACTTTGGACACATTCACCTGCTCAGTGAAGATCCCATCGCGGCGGCGGAGTGGTATAAGAAATACTTCGGTATCTCACTAGGCACTGTCTCGCGCCAACCTCGCGTGTACCACGGTGTCCACATCAGTCCGATGGCTTCCTTCATGATGGATAACATCAACTTCATCATTTTTCCCATGGACTACGCCCGCGACGCCATGCCGGATCGCTGGAAGGACCGCAAGGGTTTCGAGCCGACCGAAGGCCGTGTGGTCGATCACCTGGCCTTCGGTGTCGATGACTTGCCCGCTACCCTCGCCCGCCTCCGCAAGGATGGCGTCAAAGTCACGGACGGAAACTTCGTCGAAGGGCCGGATCACATTCGCATCGAGCTGATACAAGGCGAGGCACATAGGTAATCACATGGAACAGCCGATTTGGAATTTCGAGCAGGAACCCTGGGGCGACGAACAGCCCGATGAAACCAGCGTCAACCTGCGTGCCTATTTCGACCGCATGCCCGACGATAAGATGCAACAGTACTCGCCGGATTGGACCGACGAACAGGTCGTCGAATGGGACGGCAACTTTAGGGACGACGGCGCCCTGATGATCGCCTGCTGCGAGCGCGACGTGGATGTCGCCGAATACCGCCGCGTGCTCCACCTGGCGCGCCGCTACCGCGACCGTGTGCGGGGAAGTTTGGTCGTGCACCAGACTGGCGTCGAACGGACGCGCTAGCTTCTAGTCCCCGGCTTCATGTCGTAGCCCCCTTGCATCGGTAACGTAACAGCGTATTCTGAAAGAGAGGAGCCACGCCATGAACCTTGAAATCCACACGCCCGAGCTGGAACAACGGGTGCAGATTCAAATTTCGGAGCGGCCACTTTCACGAGGTGGACGAGCTGCTAACCAAAGCCCTCGATGCACTTGAGGACAAAGCAACCGCAACCATGGCTGCCGCGACGCCTTATCAGAGGCCCCCAGGCAGAAAGAGCTTGGTCGAGGTGTGCGACCCTATCCGCGGCCTAACGGATGACCTCGATTTCAGCCGCAACAAATCCGGCGCACGCTACGCTTTTCCTAAGCGTCGTCTCGCTTGGCGAGCTGCTCAGGGGTTTTTACCTTGCTTCCCCCCAACAGCGAGCGCCGCACGCGCCCGGAACGCTGGCCTGAAATCGACCTTCTGCCCTGGTTCGACGGCCGCATTCTCCCGGTGACCAAGCCAATAGCCGAGCGTTGGGGCGTTCTTGACGCCCAGTGCCAATTGCGTGGCACGCCGGCGAACACAGCCGATGGCATGATAGCGGCCACGGCGCTTGAGCACGGCCTTACCGTGGTCACGCGCAACGTGAAGGATTTCGCAGGGCTTGGCGTCGCGATCTTCAATCCTTGGGAGCTTTGAAGCGCCCGCGCGCGATGGCTGCCGTCGCCTTGATGCCGTAAAAGATGTCGTAAACCGTGACGCTGGTGAACGTGAACACCTGGTACTGCGCGGGGGCCCGCCCTTTGAGATCTCTCGCACCAAAGCGTCCAGCCGCACACCGCGCCTCCGGTATCGTCATCGTGCGTGCGCCGAATAGCCCGCTCAACGCCGCCCGGTGACAAATAATCCACCATAAATCGCCCCTTTAAATCC
>Ga0073928_10009984_pt1 | contig 11436 bp, 14 predicted proteins | sample PaiPotPPA55metaG_FD_76969 | JGI IMG/M metagenome (GOLD analysis project Ga0073928, IMG submission 76969) | Iron sulfur acid spring bacterial and archeal communities from Banff, Canada, to study Microbial Dark Matter (Phase II) - Paint Pots PPA... ...
CGTCCGCACGTGGTCGCCAACCGCGTTGCTCGCACGCCTGGAGCGTCCGCTCGAGCTTCTAGTCGGCGGCCCGCGTGACGCGCCGGAGCGCCAGCGAACGATGCGACGTACGATCGAGTGGAGTTACAACCTCCTCGACTCCGAGGAGCAGCGACTGCTTCGCCTACTCTCGGTCTTTGTCGAAAGCTTCCCCGTCGAAGCGGTCGAGGCCGTATATGGCGGTGCTTGGTTCGACCCTTTCACGTCCCTGGCCGCAAAAAGCTTGCTGCATCAAACTCGCACCGGCGAGGGTGATGCGCTTGTCGGCATGCTCGAGACCGTGCGCGAGTTCGCCCTGGAACGCTTGCGCGAATCGGGCGAATTCGATGACGCGAGCCGCAAACAGGCACGCTACGTTGCCGCTTTCGCAAACGACGTGCGGCTCGGACTGCGCGGTGAATCGTCAGCCGCTTGGCTGCGACGCTGCGACCGGCAGCTCGGAAACGTCCGCGCGGTTCTCGGATGGGCGCGGTCGGCAGGCGAATACGAGCAAGGCTTGCACGTGGCGGCGGACCTCTTCGTGTATTGGGGCCGCCGCGGCCTCATCGCCGAAGGGCGCGAGTGGGTCGACGCTTTCCTTAACGCGTGCGATAACGCCGCGGGGAATCCGAGCGCGCTCGTTCGCGGCTTGCTCGTTGGCGGAAACCTCGCGATGCGTCAGGGTGAACGCCGCCTCGCCGAGCAGCGGTTTGAGCGCGCCCTATACACGGCGTCCCAGATCGGCGACAGCGCCAACGTCGCTCGCGCAGAAATGGCGCTGGGCATCGCCGCGTACGAAGAACGCGACCTTCTTCGTGCCCGGATGCACTTCGAGCGAGCGGTTCCGCTCTGGCGCGCCGTCGGCGACCCCTACGACCTCGTCATCGTACGCAACAACTACGCCGCGACGCTCTGGGCCCTCGGCGAACTCGACAACGCGGCGGCAATGTTTCAAGAAAATATAGCAGTCGCCCGCGCGTCCTCGTATTCGCAGCTCCTTCCGGAGATCTTAGGGAACCTCGGATACTTGGAGCAGCAGCGCAAGAACCTCGACGCTTCGGACGCACTGTTGCTCGAAAGCCTCGAACTGTTCCGCCGATCCGGAGATCGCTTCGGTTCGGTCTTCGCCCTCACGCACTTGGGCGAGACCGCTGCTCTTTCCGACGACCCGCACCGAGCGCAAGAATTCTATCGAGAGGGCCTCCGACTGAACGCTACTGTTGAGAACCGAGAGGCCAACGTGCTGTGTTTGGAAGGGCTGGCGAGATTGGCCGAAGCGGCCGGCGAAACCAACCGCGCCATACGTTTGTGCACCGTCGCAGCGCGAGAGCGCGATCACGTTGCCGCAGCAGCGGAGAGCGCTGTGCACGACGACGCACGCGACCTGCTTGCGCGTCTACGCGCCGGCGTCGACGCCGAAGTTTTCGCTCGCGCGAGCGCCGACGCGGCCGCACGCTCGATCGAGCAAATCATCGCCCAAGAGTTCGCCGAATCCCCCGCCACTGCGGATAAGTAGCTGCACGGTCGGAGGGACTCGAACCCCCAACCCCCAGGTTCGAAGCCTGGTGCTCTATCCGTTGAGCTACGACCGCTCGGCGGCAGCTAACAGATCTGGTCGTTCGCGCGGTCGGAGGGACTCGAACCCCCAACCTACAAGTTCGTAGCCTGTTGCTCTATCCAATTGAGCTACGACCGCACGTCGCGCGCACGTCCTTCCGAACGGCGCGCTTTTTTGTTCCTTGCTGAGGAACACGCTCCGGAGAGAGAGGGATTCGAACCCTCGATACGCTTTTAAGAACGTATGACGGTTTAGCAAACCGCTGCCTTCAGCCGCTCGGCCATCTCTCCGCACCCATAAGGCCCGTCAAATCAGGGTTTTTCGACTCCTCTCTTCCCGCCCCGGTCCTCCAGGGCGGGAATTGCAAGGGTTTTGCTAGGGTAACGCCGTGACCTCTCGCGCCTGCTCGGCGAGCGCCCTGCCTAACCGCTGAATGGCCTCGCGGCCCTCGCCCTCCATGACGTGTGCGTACGTATCCAGGGTCAACTTCGCGGACGAGTGACCGAGCAACCCCTGGACTTCTTTGACGTTCGTTCCCGCCTTCAGGACGATGCTGGCGAAAGCGTGACGCAAGTCGTGCAATCGGAACGGTCCGACGTTTGCCTTCTTCGCGACGTGGACGAACCCCGAAGAAAACGCCGATGGTGACCAAGGCGAACCGTCCGGGCGCGGGAATACGAGGTCGCCATCCTTGTAATTGTCGCCCTGCCTCTCGACAGCGTGCATATACGTTCTGAATACTCAAGCAGCGCCCGAGAGTGTTCTCGTATTCAGACTGACGGCTAACGGCAACGTCGCACCGGTCCAAGACATCACGGGCAGCAAGACGAAGATAGATGGCACGGCGGTTGGTATCTCCGTCGATGCGGCGCATAACATCTACGTTGCCGTAAAGGGATTCAGAGAATGCGGCGGGTCCGGGTCTGGCTAGCCCCCTGGTATCAACGTATACGCTGCCGGAGCAACGGGGAATGTCGCGCCAATCCGGGTCATCGAGGGCAGCAAAACGCGATTGACCGGCATAACCGGCTTCGCGATTCGCTAAGTCGAGCCTGAGCGTCCGGCACGCTTTCGGACACTTCGTTCACGAGCGAGATGCACAAGCGTGCGGCGGAGCGGCCGGGTGCCGGGTCGTCCGCGACGTGGCACACCTTCGTGGCTGTCTCTAAGGGGTGTGCGTTCGGTTCTGGGTTTGCGTCGCATTGGGTTCCTTCGGGTTTCGGTGACTGTCGGATTCATGGGGAGGTTTATGGCCGCGCGGCGAACCTGGCAGTATGGAAACGAAGACGTTGTCGCCGGGCGCGTGGGAATCGGCGTTGTTCGAACGGTTGGCAGAACGCCTGGAAGAGAAACCTGAAAAGGTGGGCAACTATCGCAGGTTTCGTTGCATGTGGGTTGCGTGCGTACTAGATGGAAGTTCCGCGAAGATACAGGTTCACGTCCCGCGTGACGAACGCGCGGCTCAGGTCCTAGTAGGTGCGGAGGGCGACCTCCTACCTCAGTTCGTGGAGTACTACGACACGGGAACGAAAGACCCTCACGGCCTTGCCGATGAGATTGTAGATGTTATCAGTCCCGGGTTACGCGCGACGCTGCACGCTGCGCCGTAACTAGCACCCGCGAGATAAAGTTCGAGATGTTCGCAACGCCTCCCGAACGTTGCCGGGTAGCTTGAGGACCATCTTCCTCACCTTGTTCGCTGCGGCAACTCTCGTCGCGATAGGCCCGCAGTCTAGCCTCGGCAACGCCGCAGCGAAGGTCATCTATGTTAAGGCCGACGGCTTTGACTACATCGGGCTCGCCGTTCCGCTCGGCACAATCTTGCTCGCGGTAACTGCAATCTATGCGTTGGACGTTGCCAAGCGCCAACTGAGTGGAAGCAATAACGCCGCGAAGATTCAGGCAACACTGACGCTCATGTCTGAATCTTCTCAGGGCGAACTGGACTGGGCCTTCACGTTCTTCGATGTGGGAGTAAAAGCGCGAAACAGCCGCGCAGCCGTCTGGACCGTGTGGGAAGAGTTAGTGGTTCGAAGGCGACCGCCTCGCTTAACGGAGAGTGACGCGACGAGGGCCGACGCGCTGGCCTTGTCCGACTTCCGAACGGAACTCGGCCTGGCTGCGGGTTTTCGACTCCCAACTTCAGGCGCACAAATCAAGAGGCTGGAAGACCAGTTCCGTCTCGCCATCTTCGCTATTAGCAACTTCAGTGAAAGAGCCTGCATTCAAGCCGACAAAGATATTATTGATTGCGGCTTACTCCTGGAGCACTGTGATTGGAAGTTCGCATTTACCTACTACGCGCTTGAACCTGTGCTCCACGACCTTTACGAAAACGAAGAGTACGTGTTCGAGTACTTTCTAAAGTTGGCTAATCGTGCCCAGAAGAGATATGCAGAGCGCGAAGAGGTCGATGAAGATGTAGCGCACACGGTGTTTCGCGAGTATCGCGACGAGGAGTCTTCCAGTGCAGTGGACGCCTCGCCCGCTAAGAAGACGGCAACGAAGTGAGAGTGACATTTAGGACCTCAGTACCGCTCACCGAGTCGATGTGCTTTGACGACGTGTACGAGGAGAACCTTCGACTTGACGAGGGTGAGAAGCAGAGCATTCTCGACAACGGAATCGCTGTATGGATGTTCGTGAACGAGGCTCTTGCCGGCGAGACCTATGGAATCTGTCCGACGAACCTTGACGAGGCGATAGAAGACTATGACGGCACGGACCCTGGGGTCATTTACTGCTACTCTACCACGTTGCTGCCAGAGTTTCAGGGTCTCAGGTTAGGGAAGATTCTCAAGGCCTTCTGGTTAGGGCAGTGTAAGGAGCGCGGCTTCCACAAGGTTATCGGGCACGCTACCAGTCCGGCTATGGTTGAAGTGAACCGATTCTTCGGCGCTACATTCTCGGCGGTCCACGAGAACTGGTATGAGACCGGCCGAGTGGCGCGCTTCTACGAACTTCCCCTTTAAGCGCAGACCCACTTAAGGCTCCGCGATGCGGGCTTTCGCGTCAGCGTGATTCTTGGTCACTTAGTTATTGCCCGGTGACGAGACTGCGCGTACCTCGGAGCCTGGAAGGTGCTTGCGCGCCGCCGCGAGTTTGCCGAAAACGATAGGCCCGTTTGCTTCGTAAACCGCCGCAAGCGGCGCGCTCATCCCATTATTCTCAACCGCTCTCGAATATCCGACCAAGAAATCCAGCGCGACCGACAGGGCTTCATAGACTTCGCTGAGATTCACTCCTGGCAGCGTTTCAGCGACATCTCGCGAGAATGCTCACGCCACTATCGTTTCAACGCCGAACCCGGTTATCGCGCGACCCGGACCTTGCGTAACCGTCTTGACCTTTGACTGGACAATGCTCAGGATGGAATCGACTTCTGACAACACTGCCCGTCGAGCCCTTCGTCCCGTGAGGAACGCTGAGCACAGGGGGACGACTATGGCGGCTACGGTAACGAGAGCAAGAACGAGCGTTGCTTGTGCACCAGGGTCCTGCGTCACGGCGAGGTTGCTGCCTGAACTGCGCTGTCAGCGTATACTCGAACTGACAATGGCAGCGACCGGTCCTTCGCGAGTATTTTGTAGCGGCTTAGCGCCAACTTCGCAAGCGTAACTGCGCGGCCTTCACCGAGCGCGTCGGCATCTTGAGAAGCGCCTACCAAAATATCAGCGGAGGCCTTGCCCATCTTGCCTCTCGACTCGGCGGGAAGGTCTGCGTCTTTATAGCAAGCCCACGCCGTATCGGCGGCTCGCACCTGCGTATCGACGCCCTTGGATTTTTCGCCGTTAACCGACTGCGCTTGTCCTTGCTTTAGGAGCGTCAGCGCCTTTGCTGGATTGCACTCGGCTGCAACCGCCGGTGCCGATGTGAAGACGAAAGCACTCACGGTGAGTAGCGAAAGTAACACAAGACCGTAACAGCGCCGCCTGAATGACATGCGTGATTCTCCTTACCTCGAAGGCCTCGTGGTCGGATGCGTCTTTCCGGTTCGCGGCAAGGGACCTGCCGCTCCCTTAGTCGAAGGAAGCGTAGCCCACATCTCTTGGAGGCTTTGTTATGCGTTTGGCGGGAGTTCTCGCTCTTGGAGGGCTACTCGCGTCAGGCGTGAGTGCACTGGCGGACCCTACTCCGCCCCCAACGCTCGGCGTGCCGAACATGAACCCAAAGCCGCCTTCGACCGGGCCAGTTCAGGTCGAATCGTGCGCGCTCCGACTGCATGGAAATGAACTCGCAGCGAAGACGGGAACGATTGAAGTGCAGTTCACGAACGAGGGGGCAGTCGAAGCCGACCTTGTTCGGTTTCGATTCGATTGGGGTTCAGACTCGACAGCGTACGTTCGCGACGTTGGCAAGTTCACACCCGGCATAACGATAACGCACCGCTTTCGTCAGTCAGCGGGTGAGTTCGTTTCGCCTATCTTCGGAAAGCCGAAGGTTAGGTGCAGCGTCGAGTCAGTCCACTTCAGCGACGGTTCGGTGTGGACAAACCCTGACGAAGGGCCGCAAAAGTCCACGGGCACCGACCTCATCAAACCGTGAGCGACACTGTCGGTACCTCAAACCCGTGGGAAGACCTTCCCGACGCTCCGCCCTATGTGTACGGCGCGGATGCCGAGCCTCTGGCACAATTTAACCGCACGGCGGACGACCTGCACAAATACCATCTCGACATATTGCCCGAACCGTTTCTCGGACGGCCTGCGGCGAATGTAGTGCTGCTGAATCTAATCCCCGGCTACAGCGGCGAGGATGAGAAGTTCCATCATCTCGACGACTATTTTCGTCAGGTCGCGCTGGCGAATCTCGCCCATCGCGAGCGGGAATATCCGTTCTACTTCCTTGACCCGAGGAAGAAGTCGCCGGGTCACATTTGGTGGCAAAGGCGGCTTCGCGAACTCACCGACCTTTTCGGCAACCGCCTCGTTTCGAGGAACGTGCTCTGCCTCGAATACTTCCCATACCATTCCGAGGAGTTTGATGTGGCAACGCCGCCAGTTCCGTCGCAAGCGTACAACTTCACGCTCCTAAGGGATGCACTTGCTCGGGATGCCACGATAATCGTCATGCGGGCAGAACGGCAATGGGCAACCGCGGTACCTGAACTAAGCGGCAAAAGCCGTTACGTTCTCAATAGCAATCAAAGTGTCTATGTCAGTCGAAAGAACTGCCCCACAGGTTTTGAGGCGGCTTGCGACCGACTTCGAGCAGCGGCGCGCGCTCCATCGCCGAGTCTTTGACGTGGCGGTTCGTAATAAGACCACCGCCCTACTCTTGGCGCGCTCCCGTGGATTATGCAATATTTGCAGGGCCGACCTTGCCGCTCCCATTGGAGCCGAAGACCCGCTTACGGCAAATAGGTGCCACATAACGGCCGACAAGCCCGGCGGACCGCGATATGACTCGGCGCTCTCGCCTGAGCAGCGTGACGGTTATTCGAACTTGATTCTTCTGTGTGGTCACTGCCACGATAAGGTGGATATGGCGTGTGAGCACTACACCATCGCCTTGTTACACGCTATCAAGGACGAGCACGAGGCCTGGTGCCGCGAGCGTCTGACAGCGGATGAGGAGCGGCGTGCTATCAAGGGCGAAATCCTCGCGAACGCCATTGACCTAGTCGTGAACGGCCTTTCGCTTGAACGGTGGAATGAGTGGACTGCTCAAATACTCGGTCCCAGCCCGTATCGCTGGCCTGAATGGTCAATCAAGGAGTTTCGTCTCGAACTACGCCCTAGGATTGAGGGGGTTCCCTGGCCCGAGAGTGCCGCGGCACTGGAACTCTCCTCGAAAATGCTTGTAGATGCCGCAGTGGAGTTCGGGCTTACCTATTCTGAGCACTCGGGTCCGGAGCGCCGCAACGGTCAAGGTTCGCAAAGCACCGAAGGGCGGCTCCACGAGTATCTGGTGTGTGATTCAATCACGCAGATGGTCGAGCGGTATCGAGGCTCTCAATCTCACGATTGGTTTGAACGTTACTTGACGGCGTGGGACGAGCGGTTGGAACTGGGTCTAGTGCACATGGCTAAGTGTGCGAACTGGTTTGCCGAGGCCGTCCGGGAACACTTCGACCCACGCTTTCGGATTTTGGAGGGTGCATTCCTGACCGAACCGACGCGCATCGAAAGTGGGCGCAACTGCCTTCACGTCTTCAGCGCAGCCGAGAAAGATGCCATTCTGAGGCGAGGCTACGTCGCCAGAAAGGACGGAGGAGTGTGGGAACTCGTTCGCGGCACGTGGTCGGAGCCGCCCGAACCGCTATTCGGAGCCGAGTTTGAGGAGTCGCGGTACTAGAACGGATTCTCCGAATATTCGGGCGGCAGCAGTCGCAGAGTTTAACCTCCGCTAAGCGGCACACGTGAATCGTCCGGCAATGCTGTTCTAGGTAGAAAGATGCCCGCAGCCAGTTTACCCGGCGCTGAGTCCGCAACGGCAACTAACCCAGTAGGTGTTATTTCCTTCGGCGCTTCGTTCCAAGCGACTTGATGAGGGCCTGTATACGTTCGCCTGCTCCAACCGCAGCACCGACAACGACTACAACTACCGGAGTTGCGAAGACGATGACCGGGTCGTGATGCGTGAGGCCATACCATTCGGTGGCCGTTCCGAACGTCATTAGCGTGGCATGGCCCTTCACAATGTCTGTCAGGCTCTGTCCGCTCAGCGGAGACTCCTCGACCGGAATGAATTGCGAGTGGAGGAGCGTTTCCATCAGCGATTGGATGGCGGTTTCGAAGTCATCGAGGTCCGAATCGCCGAAGGAACGGCGACCTGGCCCCGCCTGCCAAAGGAGCGACGCCAAGTAGTCGCGCAGCACCGGCTCCGACACCGGCCCCTCGTGTCGGACTCCCTCGGAAAGGTTCAGTCCCAGGAATTGGCCCAGGGCGGCCGGGTCGAGAAACCTGGACTCCGGCTGGTCAAACTGACCAAGTGGAATGGAGACCGTCTCTAGCGCAAGCGGTGCAGCCGACGCCTGTAAGCGCAGCGTATAAGTGCGAACGACCATGTCGAAGCCTTCGCGGGTACGCTTGGCAATCCTCACGCCGGAAGTAAGCGGCCCGTCGAGAGTAGCCTGGGGCTTCGGTCTCTCGAACCGCCGTCTCCGACTGGCGAGATTTTGCTAGGGTTTTGCAAGGGTTCTTCGCGGAAACTGCCCGATTTACGGGGTACTTGCGAAGACCTCTCTGAGCCGAAACCCTAGATTTGACGGGCCTTTCCGCCACTTGCGGACTTGTAGATATGGCCTTCTTCGCTTTAGCAAACCGCTGCCTTCAGCCGCTCGGCCATCTCTCCGCAGGTTTTCAAGGTTCGAGAAGCTCGCAATGCCCCGCCGGGCAAGCCCATTGGGCGCAGCCTGCCCACATTTGCCCACCTGGTGCCGCCGCCCTCTCGTTTCCGCCTCGAGCACGGGGTACGTACCGCGAAAGCTCGCCGTCTGACCTCTGCGCGCTATATCGCCGAAAGGCGCTCGAGGATCTCTCGCCAGGCTGACCAAAACGCGGGTTCCGTCTCGGAACGATCCATCGCAAGCTCGTACAGCAACTCGGTACGCCTCAAACCGTCAAGCGCCCCAAATCGGTTTCGAAATCCGGATCGCGATCCGCGAAGACGTTGTGGCGCAGGTTGTCGTCGAGAAACTCGTCGGCAAAACTTCGATCTTGAGCGACGTTGAGGCACCTTAGGGCTAGTCGAGTTTCCGCTCAATTCTATCGAGCTGACGGCGCGGCTTTTGCGTCAAAAACGTCGTAGTGGATCGCGACGAGCGGCTTTCGCGAAGTTCGTGGAAAAATGGGACGTTGTGCAGCAACCACAATGCTGCGGTTTTGGCGCCGTAACCTGTTGCCGCCGAAATAGCGATGCTGCTTACGCCCTGCAGGTGGCGGATCGCGAGGAAGTAGGCGTCTCCGCCGGCGCAGTCGCTTAGCGCGTCGACCCAAAACGGCAAGCGCTGGACGATACGAGGGTCCTTGAAACCTCACAACGGGCGCGACGCAAACGTATACTTGAAGTACCGGACGGCTCTAACCCGCTGCGAGTGCGAATAAAACTCGTTCTCCAAAGAAAGGGGCTGGGGATAGTATAAACGCCCGCCTCGCGCGCTCCTCCGCGCAGCGAGGCGGGCGCTTCGCCGAAGCGTCTCTAGAGGTTATTCGTAACAGACAGGTTGGCGTAGCCTATCTGCTTCCCGTGGTGACTGATGAACGCGAAGGCCGCGCCACATGAGCCAGGATTCGATCCGGCGCTGACAAGAAACATGTTACTGTCCTGGGCCGTGATTTGTTGCGATTCCAGCGCACTTGTCCGCCTCCTCCATCGCGCCCTTCTTGGTCACCGGGATCGACACCGAGACCATGTTGGGACCTGGATTCGAGCTGCTGAACACGATAGCGCAAGGTGTGGAACGAACGCCACCGTGCTCAGGGCAGTGATTCTTCACGAAGAGGGCGACGACGTGCACGCTATGTCCGACGACGACAGCGGCTTTCGCAGGCTGCACCAGAGACGCAGAGCCGACCAAGGCCGCGCTGACAGCGGCCGCACCGAGCAGTCGCAGGAACGCTGAAGACCTTTCCATCGAGTTTCTCTCCATTCTTTGTCATAGTGAGGGCAGTGCCGGCCGGCGTCGGACTGCATGGTACCACGCTCGCACTGCTCCGCGCGCCATGCAGTTCCGACTCGGCGGTAACTGCGTGCGTGAGTGTGTGAGACGGCGTTGGGAAGGGGCGCCGGGCGCGGGCGTCACATCCGGGCTCCACAGCCCCTCCGCGGAGTACGCCATACTCTTCACGGCTTCGCCGATTTGAGCGAACTAGCGGCCGCCATCACTGCAGGGGGGCGGGTTAGCGGTAGCTTTGCTGCTGTGCTCGGCACTGACATCAAGGCGCTTGCACCGACCGCCTCGCAGCGTCTGATCGACGTTTCGATCGACGCAGCCCGTGCAGCGGGTGCCGCACGCATCGCCGTCGTCGGCGCTAAAGCGGTACACGAACATTGCGCCACGCGGATTGACGAAGCGATCGATGAGTCTCCATCCGGTGAGGAGAATCTGCGGCGCGCAATCGCCTCTGCGCGTGGGGCTCCTCTGCTCCTGATGACGAGCGATTTGCCCTTCGTCAGGGGCGACGCAGTCAGCGAATTCCTCGAGCGTGCCCAGAGAAGTGACGTCGCTATGCCTCTTTCAAGCGCGACGGCGTACGCCGCAGCGTTTCCGGGGGCGCCCGAGCACACGGTCAGCCTGGGCGGCGAACGCGTAGCAAACGGGAGCGTCTTCTGGTTTGCACCGGGAACCGGAGCGCGCGTAAGCGAGATCGCGACGCGACTCTTTTCCGCACGAAAGAGTCCCGTTCGCATGGCCACGCTGCTGGGTCCCGCCTTGCTTTTGCGATTCGCCATACGCCGCCTGCGTATCGCCGACGTCGAGCAGCGCGCGCACGCACTCTTTGGTCTTCGCGTGAGCGCGGTGCGCGACTGCGCGCCGGGCCTCTGCTACGACGTCGACACGCAGGCCGACTACGAGTACGCGCTCGAACGACTCGCCCGTGGTTAAGCCCGCACGCCTAGGAGCCCTGACCTTCGGGATCCAGATCATTTGGGGCGCGATCCTCGGCGTCTCGCTTCAAGCCCGCAGCGAAGCGCTCGCCGGACCCGCCGCGGTCGCGACGTTTTCGATGGTCGCCGCAATCGGCGCCGCACTCGCGACGATCGTCCAGGTCGTCGTCGGATATCTCGCGGATGCACGTCGCGCGCAAGTCGGTCACCGCCGGGAGTTTCTCGCGGCAGGCGTGCTCGCGTCGATCCCAGCCCTGTTCTGGTTTTACCTAGCGCCCACGGTTGCGCAGTTCGCGGCAGCGTTCTTC
>Ga0073928_10009986_pt1 | contig 11435 bp, 8 predicted proteins | sample PaiPotPPA55metaG_FD_76969 | JGI IMG/M metagenome (GOLD analysis project Ga0073928, IMG submission 76969) | Iron sulfur acid spring bacterial and archeal communities from Banff, Canada, to study Microbial Dark Matter (Phase II) - Paint Pots PPA... ...
ACCGCCGCATGGCCCTGGATCTGCTGCGGGAGACGCAGGCCGAGGGCCGGTCCCAGGCGACCGCCGCTCTGCACGCCGCCCGCGCTGCCAGCGGGTGAAGTCTGTAACGGTGCTATAGTGTCCTCGAATCTGCTGATTACCGCAAAAAGGATGTTCGCGCGCAGGCTGCGGGCGGTGGTCGGCGAATATATGGGAGAGGACGGCGAAGTCGAGCAGGAAATCGCCGACCTGCGCGCCATCCTCGGCCGCGGCCGCGACCGAGTCGTGTTGTTCGCCGCAAAGGCGCGAAGAAATACGGAAGAACCACAGAGAACACAGAGGGCACGGAGAGAACGGAGGAACTAAGAAATATAGTTTCCTATGTTTTAGCCCTGTTCTTATCTCTGTGCCCTCTGTGCCCTCTGTGGTTTGAATTATTGCCTCTGTTCGGGCCTCCGCGGTTCAGAAGGTGACCCATGGACGATCGGTTCCAATCGTGCGACTCGCGGCGGCTGCTGGCGCTGATGGAGCTGGAGCCGGGACAGGCGGCATCCTCGTCGGTCACGGCCGACATGCGGTCTGGGGCGCCTTCATCCGCGCCTCGAATCGACGGCTATCAGATCACCGGCCCTCTCGGCCGCGGCGGCATGGGTTCGGTCTGGAGCGCGGTGCAGTTACGGGCGCATCGCAAGGTGGCGTTGAAGCTGATGGCCTCCGCCAGCTTCGGGTCGGACCGCGCCCGCCTGCGGTTCGAGCGGGAAGTCGAGCTCGCCGCCCGGCTGGAACACCCTTCCATCGCCCGCGTCTACGACAGCGGCGTGTGCGACGGCGCCTGTTTCTACGCGATGGAGCTGATCGACGGGCTGACCCTCGATGAGTATGTCGCACGCCGGAAGCTGAGCCAGCGGCAGGTCCTCCAGCTCATGCGCGACATTTGCCTGGCCGTCTGTCACGCCCATCAACGCGGCGTCATCCACCGCGATCTCAAGCCATCGAACATCCTCGTCACCCCCGATGGCCAGCCGCACGTGGTCGATTTCGGGCTGGCCCGTCCGTTGAGCGGGGACGAGGGCGAAAGTGCCAATCCGACACTGACGTTCGAGGGCCAGATGGCCGGCACGCTGGCCTTCATGGCCCCCGAGCAGGCGGCGGGCCAGAGCAGCCGGCTCGACACCCGAACCGACGTGTACGGCCTGGGCGCGACGCTGTACCTGCTCTTGGTCGGCCAAGAGCCGCACGACCAGCGCGGGCCGCGGTACCAGGTGATCCGGCGCGTCGCAGATGAGGAGGTCCGCCGCCCGCGGCAACTCAACAGGCAGCTCGACGCCGAGCTGGAATCGCTGCTTCTCAAGGCGCTCGACCGCGACCCCGACCGCCGGTATGGCTCGGCGGGCGAGCTCGCCAACGACATCGACCGCTACTTGAAAGGCGATCCGCTGGAAGCCGCCCCGCTATCCGCGCGCTATCGCCTGCACAAGTTCGTTCGCAAGCATCGCCTCCCTCTGGGCATCGCCGCCGGGCTCGTGTTGGTACTGCTCGCCGCCACGGTCATCAGTTCATGGCAGGCGGTCCGGGCCACGCGGGCCCGCAACGCCGAGGCGCGGGCCGCAGCTAGCGAAGCGGCGCAACGAAAGCAGGCGGAAGCGGTGGCGGGATTGCTGGAGTCTGTCTTCGCTGGGCTCGATCCGTTTGCCGAGAAAAAGGGCGGGCCGGACCTCAAGACGCAGCTTGTGGCCGAGTTGGACCAGATCGCGGCGAGTCTGGACAAAGACTACGCCGGCGACCCGCTGGTACGGGCGCGGCTTCGGGCTACCCTTGGATGGACTCAACTGCGACTGGGGGAGGTCGCTAAGGCAGAAGCGCTGTTCAAGTCCGCCCTGGAGGAGCAGCGCCTGCATGCCGCACCAGATGACCCGCAGACGCTTACCACGTTGCACCACCTCGGCGTGGCATATGCGAGCGCCGGCCGCATTGACGAGGCAGTGAAGCTGCTGGAGCAGGTGCGGGATGCGCGGATGAGGACGCTTGGCCCCGACCACCCGGACACGATGGCTGCGCTGGCCAATCTCGGCGCGGCCTATGCTGACTCGGGTCGCATCAACGATGCGATCAAGCTGTTCGAAAGGTTGCGCGGCCCAATTGCAGAGAAGCTCGGCCCCGATCATCCGTACACCCTGAAGACGCTGGAGAACCTCGCGACTGCCTACGCGCAGTCCGGCCGGACCGCCGAGGCGACCGCGCTGTTGGAGCAGGCGCGGGACCAGGAGATCAAGAGGTTCGGTCCGGACCATCCACACACCCTGCACACGCTGGGGAACCTTGCCCTCGCGTATCAGAATGCCGGTCGGATCGAGGACGCGATTAAGCTGTTTGAAGGGGTGCGGGACCAGATGATAAAGAAGCTCGGCGCGGCCCACCCGGATACGATGCACGAAATGAGCAATCTCGCCTTCGCGTACCATGCCGCCGGCCGAACCGACGACGCGATCAAGATATACGAGCAGGCGCTGACGACGCAGACGGCTGCATTGGCCGCCCGCCCCTCCGATGCCACACTGTTGGACGATCGCGGTCGCCTCTACGGGCGGCTCGGACGGTTCCGGGAGGCCGTGGCCGATTTCGATCGCGCCATCGAGCTGGACCCGGATCAGCATCTGTACTGGCACGACGGGGCCGTGCCGCTGCGTCTGGCGCTGGGCGATGTCGAGGGGTACCGTCGCCGTCGGACAGAGGAACTACATCGCCTGATTGCGACGAAACAGGATGCCGGCCCGCACCGCGTCGTGAAGGACGCCTGCATGATGCCGCTGGAAGGCGAGGAACTCCAGATCGTGCTGAAGCTGGCGGACCGCGCCCTGGCGGAGGCGGGCATGGATTGGATGGCAGGTGGGTACGCGGCATTAACCAGGGGGATGGCCGAGTATCGCACCGGGCAATACAAGGAGGCGATTGAATGGCTGCACAAAAGCGCCGACGGCGCGATTCCGGACCGTGACATCGAGGCATCGCTGTTCGAGGCGATGGCCTATCATCAACTCGGGCAAAGCCAGCAGGCACCGGCGATGCTCGTCAACGGCGGTTCGCTGATGGACCGGTATCTGAGCAAGCCGGGCGAGAGCGTTCTGGGAACGGGTCCGAGCGACTGGGTCTTCTGCCAAGTCCTCCGCCGCGAGGCGGACGCGCTGATCGGCCCCGGCCCCGCGACCGCCCCGGCGACACAGCCGACGAACCGTAACTGAACTGGGGAAGGGCCGGCACGAAGGACCGGGCCCAAAAGGGGGTGGAGCGCAATACGGGATGGGAGGGGTGACGTCGCGTTGAAGCCGTCACGCGGCGGTCTACAATCTGCAAAGAGGCGGGTAAGATGTGGTCGTTGTCGCCCGACTAGAGCGTAGACAACTCCGAGTGAAGGCAAATTCGAGAGAGCTGAATGCGTCCTGGCTTGGTTCCGCAAGTCGCACCGTGCGTCGTTAGCCACAATTTCGCCCTCGGCGGGGCGCAGACCGCCATTTTGCGCATGATCCAGGCGCTGCCGGACTGGGTCCGGCGGCGCACCACTCTGTATTGCCAATCCGATGACATGCCGCTGCTGGACGCGGCGGTGCGGAAGCACGGGTTTTCCGTCGGCAATATCACAACGGCCGCTCCGGAAGATCCCTCCTGCTGGGTCTTGAGTTACGGGAAGATTCATGACCTGCCGCCCCGGCCCACCTCGCTGATCCTGCATTCGTGGGATGAGGAAGGGTGGCGGTACGTCACCAGGACCTACGGATGGATGCGTGGGCTGACCGTCGCGGGCGTTTCCGACCAGGTGTTGGGGCGCTATCGACACTGGATCGCGCAGGGCGAACACGAACTGGCCGGCGTGCTGCCGCCTCCGGTCACCGAGTGGGCGATCTGCCGCGGCCGACGCGACCCGCACCACATCGTCGTCGCCTGGATGGGCCGGCCGCTGGAGAGCAAGGGGCTGCTCAGCCTCCCCTATCTCCTGGCGATGGACAAGCGGCTGGTCGTCCGCGCCTGGACGGGGGCCCGGACCGCGGGGCTGCCTCACACGCGCAAGGTGCAGGCGCAGACGATGGAGAAGCTGACGGCGCTTGCGCGAAAACTGAAAGTGGCCGACCGGCTCGACCTGCGGCCGCTCGATTTCGATCCGTTCTCCTATCGTCGGCGTCTGGACGGCGCGCACGTGCTGTTGGGAAACAGCCGCCGCGAAGGGTTCCTCATGACCGCGGCCGAGGCGCTGAGCTGCGGGCTGCCCGTCATCGTGACCAGGACCTGCGGCGTGGCATCGTTCGTCCGCGAGGGCGTTAACGGCTGCCTGATCGACTGGAACGAGGACCCTGAAGCGCTGGCTCGCTCATCGTGCCAGGGGATTCTTTCGGCTGCGGGCCTTGACTCAATGGCGTGCCTCGCGTCGGTGCAGGATCTGTCACTGGGCGCGCGCTACCGACAGGTCTACGGACAGACCTTGGCACGGCTGACGCACACCAGTCTCCAGCATTTGCAGCCGCGGGTGACGGTCGGCGTGCGGATTCACCAGGGGATGCCGATCGAGTCGCTTGACCAGGCCATCAGCAGCCTGGCCGGGCAGACGTACCGGCAATTCAAGACGGTCCTGCTGGTCGATGGCCCGTGGGAGTATGGCCAGATGCTGGCCAGCCGCTACGACCTGACGCTGATCTGCACCGGCCAGGAGCCGGACATCACCCATTGCTCCTGGCTTCACCGCCAGGCCGTAGAGCGGTGTGATACCGAGTTCTACAAGCCGCTCGATTATGACGACCAGCTCCTGCCCGAATATTTGCAGCGCGCGGTGCAAGCGATGGATGAGCGCAAGCTCGACGTGTACGGCTGCCTCCTGATGACGCTGCAACACGACGAGTTTTCCCCGCGATGGTGGCCCAACAAGCCGCTGGAGACGATGTTTACCGGCAACACCGCCGACAATCAGCTTCCGCACTCGTCGGCGCTGGTGCGGACCGCCAAGCTGCGCGAGGCGGGCAATTACCAGGAGCGGGCCGTCGGGCTCGGGGCCGACGACTACAACACCTGGTATCGGATTTTCAAGGCCGGCGGAGAGTTCTTCCGCGACGACGTGCGGAACGTCGTCTATCGGATCCATGACAAAAACTCGCTGCCGCTCCGCAAGCAGCGGTATGGAGAGGGGCAGAGCCATGGCCCCTCTCGCGGCGCGTTGATTGCCGGGGCTACGGCCGCGTCGGTGGCATTGTGGGTCGGGCCTGCCCTGAACACGGCCTCCGGCGCCGCGGCCCCGCCCCCGGCAGCACAGCCTCCGTCAATCCGGCAGATGATGGCGGCGGGCGTCGAGTCCGCCAATCAGTTGCTCAAGCAGAAGTTGAAGTCGGCTTTGCAAAAGATGTGGCTGCACGGAGCGGCCAAACAGGCGGCCGGCGAGAAGACCTCGGCCCACACGCCGCACCCCGGCAACGATTTGTTGCCGCCGGATTCGTAGGCTCCACGGCCAGGTGAAGCATGTTTACTTCAAAAAAGCCCAAAACGCCCCCTGAGCCGCGGCGCCTGTCGCAGCGCTCGCTGGAGCGGGCCAGGCCCATTGCCGCACGATACCGCATCGTCCTCTGGCGCGAGGACGGGGAATGGTACGGCCAGGGCGTTGAGGAACCGGGCGCGATGGGCGACGGCCGCACCGTCACCCAATGTGTCCGCAATGTGCGTGAATCGCTGTGCGCCGTGGTCGCATCCAACCTGGAGCACGGCGAGCCGATCGTCACGCCGATTGTTGACGAGGAGCGCCGCCGGCGCAGGGCCGGGTGACGCCGGGAACCCCGGAATGGCGCCACGCACAACGGAGAGCAATTGAATTCACCGCCGGGGACGCGGAGGGACGCCGAGAATTGAGGGTTGGGGCGTTCATTCGAGATTGGCGACGAATGGCGGACCACGCTGTTGGCAGAGCGCCAAGCGCCGTTATGATAACGTGCGATGATTGAGGCCGGTGCCATCGTGACCCTTGCTGACGAGATCGCCCAGCGGTTCAGGCCGCAGCGCATTGTCCTGTTCGGGTCGCACGCCAGCGGGTCGCCCACCGAGGACTCGGACGTCGATTTGCTGGTCGTGATGCCGCACCGCGGGCCCGCCTACCGGGCCGCTTCGCGCGTGCGATTGGCGGTCGACGTCACTTTTCCGATGGATATCCTCGTCTGCTCACCGCGCCGATTGCGCGACCGCCTGGCGATGGGCGACGTTTTCCTGGCGGACATCGTCGAACGCGGGCTGGTGCTGCATGACTCCAATGACCGCCGAGTGGGTGAGCAAGGCCGAAGGCGATTACGACGCCGTCTGCATTCTCAGACGCTCGCGAAAGCGCACGCGGTATGACGCGATCTGCTTTCACTGCCAACAGTGCGCCGAGAAATATCTGAAGGCGCGACTGAACGAGGCAGGGCTCCCGTGGGCCAGGACTCACGACTTGGACGCGTTGCTTCAGCGATTGAACTTGATCCAGCCGCTGTGGATGGGAATGCGGCCGGCGGTCAAACGGCTGACCGATTTCGCGGTCGCCGTGCGCTATCCGGGCTGGTCTACCAACGCTGTCGCGGCCACCGAGGCATTCGCGACTTGCAGGCGACTGCGAGCCTTGGCGCGGTCGAGCCTCGGACTCAAGTCGTAACAAATGCCGCCAGCACCATTCACCGTATTATTCACCACGGGGGACGCGAAGGGACGCGGAGAATTGAGGATTGGGCCACGCGTACATTCGAAATTGGCTAGCCGGCACTGCCTCACTGTGGCGCTGGTCTGGCCTTTTCCAACGCCGTGAAGCCAGCCGCTACAGCTTCGCACCGAATAGCCGGGCGAGAACACTCCAGATGCGCTTGGCGCAGCCCCACACCTTCTCTGCAGTAGAATCGGCTTGCCCCACCGCGACATCACGGCCTGCAATGTTCTGGTTGCCGGCCGCAACCTTAGCGGTATCCCGTCGTTGTCCCTCGGCAGTTCGCTCGTGGTCCATTACTCCACCTCGGAGCGCAAGGCGACGCGCGCATCCGAACGCTGCACAATCCGGTCCAGCCGCTCGCCGATCCCCTTCTGACGCGGCGTGAACGTGGTCTCCGTTTCGACCGTTCCCGTACCATGCAACCTTCCAGAGCGATGGCGGGGTACTCCGCATGCTTGAAATCGGCCCCCACCCCCCAGTGGCACGCAGCACAGCCTGTAGCCTGTGAACCTCATCGGCGGGCAAGCTGATATCCGCTGCCGGCGGAGCCACGGGCCGCAGAACTTGTGACGGAACTGCGAAGTCCGTACCCGACCGTTCATCATTCGGCATCGGTGCCGGGTGTGGCGTCCTCGTCGTTTCGCCAGACGCGGCACGTGACGGCGCGCTCGGTAGGTGTGAAAGTATCTCGTCAATGCGGTACCAGCGGTCCCGAAGCGAGGCTCCTTTCCAACCGATCCGTGGGTCTGGCAGCAAGCCACGTTACCGCCCACGAGCCGTACCGCAAGACCAGGATCGGCGACACCGCAGATGTGGTGCATTGGGTCACCAGAAAGCTCCGGTGGTCCCGCGCACATGTCCGACCGGCGCTCAAACGACTGCTCGATGGGGGCGATCTGAGCGCCTGGACCGACGATCACACGAACGGGCTCCCCGACTCGATCGGCATCACATCGGACGGCTGGGAGAACTGGCCCCGATTCAGTCCGGCCGACGTCGAGCGGTCTCAGGGCCGCTCGGTCGAAGCGTGGCGCGAGTGGGACGGGTTCCGCGGCAAGTGTGATGAATACCCCTTCAAGCTCGACGAGATCTGGGATTGAACTGGCGCGGCCGCCCCAGTGCTTACAAAGCAATCGCGCGCTTCACGCACTCGCGAACTGCCTGCCAATCCGCCGGCGATAGCCGGCCCATTATCGCTACGGCGGCCGAGCGGGGGAGTGTCGCCAGAAACGCGCGGAATGCCGACGGCTTGCGAAGACCTGCCGAATTCCAATCGAAAAGGATATGGTCCGTCAGCCCCCCGGCCTTCACGATTTGGCTGGTCACCAGACCGACAATCATGTCGGGCCGAGTTGCGTGGTAATCGTTCGAGGACAGGACGACCGCCGGTCGGCGCTTCGTCGCCACGGTACCGGGAAAATCGACCCAAATCAGGTCCCCTGCGTCAGGCATCGCCATCCTCAGATGAAACACTGCGGTCAGCGCGTTTCAGCGAGTAGGCAGCCAGATCGGCGACATCTTCATCGGTCCAGTCGTCGCGAATGTCCAGCCCCGCTCCGCTGGCCGCCGCGAGATCATCGAGAATCAACGAAGCCAGGCGGAGCCGGTCTACGGGGGGAAGCTTGCGAATGGTGTTATCGTAAAGCTCGCGTGCGGTCATGACGACGTTGCTCCCGATCGGGCGGATGCTGCACGGCGGCCGCCTCTTGCGAGTATACGACAGACACGACCACAAGGCACGAAATTGCCGCCTGCCGACGCGGCGCAGTTTCCTCTTTATCCTCAGCGTTTCGCCGCGTCCTCAGCGGTAAAGAATTTCTGCTCTCGGCAGGCTTTCGTACGGGGCTGGGAACATTCTACTTGCGGTGACGTCCGCCGGGAGCGTGCGACAGGCGGCTTGGCGTTTGCGGATCAGGTACCAGACGAGGCGCCTCGGGCCGAGGCGATAAGTCCATGAGCGATCAGCAGATGGATGAAGTTTAGCGACCCCCGTGGCCAAGCCGCTGGCGCTGCGACACGACGAAGCCTGTCGCACGGTTTCGGCAGCGAGGCGAATTCGTAAGGCACTGCCGGAAAAGAGGTTGGGGTACAATTATATGGCCTACCATGCGACAAATGCGACAGATTTCTGATTCGGGACAGGATTGGCCATAGGGCGTGTAATTCCTCGCTCCGGACCCTACAATTCACCTCAACCTATGTACCGCACCCTCGTCATCGTGCGCCACACGTTTCTGGAGTCGATCGTTCAGCCGATCTACTTGCTTCTGCTGGCGCTCTGCGCCGCCGTCCTGATCGTGTTTGGGCTGCTGCCGTTCTTCACCATGGGGCAGGACACGGTCATGTTCAAGGCCGTCGGCCTGGACATGGTGCTTCTGTTCGTGCTCATCGCGACGCTGTTCGCCACCAGCAAGTCGATCTATGAGGAGATCGAAGACCGGACGATGCTGACGCTGATGAGCAAGCCGCTGCGGCGCTGGGAGGTGCTGGTTGGCAAATACCTCGGCATCGTTCTGGCCGCACTGCTGGCGGTGGCGGTCCTCGGGGCGATCCTGATTGTCTCCACGTGGTACCGCATCCCCGGCGACTATCAGTTTCGCGCCTGGACGCTGGACGATCGGGAAACCAGGCAGATCACGGAATACCACTGGATGCATATCCATGGACTTCTCGCCAGCCTGGTGCTGGTGTGGCTCCAGGTGAGCGTGCTGGCCGCGATCGGCGTGGCCCTTTCCACCCGGTTCTCGCTGGTGGTGAACCTGCCCGCCGTCATCCTGCTCTACGTCGCCGGCAATCTCACCCGGTTCCTTTTCCCGCTCGACAATCAGTCGGCCGGCGTGAAGGTGCTGTCGCGGGCGGTGGCGCTGGTGCTGCCGTACCTGGCGACGTTCGACCTGCGCAGCATGACCGTGTATCACGACATCGCGCTGAAGGGGACGCAGTTCTGGCCTCCGCCTAACACGTTGCACCCGGACGCGGTCTATCTGAATCAGATCTGGGCGTACGTCGGCATTGCCGCCCTGTACGGCATCACCTACGTCGCCTTCGCCCTCAGCGCCGGCATGTGGCTCTTCAAGACCCGCGAACTCGGCGGGGCGGAGGGGTGATTCGGCGGCAAAATCACGGCATCAGGATCGGATCGCAATTCCCGCAGAGCTTCAATGAAGATGAGGCGGTCAGGGGACCGATGCACGTTGCACGGTGGTAGAATCGGACAGCCGGATAAACGCGTGCTGACCGGCAGTGTAGCGCTCAATGTAGTCGTGTGGCGGACGTTTCCAATATGTATGAACGGGTCCGCCAAGTGAGCTTGTGGAGGCAGTGTTCATGGCGGGTCGGCAGTTGATGTATTTTTCCATGCCCGCAGTGATTTGGGTCACACTGCTTGCGACGGCAACTTCCGTCCGCGGCGTGGAGAAATCTCTGCCCCAGACCATCGACTTCAACCGCGACATTCGCCCGATTTTCTCGGGGAATTGCTACTTTTGTCACGGCCCCGACAAGAACAAGCGCAAGGCCGACCTGCGGCTCGATACGCGCGAAGGTCTGTTCTCCATCCACGAAGTCCGACAGACGGTCGTGCCCGGCAAGCCGGAGGTGAGCGAACTGTTCAAACGGATCACCGCCGTCGATCCGGACGAGCGGATGCCCGACCCCAAGAGCAACAAGCGGCTCTCTGACCGGCAGATCGCGCTGATCCGAAAATGGATCGAGCAGGGGGCGCCCTGGAAAGGGCATTGGGCATATCTGATGGCGCTTCGGCCCGAGGCGCCAGCCGCGGACGATTCGTCATTCGTCAAGAACCCGATCGACAACTTCATTCTGGCCGGTCTCAAGGAGGCGGGCCTGCATCACGCCCGGGAGGCGGATCGCGTCACGCTTATTCGCCGATTGAGCTTCGATCTGACCGGGTTGCCGCCCACGCCGGCGGAGGTCGAGTCATTCGTTACCGATCAAACGCCGGATGCCTACGAGAAGCTCGTCGACCGGCTTCTGGCCAGCCCGCACTTTGGCGAGCGGATGGCGATGTATTGGCTCGACCTGGTCCGCTACGCCGACAGCATCGGGTATCACAGCGACAACCCGATGAACGTCTGGCCTTATCGCGATTACGTCATCAAGGCGTTCAACGAGAACAAGCCCTTCGACAAATTCACGATCGAGCAGCTTGCCGGCGATCTTTTGTCCGACGCCACGCAGGAGCAGAAGATCGCTTCCGCATATAACCGGCTGATCGAGACCACCGAGGAAGGGGGCGCGCAGCCGAAGGAATATGTGGTCAAATACGAGACGGACCGGGTCCGCGACTTCTCGACCGTGTGGATGGCCGGCACCATGGGGTGCAGCCAGTGCCACGATCACAAGTTCGACCCCTACACGCAGAAGGACTTTTACAGTCTGGCGGCGTTTTTCGCGGACGTGGAGGAGGCGGCGACCGGCCGCCGCGAGCAGGGCATGCCAGTTGTGAACGACCGGCAGGCGGCCGAGTTGAAGAAGCTCGACGATGAGATCGCCGGCGCTCAGAAGAAGGTTGAAACTGACACACCCCAGATCGTGGCGGCACGCGACGAATGGGAAAAACGGCAGCTCGAGCCGATCGACTGGGTCGTTCTCAACCCCGCGGACTGGCACGTCGCCGGAGAGTCCAAGCTTCGCCGCCAACCGGACGGATCGCTCCAGGATTACTACAAGGTCGCGGCCAAGGAGACGTATACCGTAACGGCGCGAACCGACATCGAGGGAATTACCGGCTTTC
>Ga0073928_10009987_pt1 | contig 11434 bp, 7 predicted proteins | sample PaiPotPPA55metaG_FD_76969 | JGI IMG/M metagenome (GOLD analysis project Ga0073928, IMG submission 76969) | Iron sulfur acid spring bacterial and archeal communities from Banff, Canada, to study Microbial Dark Matter (Phase II) - Paint Pots PPA... ...
CATCTGCTTCACCTCTTTGAGGTTGAGCAGCTCGAGCGGATTGATGACCGCTTCGCCCGCGGGCATGATGAAGAGGTTGGTGCCGGCGAGGCGGCGAATGGCCTTGTGCAGCGGAACTTTGCCCAGCAGATAATCGGTGATGCCGGGGCTGCGGTCCGTCTTCAGCATGTTGTGCAGAATGGGACGGCGGAAATCGAAGTCGCAGAGCAGCGTGTAGTTGCCCGCGAGCTGGGCCTCGGCCATGGCAAAATTCATGGCCGCGAAACTCTTGCCCTCGGCCGGCGACGGGCTGGTGATCACCGTGGTGTGGATCGGCTGCAGGCTCTGCATGTGGTTCAGGCGGGTGCGCAGCGTGCGAAATTCTTCGGCGGGCGCCTCGTCGGGGTGGGTGGTGTCGATCAACAAGGCCTCGCGCGATGGCGTCCAGGGGATCACCTCCACCAGGTCGATCAAGCCTTCGAGCGATTGCGCATCGGAGACCGCCGCGGAAGACGCCCCCAAGGGCGGAGCGGACGGAGCAGTCCTACGGTCTCTGGAGCGCTGGTCCAGCGCAGCTGCCGCAGTCGCAGCCGGGTCTCCGGCCATCCCCTTCTCCGCTTTTCTCAATGCCTCGTGAACTCTGCTCATAGCCCTCTCCCTGAAAACCCGCCGTTAACTCTTCGTCGAGAAGTAATAGACAACCGAACTCGACATGATGACGATGCCGACGAGACAAGCTGTCGACCATGCGAGCCAACCTAATCTGCGCCGGCGGCGCACCACCAGGTCGTTTGCAAGCAGCAGAATGCTACCCAACACCGGCAGGTGCGTGTAGGCGCGAACATCCTTGAGATTCTTCAGCGAGGTGTCCTTCATTTCGCGCGCGCCCGCCAGAAGGAGTCCCAGCGCAAAGCCGATGGCCGCGCCAACTATCACTATGATGGTTCGCTTTGGCTCGGTCGGCGTTGCGGGAAGACTCGGCGGATCGAGAATGGTCAACTTCTCGCCCTCCTGACGGCGCGTGACGTCCTGCGCCCGCTTCGACATCGAAAGCTTCTGGTCCGCTTCCTGGTACGATCGCAGCGCCAGTTCCCGATCGGACTGGATTTCCGTATATTCCTTGTCGCTTAAAGGCGCGGCTTCGATCCGTCCCTGGATGCTTCGCAGGCTATCGGTCAGGTTGGCGGACTGTTTTTGCAATTGCTTCATGTCCAGGTCCTTCGCCTCCTGCGCGGCCGCGATGCGCTGGATGGTCTGCTGGATATTGCGCTGCTCATGGAGAAACGCAGGGTTCGGAGGAAGCTGGCGGACTGCTACTTCAGGTTTCTTCTCGGAGTCTTCCTTGCGGATATCTTCGCGCTGTTTCTTCAACAGCTCGATCTGCTGCTTGTACGCCTGCACGTCGGGATAGTTATCCCGATACCGTTCGCGCAGCCGGGCGAGGTAGCCTTCCGCCTGCTCGATTTCCTTGTCCTTCAACGCCAGCTTCTCGTTTTTCTGATCGATCACCTGCTGCTCCGCGTTGGGATCCTTCAATTGCGTAAGAGCCTGTTTGGCGATTCGCATTTCGTTGTCGAGCTGGAGCTTGTCCGTCTGGATGCGGCTCATCTGGGATTCGAGTTGAATCATCTGCGCCTGCAGCGCGTTCACCTGCGAAAAATTCGCCTGCTGCTGGTCCGTGGTGTTCCCCAAATGACCGACCTTGAAACTCTGAAGCCGCTGATCGCACTCCGCGAGTTTCGCCTTGGCACTCTCCCATTGCGATTGCAGGAGCTCTGTGGTGCCGATCACCTGTTCGGTAGCTTCGCGCTGGCTCTCGCTCAGGAAACTGGAGGTCAAATCGTCCGTCACCCTCTGGGCGGTGTAGCGGTTGCTGTACTGGAAGCTGATCAGGAACGCGGGCACGGCCTGACGGCCCTGTGTAGATTGGGCAAAGGTCTGGACCGGACTGATCTTAATGTCCCGCAATCGCATCACGTCGATGACGTCATCGACGGGAAGGCGCGACAACTCTTTTTTGTAGAGTTGGTGCTTGTTTATCAGATTCGTAAGCGAGGCACGATTCAGGATCATCTGCGTGAGCCCGTTGATGCGGCCCTGCATATCGGTGGTGATATTCGGCGGGATGTACGTATCGGGCACCTGCGGCGGAACCACGCGGATGATGGAGGTAGAGACATAGGTATCCGGCCACAGGAATGCTACGACCACCGCGACTACGATGGCGGCGAAGGTGGGGCCGAATATCCACGCCTTGTGGCGTCTTGCGATGTCTATATAATCTTCGAGATCCAAGGCTCTACGATGTACGCTGCCGGGCTCCTGCGGTTGCATATGTACCTCCGAAAAAACTATTGTTTGAGACTATTGCTTGACAATGATGTGATCGCCGTTCTCCAAGAAGATATTCTGCTCCATCTTCTTGCCTCGGATCACTTCGAGGTAATTGAACCTGAAAGTCCTATTGCCGCGAAGAATCGTTATGTGCTTTCTATCGGCAAACTCCGTGAAACCGCCCGTCTTGCTGAGGGCCTCGAGAATTTTGGTTGGGGTTATCAGCGGATATTCGCCGGACCGGTTCACGCCGCCATCGATGTAGTATTTTTTGCTGCGGACCTGTTCTACAATGATGGTCACATCGGGGTGGTTCACAAGCTGCGAGAGCTTCTCGGTCAAATCTTTCGTAAGTTGAATTGGCGTCAAACCCGCGGCTTGCAGGTCCCCAATCAGCGGCATCGTGATCTTCCCATCGGGGCGCACCGCGAGAACCCTCGTAAAATCTGGCTCACGCCAAACCTGAATGGCAAGAACGTCTTCGGCTCCGATGCTGTATTTGTTCGGGTCGACTGCCTCGCCCACTCCAGAAGGCACCGGGGGCGTCGAGTTCACCGCGGGCGGCGGTTGGCTGGGGGGCTTCGGCGTCTGCGATTGCGATTGGGACTGCGTCTGGTTCTGCGCAAATACGAGGCCGAAGGCCATGACCATTGACAGGCACGTGCCTGCAACGAAACGAAACATCACTCTAGGCATGCTCCTTTTGGGCTCACACAATCAAACGTGTTTCCATTGTACACTGAAGGCGCTCCAGCTTACGCCTCCGAGCGCGGGCGGAGGTGTGCCGCAGTCCCATAAACCGAGGTCCTATTACAATCATGGGCTATTTTCTCGCCAAATCCGACCCCGAAAGCTACGGGGTGAACGAGCTCGAACGCGATAAGAAGACGGTGTGGGATGGCGTGACGAACCCGCAGGCGGTGCGCGCCATTAAGGAGATGCGGCCGGGCGACAAGGTGTTCATTTATCATAGTGGGTCTAACGCGGGGATTGTGGGTCTGGCGCGCGTGGCGTCCGAGCCGCGGCCCGATCCGAAGAATCCGAAATCGGCGGTCGTGGAATTTGAGTTTATCGAACGGATTGAGCCGCCGGTGACGCTGGCGGAGATCAAAGAGTCGGGGCTGTTTGAGGACTGGGCGCTGGTGCGTCAGGGCAGGCTGTCGACGATGGCGGTCCCGGACAAGTTTGTAAAGTGGATCGGGAAAAAACATCCTGAGGCACACATTTGACGTAAGGCGTACGACGTACGACGTACGACGTACCACGTGCTACGGGCGAGGTAACACGTTCGGCGATGTTCGTTCGTCGTTGCGGACGGGCGACGGGGGACGTACCGCGTGCCACGTACGACGTGCCACGTACGACGTACGACGTACGACGTGAGACAGGTGCGACGGTACGACGTGCGACGAGGCGTATGACTTGGACGTAGGACGTGCGACGTGGAACGTGCGATCAGGTACGAGACGTGGTACGTCGTACGTGGTACGTGGTACGAGACGTGGGACGTAGGACGTGCGACGTGGAACGTGCGATCAGGTACGAGACGTGGTACGTCGTACGTCGTACGTGGTACGAGACGTGTTACGTCGTACGTCGTACGTGGTACGAGATGTCGTACGTGTCGATGACAGCGGTTCTTGCCGGCGCGACCTAGAATTCCGCTTCAGCAATAACGCTGCTGCGCCGCTGAGTAGCAGTAGCATGGTGGATGGCTCGGGCACCGCCGTACCGTCAAAACCAGGATTTAGCCCTGACGCCGTTCGATAACCGTACTGCGGAACGGGATTGTTCATTTGATCCAGCACTTGGATGCGATAGAGGGAAAACAACCCGCTGCTGTCCTCAGCACTCAAATCAACGCCTTGCTCCAACAATGCGGTCGTAGCAGTTTGAACTGAAACATTGGACGGAATCGCTACGCCGTTCGTGAACGGGACAGACATTGAATGTGTTCCGGATTGGAAGCCGAAGTACGAATTTCCATCGACAGTGACGGTGACTCCCCCGTTTTGACCGCCGTTCAAAAGCAGTGAGAAGTCGAACACGATTGTCCCAGCTCCGGAGGGCACGTACAAAAAGATTGAGTCGGACGCCGAGGCTATGCTTTGGGCGCTGAGAATGCCCGCGGACCGCTGGACTGGTTGAAGAGGATCGATGGTAAGACTGTTGCTGGAGCCAAGATAACTGCCGCCGCCCAGCACAAAGGCGTGCGCCGTACCGTAGTAATGGAAGGTCGAATCGGTTGTGTTCACTGAGGCAATGGCATCAGTGGTTCCGACTTGATAGACAGCCGGCGTGCAGTACACACCGCTCAGACTACAACCAACAGCAATTGCTGGGATGGCCTGTATGGATGCTGCTTCGCCCTGCAACGCCATCGATAGGACCGTTGCGCCGAACACGCCTGCTCGACATACCGCTGACATCAGTCCTCCGTTGTGGGCCACCAATAATACGCGGATTCAATGGCAATTAGCAATAGCTAAGTTTGGCTTATCATTTTGTTCCGGCACTACCCGTTCTCGCCTTGACAAAACGCTCGCGGTGGAGTAAGTTGTTCCGCGGATATGCAGCTATCCACAGGAACTCGTCTGGGAATCTATGAGATCGTCGCTGCGATCGGGGCAGGCGGGATGGGCGAGGTGTATGAGGCGCGCGATACTCGGCTCGGCCGCTCTGTCGCACTCAAAGTCATCCGCACGGAGTTGCTGAAGCAGGATTCGAGTTCGCAGAGGTTTGAGCGTGAAGCTCGTCTGCTGGCATCGCTGAATCATCCGCGGATCGCGGCCATCCACGGCTTTGAGGAGTCGGGCGGCACCCAGTTTCTGGTGCTCGAGTATGTGCCCGGGCCGACGATGGCGGAGCGCTTGAAGCGCGGCCCGCTGCCCGTTCGCGAGGCGATGCTGGTGGGCCAGCAGATCGCCGAGGCGCTTGAAGCCGCGCACGCACGGGGCATCATTCATCGGGACCTGAAGCCCGCCAATATCAAACTGAGCGATGACGGCAAGGTGAAGGTGTTGGATTTTGGTCTCGCCAAGTCCATTGAGCCGCGGCCCAGCGCTTGTAATGACGACACGTCCGCGACGATGACGCAGGAGCTGACGCGTGAAATGACGGTGCTGGGCACGGCGGCCTATATGTCGCCGGAGCAGGCGTGTGGCAAGGAGCTGGATTCGCGAACCGACATCTGGTCGTTTGGCTGCGTGCTGTATGAAGCTTTGACTGGCAAGCAGGCTTTCAGAGGAGCGACGGCGACGGAGATTCTGGCTGCGGTGCTGGAGCGCGAACCAGATTGGCGGGCGCTGCCATCCGCCACGCCCGCAGCGGTGCAGGTGTTGCTCAAGAGATGTTTGCGGAAGGATCCGAACAGCCGTTTGCGCGATATTGGCGATGCTCGTATTGAGTTGGAGGATGCTCTGGCTGCCCCTGCCTCCAGTGACTCGAAGCCGGCGGCAATCACTCGGCGGACCTTGATCGGTACGTTGGCCGGAGCGACCGTGGGGGCGGCCGCAACAGGCGTGTTCGCGGTGAGCCGCTGGCGCGGCGAGGCGCCCCGCAAGCTGACGCAGATCGCGATTGCCACGCCTGACACCGGTGTCTTTGACCCCAGCTTCGCCAGTCGAATCGGTATATCTCCGGAAGGCACGCGCATTGGATTTAGCACCAACGTTCCGGGCGCGCAGACGTTTTACCTGCGATCGCTTGCGGAGTTGGAAGCGAAGCGAATCAAAGAGATTAACGGTGGCTCCGCGTTCTTCTCTCCGGATCTCCATTGGTTCGGCTATCTGACACCAGGCAACCAGACAATCTCCAAGATGGCTCTGACCGGCGGCGCGCCTGTCGCCCTCTGCACGGTGGACAACTTCAACGGCGCCACATGGGCGGATAATGACGTCATCTATCTGGTTGACGCCTGCCCGGGCGGACTGATGAGCATACCCGCCGCTGGAGGGAAGCCGAAGGTGGTGGCGGCGATCGATTTCGAAAAAGGCGAGCGCCTGCATAAATTCCCATGCGCGCTTCCGGGGAGCCGGGCAGTGCTGATGACGGTAAGCACCGCCGATACCGCGACGTTTGACGATGCACGCATCGTGGGCGTCTCGACGGAAACCGGCCGGAAGAAGATACTGATCGAGGGCGGTACGCACCCGCGCTATTCACCTTCCGGACATCTTCTGTATGCGCGAGACGGAAAGATCCTGGCGGTCCGGTTCGATGCCAGCCGCCTGGAAGTGCGGGGGCAGCCTTTCACCGCTTTGGAAGGCGTGCTGATGAGCCGGAACACAGGCGCGGCGAACTTCGATGTATCCGCCAGCGGCGATCTTGCCTACGTTCCCGGCGTTTGCGACGGCGGCGCGCGGACGCTGGTGTGGGTGAATCGAGACGGCACGGCAGAACCGGTATCGCTGGCGCCGAAATCGTACCTGCATCCGCGGCTTTCACCGGACGGCCGTCGGCTGGCGATCGAAGTGGAGGGCCCCAGTCATGATCTTTACATCTACGATTTCGACCGCGGCGTGCTCGCAAACATCACGACCGATGGCGTGAGTCATTGGCCGGTCTGGTCGCCGGACGGCGCCGAGATCGCCTACCGGTCAGGGCCCATGATGCGCTTCACGATGTGGCGCGTACCCGCTGACCGGAGCCGAGGACCGCAGCAGTTGCCAGGCGTGGGGGTTATGCAAAATGCGGAGTCGTGGTCTCCGGACGGCCGTAGCATCGCGTACACGACGCAGGCCCCCGGCGTTCCACCGAGCATCATGGTGGCGCACTTGGATGCGAATGGTCATGCGGACTTGTTCGATAAAGAGAAGGCTCCCGAGGGATCGCCCAAGTTTTCGCCGGATGGCCGCTGGCTGGCGTACTGTTCCAATGAATCGGGGAAGCCGCAGGTGTACGTGAAGGCATTTCCGGGTCCGGGGGCGAAAATCCAGATCTCGAACGATGGCGGCACCGATCCGGTTTGGAGAAGAGACGGCGCCGAAATTTACTTTCGCAACGGCGACAGCATGATGGCGGTACCGGTCGCTATCAGGGGCGCCTTTTCGTTGGGACGGCCGCAGGAGCTATGGAAAGGGCGCTACTCGCATGGAATGAGCAGCTCCTGCGGGCAGCCGGGGGCGACTTCGTCAAACTATGATGTCACGGCGGACGGCAAACGATTCTTGATGATCCGGGACGAGGACCAGGACAAGGCCACGTCGACGCAGATTGTGGTCGTGCAAGGATGGGCCGACGAGTTGAATCACTTATCCGCCAAGGCTTGAACGATTGCGCTGCCGCCGTTGTGGGAATATCGAGGTATGGGTATCATTTCGCGGTCTCTTCTGACCGCACTCCTCCTGGCCGGCTCGGTACAAATCTCGCAGTCCGCGGAGCCTGCGTCGGCCTCCGGCATCGATCTCAAGGCGATGGACACGAGCGTCAGTCCTTGCCAGAACTTTTATCAATATGCCTGCGGCACATGGCGCAAGAACAATGCGATTCCGGCTGACCGCTCGCGTTGGAGCCGATTCGACGAGTTGCAGGAACGCAACCTGGGAATTGAGCGCGACATTTTAGAAAAAGCCGCGGTGGCGAGCGCGAACCGCACGCCGGTGGAGCAGAAAATCGGCGATTTTTACGCCTCGTGCATGGACGAAGCGGCGATCGCCGCCAAAGGCATCCAGCCCATCGCGCCGCTTCTGGAGCGTATCACCAAGCTGTCGTCGAAGCAGGACCTGGCGAGCGAGATCGTGCGGCTGCACCAGCAAAGTGTCCGGGCCTTCTTCACTTTTTCCGTGCGGCCCGACGCGAAGAACGCGAACGATCAGATCGCGAACGTCGACCAAGGCGGCCTCGGCCTGCCCGACCGCGATTACTATCTGAAGGACGATGCGCGGTCGGTGAAGCTGCGCCAACAGTATCAGGAACACGTGAACAACATGTTCAACCTGCTGGCAAAGGCGGGAGGACAGACGGCGTTTCTGAAAGTTGCCGACGCCGGGCCCGGGAATCCGGCGCAGGCGGTGATGACGATCGAGACAGCGCTGGCCAAGGCGTCTCTGGACCGCGTGGCGCGGCGCAATCCGGACAATACGTATCACAAGATGACGGTTGAGGAGCTGGCGGCGCTCAGCCCGGATTTCCAATGGAAATATTACGTCAGGAACATCGGCATCGCTCCGATTGCGACCCTGAATGTCGGCGTGCCGGAGTTTATGAAGGCGCTGAACACGGCCATCGACGGCAGCAGCATGGCGGACCTTAAGACATATCTTACGTGGCACGTTTTAGCGGCGAATGCCAGTCTTTTGCCTGCGGCGTTCCAGGAGGAGGACTTCAATTTCAGCGGCAAGACGATGATGGGCACGAAGGAAATGCCGGCGCGATGGAAGCGGTGCGTGCAGGCAACCGACCGAGCACTGGGCGAGGCGCTGGGGCAGAAATTCGTGGAAGTCGCATTCAGCGGCCCGAGCAAGGCGAAGGCATTGCAACTGGTGGGCGAGATTGAGAACGAGATGGAGAAGGATATTCGCACCGCGAACTGGATGAGCGCCGCGACGAAGGACCAGGCGTTCACGAAGCTGAGGCAGGTGTCGAATAAGATCGGCTATCCCGAAAAGTGGCGCGACTATAGCAGCGTGAAGATCGTGCGCGGGGATTATTTCGGAGACATGGAGCGGACGCGCGAGTTCGACCGCAAACGCAATTTCGGCAAGCTTGGAAAGCCGGTGGACAAGAACGAATGGGGCATGACGCCGCCGACCGTGAACGCCTACTACAATCCTCCGGAGAACAACATCAATTTTCCGGCGGGCATTCTGCAGCCGCCGTTTTATAATCCGAAGGCGTCGGACGCGGTGAACTACGGCGGGATCGGAGTGGTAATCGGGCACGAGCTGACGCATGGATTCGACGATCAGGGCCGCCGTTATGACGGAGCGGGCAACCTGCGCGACTGGTGGACGGCGGACGACGCGAAATCTTTCACGAGCAGAGCCGATTGCGTGGTGAACGAATACGGAGGGTTCAGTCCCGCGGAGGGCGTGAAACTCAACGGCAAGCTGACGCTCGGCGAAAACGCGGCCGATAACGGCGGCATTCATTTGGCGTACATGGCGCTGATGGACACGCTGGCGAAGCATACGCTGCCGGCCAAGGACGGCTTCACGCCGCCGCAGCAGTTGTTTCTGGGCTACGCGCAGATCTGGTGCGAGAACGTGACCGAACAGGCCGCACGGATGTCGGCGCAGACAAATCCGCATTCGCCGGGCGAGTTTCGCGTTAATGGCGTAGTGGAGAATCTGCCGGAGTTCCAGCAGGCGTTCTCGTGCAAAGTGGGTGATCCGATGGTCTCGGCCAATCCGTGCCGGGTTTGGTAAGAATCCATTGGCGGCGGCTTAACGAACGACGCGTGACAACAGTATTTCTAGTGTGCGGTGCGGCTTAATACTTGACAGCCATTGAAGAGGCGTCGGCATGAGTGCCGACGCTGCACACATGAGTGTGTGCGCCACAGTCATGCAAAGTGGGTGATCCGATGGTTTCGGCCAGCCCCTGCCGGGTTTGGTAAGAATCCATCGCGGCATGTGCGGATTAAGACGCGTCGGCATGAGTGCCGACGCTGCACACATGAGTGTGTGCGCCACAGTCATGCAAAGTTGGCGACAAGAATCCACTCGCAACAGCTTGGCGCACGATCTCTTCGCCAATCGCGAGCGATGCGGTGGCGCCGGGACTGGGAGCATTCAACACGTGGATGGCGTTCTTCTGGAGCGCGAACTGGAAGTCGTGCACCAGCTCGCCTGTTGGCGTCAAGGCCTGAGCGCGAACGCCGGCGCCGCCTGTTTCTAAATCTTCGGCGCGAATCTCGGGCACGAGGCGCCGTAGCGAGGCGCAGAACAATTCTTTGCTGAAGGAGCGGCGCAGCTCCGCGAGACACATGCGGCGGTGCTTGCGGAAAAACGCCCACAGGCCGCGGTATGTGAGGGCATCGGTCAAATCGCCGAGCTTGACGTCTGTCTTGCTGTAGCCTTCGCGGGCAAAGGCGAGCACCGCATTGGGACCGGCTTCCACGCCTCCGTGAATCATGCGCGTGTAGTGGACGCCGAGGAATGGGAAGGTCGGATCGGGCACCGGGTAGATGAGATTTCGAACGAGGTGCTGGCGCTCGGCTTTGATCTTGTAATATTCGCCTCGAAATGGCACGATGCGGACGTCGCGCTTCACGCCAGCCATCTCCGCCACGCGATCGCAGTGCAGCCCGGCGCAGTTGACGAGCAGATCGCCTTCGAAATCGCCGGCAGTGGTTTCCGCAACCCAAGCCTGGCCGGATTGACGCAGCGAGCGGACCTCGGCGCCGGTGACAACACGTCCGGGCACCTGCTGCGCCATTGTCCTGCAGACCTGCGGATAATCGACGATGCCTTCTTCGGGAACGCGTATCGCGGCGACACCGCGGGCATGCGGCTCGATTTCACGGATCTCCTCCGGCCCGAGCAGGCGCAGGTCGCGCAGGCCATTCTTCTGACCGCGATCGTAAAGATCGTGGAGACGCGGCAACTCGTCTGCGGTGACGGCGAGGACGATTTTCCCGCAGACGTCATGAGAGATGCCGTTCTTACGGCAAAAGTCGATCATCTGGCGGATGCCGCGGACGGCGAGCTTGGCCTTCGTGGAACCGGGTTTATAGTAGAGGCCGGCATGCAGTACGCCGCTGTTGTTGCCGGATTGATGGCGGCCGACGCCGTCTTCCTTTTCGAGAACAATGACCTCCGCATCGGGGAGGGCCTCTCCGAAACGAAGCGCGGTAGCAAGGCCGATGATCCCTCCGCCCACAACGATTATCTTTTTGGGTTCCACATTTTCATCGTATCCGTCTTCGCGGCCGTGCGCCGCCGGTCGAAAGTGCTATTTAGTCCAAACCAGAGTTCTAGTAAGGCCGGTGGAGCTAAGTAAGTACCTCTGATGGATTTCAGTGTGAGTGGGGGCAGCGTAAGATAATGACTGACTATGACCCAACCGCGGATTTCGGTTTTAATGTCGGTACGGAATGGGCTGCCCTATCTCGAAGCATGCATCCGGAGCATTGTTGCGCAGACCTTTCGCGATTGGGAGTTCATCATTGTCGATAATG
>Ga0073928_10009988_pt1 | contig 11431 bp, 11 predicted proteins | sample PaiPotPPA55metaG_FD_76969 | JGI IMG/M metagenome (GOLD analysis project Ga0073928, IMG submission 76969) | Iron sulfur acid spring bacterial and archeal communities from Banff, Canada, to study Microbial Dark Matter (Phase II) - Paint Pots PPA... ...
GCGCTACGAACCGTCTGAAGCAACCGGAACAGCGGCACAATCCCGCAAAAATCAAAAAGCGATGCTCCGGTACCCGAAGCATCGCTTTTTCTTTATTCCTACCGTCCGTTTCGTAACAGACTGAATAATCTCCGCCCTTTTTTTGCGAGCTCTGAAATCGTTGTGTCCGCTAATCCGTCTCTTGTAACCCAACCTCTGCAGCCGAAGCCGGCACAGATTTCTCGACATTCCCCGATAACGTCTGCCAGCCCCGCCGTCCGAGGCTCCAATAGATCAAATAACCTGCTACGGCTGCACATGCGAATAGCAAGAGTCCGTTGAGCCAAGCTTGCAGCACTAATTCACCGATGCCGAACATCGCGCAGTAAACCAATGTGCAACCCATTACCCAATCGAATGTGTTCGCCGCAAAATCGCGAACGGGTGCAATTTCAGGTGCAAGCGCCGCGATGCGCTTCCAGCCGTGAATTGTCGGTTGCACCCGCCGGTAAAATTTAACCAAAAGCGTATCGTCCTCCGGCTGTGTAATCAGGGTGGCCATCAGCCACACGGCGGTAGTAGCGAGTGTAGTGATCATCGTGCTCTTCGCGAATACCACCGAGCTGTTCCCTGAAAAATGAACCCACTGCAGCGACATAGACACGACAAATGCCGCAGTCATTGAGGAAATTTCGCTCCAAGCGTTAATGCGCCACCAATACCACCGCAACAGCAATACTCCGCCGGTTCCAGCGCCCATGCCAAGCAGTAGCTGCCACGCGGACTGAATTGAGCTGATATGTGCCGCCGTATAGCCGCTCAAAATCACCAGAAATACGATAAATAGCTTGCTCGCCAAGACGTAGTGCCTCTCGCTGCCTTTGCGAACTATAAAGCGGCGATAGAAATCATTGATAAGGTAAGACGTCCCCCAGTTGAGCTGCGTGCCTACGGTGGACATGAATGCCGCGAGAAATGCCGCCACCATCAATCCGCGCAACGCCGGCGGTAAGAAATCCCGCAACACCATCACGTAGCCCTTTTCCGGTTCAGCGGCAAACTCTGCACTGGGGTGTAATCCTCCAATCGGCGAGTACACCGCCACGGCGACGAGACCCGTGATAATCCACGGCCAGGAGCGCATCGCGTAATGCGCGATGTTGAACCACAGCGTGGCACCCAGCGAATTTTTCTCGTCTTTCGCGCTGAACATCCGTTGCGCAACGTAGCCGCCGCCGCCAGGCTCAGCGCCCGGGTACCAGCTTGCCCACCACTGCATGGCCAAATACAGCACGAAGGTAATTACCGGCAGTGTCCAGATCGCATCCGTGGTCCAGCCCAAGTGGAACGATGCAAAGAAGGACAGTGCCGAGCCAGTCGGCTGACCGCTCTGCCTCACGGCGTCGTTAACGTGTGACAGCTGAATCTTCAACAGCGTCATCCCGCCGATCTTGGCGACCGCAACCCAAGCGAGCACGATAATCATGGACATCTTCAGAATGAACTGGAACAGGTCCGTTACCAGAACGCCCCAGAGCCCGCCGATGAACGTGTATATGCCCGTGAACGGCACCAGGATCAGCACGCAAATTAGCAGCGCTGTGTGCGCCGGATCGCCCAGCGTGTAATGCATTAGCGTGTGTCCGCCAAGCGCGATCTCCAGCACACGGCCTTGCGCTATCGCATCTCCAAGCAACACGGTCGTGATGCTGATCATTGCCTTGATTACCCAGCCAAGAATCAGGCAGTTCATCAGCGCGCCAAGATACAGGGCGCGAAAGCCACGCAGAAACGCAGCCGGCTTTCCCCCGTACCGCAGCTCCACAAACTCCACGTCAGTCAGGATTTCCGAGCGGCGCCAGTAACGCGCGAAGAAAAAAACCGTCATCATCCCCGAAAGACACTGCGACCACCACAGCCAGTTCCCGGAAATCCCGTTCTTCGCAACCAGCCCTGTGACCAGTAACGGCGTATCCGCCGCAAATGTCGTGGCCACCATCGACGTGCCCGCCAACCACCAGGACACATTTCGCCCGGAAACAAAAAATTCCTCGGTGCTGCCAGACGAGCGTCTGCGGTAATACAAGCTGATCAGTAGATTCAGCGCGAGGTAAATTCCGATGACTACCCAATCGGTCGCGGTTAGCGCCATTTTTTCCCTCGCTTCGTCGAGGCCTGTCCCGTTGCGTTGAATAGCTATATAGCTCTGCAAACAGGTTGTCAACAAATTGTCGCGACTTCAAATGGATTAAGCGTTACACTCTACGGCTGGCGCGGCCAGCGCTCTATAACACGCCCACCGGAGATCGAATGCCGCAAAAGCAGAAGGGTCGGAATGTCATTCCGGCCTACCAGCGAATTCAGACTGTCATTCGCAAGCGTATTGAATCCGGGCAGTTGCGCACGGGCGACTCCGTCGCGTCAGAACGAGACCTCGCCAAGATTCATCAAGTCAGCTTGATGACTGCGCGCCACGCGCTGGCCACCCTGGAACGCGAAGGCATCGTCGAACGTCGCCGCGGCATCGGCACGTTCGTGGCAAGTCCTAAAATTCACTTCAACAAGTTGATGAGCTACACCGAGCAGATGGCTAGCCGTAGTCTCACTGCCGGGTCCAAAATTTTGTTTGCGAAAATTATATACGATGAGCAAGAGATCACGGCGCGTCTCGCCCTGCCCACAAATACCGGCATTATCAAGCTGGAACGTCTTCGCCACGCCTCCGACGAGCCCTTCGCGCTGGAAACCTGCTACTTCTCTTCCGCGGAATTCCCAAACCTCCTTTCCGCGCCCCTAAACCGCGAATCACTTTTCAAAATCCTGGAACGCGAATACAAAGTGGAGCTCGGGTACGCGGACGAGGAAGTCGATGCCACCGCCGCCGACGCAAGAACCGCCGAGCTGCTCTCCGTCCCGCGGGGAGAGCCGCTAATGCGCATCCGCCAGTTAATCTATTCGACCAAGGGCAAAGCGATTACGTATGTCCTGGGTTTTTATCGTTCCGACCGCCACAAGCTTCTGATTCGGCGGTTCCGATAGAATCGTGCACGCTCCGCGGCGCAAGCGAAATACCCTTACAAAGACGAAAAGATGCTCCTGGTCCTGAAACCAAACTCAGAAGAGCTCGGCCGCGAAGCAGCGCGCGTGGTAGCCAACGCCGTACGACGTAATCCTGCTTTGCGCCTCGGGTTAGCCACCGGAAGCACCATGGTCGGAATGTATCAGGAGCTCGTCCGCCTCCATCGCGACGAAAAATTGAACTTCTCTGGCGTCGTCACCTTTAATCTGGACGAATATCTGGGCCTCCCCCCGAATCATCCGCAGAGTTTCCACCATTTTATGCAGCAGAATTTTTTCGCTCACGTAAATGTGACGCCCAGCAACATTCACATCCCCGATGGAGCCATCAAGGGAAATTACCAGCAGTATTGCGCTTCCTACGAGGAAACCATTCGTAATGCCGGCGGCATCGACCTGCAAGTTCTCGGCATCGGCCGCAACGGTCACGTCGGATTCAACGAGCCGACCTCCAGCCTCGGCTCGCGAACTCGCCTAAAAGTTCTCAGCAGGGAAACCATCGAAGACAATCGCAAGTTCTTTGCTGCTCAAGAAGAAATTCCGCAGTGTGCGATTACCATGGGCATCGGCACAATTCTCGAAGCAAAGCGAATTCTCCTTCTCGCCAGTGGCTCTTCCAAGGCATCAGCTATCGCCAAAGCCATTGAAGGACCGCTGACGGCTTCGGTGACCGCCTCCGCATTGCAGCTCCACAGCGATGTCACCTTCATCGTTGACCGGGAAGCCGGCGCACAGCTCAAGCAGCAAGAGTATTACCAACGCGTTCTCGAGATGACCGCCATTCTCACGCCCGAGCGCCTTTAGGCCGCTGTTTCCCTTTCCATTTCGCACTGCACGTTCCGGGCTGCGCTAGAATCTCTTGGCCAATCATTCTGCCCTAGGGAGCTAACCCAATGGCGATTCGGCTCGCTGAAAACAGCTATGGCAGCTCGCGAATTCATTTGCTGCGCGTTTCCAAGCAGCAGGGCCGCGACGACGTCCGTGAGATCGCGCTCTCGATTCGTTTCGAGGGCGATTTTGAGGCTGCCCACGTGCAAGGCGACAATCGCAAAATCCTCCCCGCGGACACTATGAAAAATACCGTCTACGCTCTCGCACGCCAGCATTCCATCGAGCCATTGGAAAATTTCGGCTTGCACTTGATCGAGCATTTTCTCACTTACAACGCCCAGGTCACGCGCGTGGTAATCGAAGCGAGCGAGAGCATTTGGACCCACCTCCCCCACGGCGGCAAGCCTCACCCTTCCGCCTTTGCGCGCGCTGGAGAGCAGGAGCGCACATCTTTTCTGAGCGGAACCCGCGAGGGAACGCAGGTACGTGCAGGCATAGAGAACCTGCTTGTTCTTAAAACGAGTAACTCCACGTTTGAGGATTTCAAGAAGGATCCATACACGACGTTGCGGGAAGAAGCTGACCGCATCCTTTCCGTAATCATCAGTGCCGATTGGCTATACACCCAGGAGGACGCAGAGTTCGGCCCGCTATGGTATGCCGTGAGGAAGACATTGCTCGAAGCTTTCGCGGAGCACCACAGTCATTCCCTCCAACACACCCTCTACGCGATGGGCGAAGCTATCCTCGCCAACTTTGAGAACATTAGCGAAATTCATCTCTCGCTCCCGAGCAAGCATTTCCATCTAGCCGATCTTGCCCCGCTGGGCATGGACAATCCCGGAACGGTCTTCCTGCCAGCGGACGAACCGCACGCCGTCATTGCGGCCACGCTAAAAAAGAACTGAACGTCTTAGAAGTACTCGAGAACTCCCACATCTCTGCCTGCACAAGCGAACGTTCGTCATCCTACAGAAGCACCGTACAGTTTTGGGGACACGGCTCGGCTGGACCGAAACTGACCCACAGGGCAGTAGCTAGTCCATCGCTCAATATTTAGTCTACGTGTGCAGTCGGGACAACACGTAGCGGCAAATCTGTGACCCGGTCCACTCCCCCTCGGTTCGGTCTCAGGGCTGTTCGATCCCAAATAGGAAAGCAAACGATGAGACCAGATAAAAGGGTAAGGGTGTATCTGCGCGCGTTGTTCCTGGTTACAACTTTCTTCTCGAGCCCGCGTTTTGCCACCGCGGCAACGGAAACTCTTCTGACAACCCAGACACCGCAGCTATTTAACGTGAGTGATGGATCAAGCGCCAATTATGAGCTCGGCGCGAAATTCACGAGCGCGATCGCGGGCCATATCACCGCGATTCGCTTTTGGAAAGCGAGCAGAGAAACCGGCACGCATGTTGGCCACGTCTGGAGCGCGTCAGGGCAACTACTAGCGTCTCAAACGAAACGTCTTCGGGATGGCAGCAGCAACCGTGGCGACGCCCCTAGCGGTGAATGCGAACACGGTTTACGTCGTAACGGTAAATACCGGGAATACCTATTATGTTGTGACAGACACCGGTTTTGCCACCAAGGTCCTAAACCATGACCTTAGCAGTCTCGTGGGGAATAACGGTGTATATGGCCCCCCAGGTCGGTTCCCCACCTCAAGTTGGGAAGCGTCAAACTACCTTCGCGACGTGGTCTTTAGCCCGAATGTTTCCGCAGGTTTAACGTCAGCCCCTGCGAACTTGAATCTTGGGGAACGTGAATGTTGGCAGTAGCGTTGCTCAGACGCTTACACTTACTAACACCGCAAGCAGTGCAGTGACGATCTCGAAACTGGCCACGACGGGGACCAGGGTAACCGCGAGCGGTATCAGTGTGCCCTTTAGTCTAGCTGCCGGCAAACAAGTCTCGCTCAAAGTGACCTTCACCCCGCCTTCCATGGGCACAGTTAATGGAACCGTGATAGTGAGCAGCAATTCCAATACCAGCACTTCCAGCACTTCTAGCACTTCCAGTCTGACCATCACGCTGAGCGGCGTCGGAATGCAGCCGCAGATTTCTGCTGTTCCCACCAGCGTCAGCTTTGGCTCGGTCGCCGTCGGTGTATCGAACACTCAAACTCTGACAATCAAGGACTCGGGAAACGCCAACTTGATTATTTCGCAGGGAACTATCGCTGGTAGCGGATTCGGTATCACCGGACCTACGCTACCCGCCACGCTCACTCCGGGACAATCCCTTGCGTTCAGCGTGCGCTTTTCTCCCGCAAGTGCCTCCAGCACAACCGGGACGGTGAGCATAGCCAGCAACGCACCCCAATCGCCGCTTGCTGTGGCCCTCAGCGGCACTGGTGTCAAGCAGAGCTTGCAACTGTCAGCCAATCCTTCGGCATCGGCCTTTGGGAATGTCACGCAAGGCAGCAGCAGCAAGCAGTCCGTTACCCTCACAAACACCGGGAACTCATCCATGATTGTGTCGAATCTGACCGCGACGGGAAGCTATTTCAGTCTCAGCGGGCTGACCATGCCGGTAAGCCTAGCATCTGGGCAAACCGCCACCTTCGGCGTGGCTTTTGCTCCAACCAGCACGGGCAGTTTCACTGGCAGCGTGTCTGTCGCAAGCACAGCCAGCAAATCACCATTGTCCATACCGCTTTCTGGCGCCGGAGTTGCCGCGCACAAAGCCAATCTAACTTGGACGCCGAGTACTTCCGCTGTCTCGGGCTACAATGTCTATCGAGGCACGCAGAAAGGTGGGCCGTATACAAAGGAAACGTCTTCGCTTGTTCCGGGGGCGACCTAGACTGATCTCACCGTTCAGGCTGGGCTCACCTACTACTATGTGGTCACTTCCGTACAATCGAACGGCGTTGAAAGCGTCTACTCGTCCGAAGTTTCGGCAACGATACCGTAAGCTCGTTTCAACCGCAGTGGGCGGGTGCGGCAAGCGCACCCACCCATTCCGCGCCTCCTCCTTAGCACATGGGCTGCGCTCTAGCCCGCACGTTTGTCTCTCTTAGTCGACTCCAAAGCTGCTCTTCCGCTATTCTTCCAAGCCTATGCATGATTTGACTTATTTCCGTGAGCATCTGGATGTCTTCGCGGACATGGCGAAGAAGCGCGGAGTTGCCCTCGATCTCGACGGATTCCGCGCGTTAGACAAGGAACGACGTGAACTGATTACCGCGACCGAGCAAATCAAAGCCCAGCGCAACAAAGCCAACGACGAAATTGCGCACCTAAAAAAAGCAAAAGAAAACGCTGACGCGTTGCTCGCCGAAATGAAACAGGTTTCGGATCGCATCAAATCCGCCGATGAACGCATCGCGCAACTCGATGCCAAACAACGCGACCTGCTCCTAACCATTCCCAACGTGCCGCACGCAAGCGTTCCTGTCGGACACAGCGCCGCCGAAAATGTCGAGGTCCGCCGCTGGGGAGTGCCGCCCAAGTTTGATTTCGCCCCGAAGCCTCACTGGGAAGTGGGCGAACGCGCGGGAATTCTCGATCTAGGCGCCGCAACAAAGATCACGGGAGCGCGCTTTGCGATATACAAAGGTTGGGGAGCCCGCCTCGAGCGTGCGTTGGCGAATCTCTTTCTCGACGTGCACACACGCGAGCACGGCTACACCGAGATTCTTCCCCCTTTCCTCGTCAACAGCGTCTCGTTGCTCGCCGCCGGTCAATTGCCAAAATTTGCCGCCGACCTCTTCAAGGTCCAGGACACCGATTTCTGGCTAACGCCCACCAGCGAAGTCGAGCTACACAATCTTTATCGCGACGAAACACTCCCCGAAGACAAATTGCCAATCAACGTGACCGCGTGGACCGCCTGCTTCCGCTCTGAAGCGGGCGCGGCCGGCAAGGACACGCGAGGAATCTTGCGTCAGCACCAGTTCCAAAAGGTCGAGCTCTTCAAATTCACGCATTCCGAGAAAAGCTACGAAGAGCACGAATCGTTGACCCGAAATGCCGAATCATTGCTCCAGAAACTCGGCCTGCATTACCGCACCATGCTTCTATGCACCGGCGACATGGGCTTTGCTTCGGCAAAAACATATGACATCGAAGTCTGGCTGCCCTCCAGCAACGAGTTCCGCGAAATTTCCTCGTGTTCAAACTGCGAAGCGTTTCAAGCCCGCCGTGGTGGTATCCGGTTCAAGCCCAAAGGTGGCGGAAAGAGCGAGTTCGTACACACGCTGAATGGTTCCGGCCTGGCTGTCGGGCGTACATGGATCGCCATCGTGGAAAATTATCAGCAGGCCGACGGCTCAATTGTCATTCCCGACGTATTGCGCCCATACATGGGCATCGACCGGATACCCTCGACCTAGTCCCGAAACACTAAGAACCACCGTTGGGCTGGCCGAATCCCGGAAACCCGCCCACCGCTCGCGTAATCAACAGATAATACAGAGCTTATTGTCGCTCCAGGCCGTATCCAAGCACCTAAGCGGAATGGGTTTTCATTGCGCAACCTATTGAAATCAGAGGATTTCGTTTGACTCCGCCTTTTCCCCTTGCATACGATGGAAACAGGGCTAACAACACCGAATGAGTTTTCTTCCCGGTTTATGCGATTTTTGATTTGGCTAGTGGTACTGTGCTGGACCGTGGCAATGTTGCGACGCGCTGTGGCCTGGATGCTGCGTGGCTTCTTGACTTCGTCAGGACGCGACCAAAGCGCGCCCGCTAACCAGCAACCAGTCACCAGTTCGCGGCGGCTAGTGCGTGATCCGGTGTGCGGCGTGCATATCGCGGAGAATCGAGCGATTCCGCTGCGCGTCGGAGCCGAAGTCGTGCATTTCTGCTCGGTGGCATGTCGTGATCGATACGCCGGGAACGAACAGAAGTTCGCGGCCAACGGCTGAAATCTCAGCCGCGACGGTTTTTTGATTCGGGTAACCCAGAAAAGTAAGGCAACAGAAGCACAGGCGAGCGGACCTGCGTCGCGCCGCCTTAAACGAAAGGACCGAAGCCCATGGCCACGGTCGCAAAGCCAACAATCGCACCGATGATCCCGCGCATTGCGCCGCGTGAGGACTTAAATCCATTCCGCATCGCGCAAATTCAATTCGACATGGCCGCCGAGTTCCTCAAGCTAGATCCCGGCCTCCGACAGATATTGCGCACTCCAAAGCGCATCCTCGAAGTCTCTCTGCCCACCAAGATGGACAATGGCCAGGTGAAAGTCCTGACCGGTTATCGCGTGCAGCACAACGTCGCGCGCGGGCCGGGCAAGGGGGGCATTCGCTTTCATCCCAATGTAACCGTCGATGAAGTGAAAGCCCTCGCTGCGTGGATGACCTGGAAGACCGCCCTTGTCAACGTGCCTTTTGGCGGAGCAAAGGGCGGCGTCATCTGTGACCCCAAGCGTATGTCCAAGAGCGAACTGGAGCGCATGACCCGCCGTTTCGCCAGCGAGATCCTGCCCCTAATCGGCCCTGACCAGGACATTCCTGCACCGGACGTGTACACGGACGCGCAAACCATGGCCTGGATCATGGACACCTACTCCATGATGGTCGGTCACACGGTTCCCGGCGTCGTCACCGGTAAGCCAATTTCTGTCGGCGGCTCGGTCGGGCGAGCCGAAGCGACCGCTCGTGGTCTGGTCTTCGTGGTCGAAGAAGCTTGCAAGCTGAAGAAGATCTCGCTGCGCGGCGCGACCGTCGCGATTCAGGGTTTCGGGAATGCGGGCGCCACGGCGGCGCGGCTCTTCGTCGAAAAGAAAGCAAAGATCATTGCCCTCAGCGACACGCGCGGCGGTGTTACTAATTCGCGCGGCATCGACCCCATCAAGGCCATCCGTTACAAGGAGCGGTCCGGCACCGTTGTCGGCATGCCCGGAGCCTCGCGCATCTCTAACGACGACTTGCTCACCATGAAGTGCGACATTCTCGTTCCCTCCGCACTCGAAAACGTCATTACACTGAACAACGCGGAAGCCATTAAGGCCCGCATCATCGCGGAAGCCGCCAATGGCCCTACAACTCCCCACGCCGACGAGATCCTCGCCCGTCGTGGCATCACCGTTCTGCCAGACATCTTGGCCAACGCCGGCGGTGTCACCGTCAGCTATTTCGAGTGGGTGCAGAACCAGGAAGGTCTGCTCTGGGACACCGAAGAGGTCAACCAGCGCCTGCAGCGCATTATGGTCCGCTCATTCCATGAAATGGTCGACACCATGCGCAAGCATCACGTCCCTCCGCGCGCCGGCGCTATGATTCTCGCTGTCAGTCGCGTCGCGGAAGCCACTCTCGTCCGCGGGTTGTTCCCGTAGAGCGCCGTCTCTAGCTCAAGTAATCATTGCTTTTGGTTCGCTCCGGGCACCTTTATAGGTGTCCGAATCTCTTGCAATTCCGGCGGTATTCCTAGAACCGAGTTACCATTCTGTGCCACAACCACGAGCCATTCGCCTCTTTTCTTCTCGGCAACCATGGTCATCATTCCGAAACGCGGATCTCGCGGCGCGCCATAAAAATTTTTGTCACCCTCCGCCCTCCAACTCCAATGGACTACAGCCAAATCCGGCCTCAGGAAGCGCGCGGTTATTTCAATTGGTTTAATCTTGGCCTCCTTAAAGCGACCGCTCAGGATGCGTACGTGGAACTTTTCAAAATCGGCTCGACCGTGCAGGTACACATCCGCCACCGTCACGAAATCAATGTCTTCCGCAATGATCTTCGCCAGTTCGTGTCCGTCGTGCTTGCTGAATGCCATGCAGAAGGCTTGCGGCAGGTTGCGTACTGCTTCTTCATCTGGTTTCGTCTGGCCGTTAAGGAAGCCCGCCTGAAAAATGACCAGTGCGAGAACCCAAAGCATATGTTTCATTTCAAATTTCTCCTGCGTAGGAATGGGGGATCTAACGATGTCTGCCACTCTGACATTGTTTTCGCGATTTTCTTCAAATTTTTTCTTGCGCTGAAACTAAAAACGTGCGTACATTCGCATTTGCCGGTGCGCTTCTTCGGGCGTACCGGCACTTTTCACTTAGTGGAGTCGATACTGCGGTATTTGTTGTAGCGATGCTTAGAGTTCGGTAGACCCAGATAGAAATTCGGGTTACGAGGCGCAAAGCACGACAAGATGGCCAATCACAATAACCATTTCAATCCTACTCCTCCAATTCTTCTGAGTATCGCGGGGTTCGATCCTTCCTGTGGCGCGGGCACGGCGGCGGACTTGAAGACCTTTGCCGCGCATGGCTGCTACGGCGTGGCGGCGATCACCTCCCTCACTGTGCAGAATACGCAAGGCGTGGAGGAAGTGCAGAACACGCCGAGCGCGCTGCTGCGCGCGCAGCTGGATGTCCTTGCTAAAGACTGCGAGATTGCTGGCGTAAAAATCGGCATGCTAGGCAATCGGGGCAATGCCGCGACTGTTGCCGAATTTTTGGACGCCAATAAGTTTATTCATGTGGTCCACGACCCCGTCATGAAGTCATCGACCGGAACGGAATTGCTGGATGCCGCGGGAATCAAATATATCGCTTCTGAAATGCTGAAGCGTTCGAGCGTCATCACGCCCAACGTGCCCGA
>Ga0073928_10009989_pt1 | contig 11431 bp, 13 predicted proteins | sample PaiPotPPA55metaG_FD_76969 | JGI IMG/M metagenome (GOLD analysis project Ga0073928, IMG submission 76969) | Iron sulfur acid spring bacterial and archeal communities from Banff, Canada, to study Microbial Dark Matter (Phase II) - Paint Pots PPA... ...
AACAGCCAGTGCTACCGCGCAAAGCCCAATTGCGACCCCGGCCGTCGCCAGCAAAATGGTGCAGCACTTCCCTACCATCAAGGCTCGCCCCCCAGTCGCGCGATCGATACCTAGAACGCGCGAGCCATGTTCACAACTGTGAGGTCTATACCTAGGTGTAAGGTCAAGAAAAAAATTTGAGTAGACTATTTGCGGCGAGGAGCCGCCGGATTTGCCGGGCACTCTGCGGCGCGCACAACGTTCTGGCGAGAGAGCTGTTGCGTGGCGACTTTGGCATCCCGCACTGCTGCCGGACAGGTTATGGGGACGGACTCTTCGAGATGAGATACTAGAAATTCAAGCTCCCGTTTCATCGCTTGAAGCGTGCGTATCTTTTCACTAACCTGAATCAGCCGTTCGCGGCCGAGTGCAATGATCTCCTTCACTTGGGTCGGCTTGCGGCGTAGTGGCCGAGGCATGCTCTCGAGCGCGCCATGAAGATCAAGGAGTTGCCTAATTTCGGTCAGGGTGAAGCCGATCTCCTGGTTGCGGCGGATGAACAGTACCCGGTCCAGGTCCCGCTGGCCGTAGTCTCGATATCCCGAGGCTGTCCGCGGCGGCGGGGGCAGCATCTTTTCCCTTTCGTAAAACCGAATCGTCTGGATATTCACTCCTGCTGCCCGAGCTAGCTCTCCAGTGTGCATTCTCAAATTATCCACCCTGTACTGGGGTATAGGGCAAGAGTGACGGCGACAATCAAACTAATATCGCCGATCTTAACGGCAGCACAGAACGCCGGCACCATTTTGCAGCTGTCGTACGAAGTTTGCCGGATGTCACGGCTGTACGAACATTTTGGCATTCGTCATCAGCAGCTCACTGCTTTTCGACTAGGAGTTTTCTCAAAATCCTAATGCCGGTCACAATGCCTTTGCGCTCGCTCGGACTGATTCGGCGCAGTACGTCAAACAGAGGGTCGGCGGCAAGCATCGGGTATCTCTTATCAAGAAACTCCCGAACGGCAGCCGACGCAGTAATCCTGAGTAGCGCCTGTCGGCGGGGTTCGGCTGGCGCTCTACAAATCCTCGCTTCTCGAGTCGATCCACAATGGTAGCAAACCGTCCAACTCTTCTTGATAATAAGTCTCCTGGTATCTATAGACGGGATTCAATCCAGAATCCATCGGGGACTATGACAGGATCTCGAGTGGTACTAAAACGCGTTTGCGCTCATTAATGATCGTGTCGCAGACACGATTGTTCGAACTTCACCAATCGCGGCGCTCGCCAACCGTGTAGTTCCTCTGGCGTTTACCTTCAAGGCGAGCCTTGAGCCTGTGTAGCGCGCTCTGCCCGAAATGCTTCTAGCTCCGCCTGTATGTCGACTGAAGGATTGTGGGGAGGGAAGCCTGGGGCTTTTTGGTTTGCGCTATAGCTTCGGACTGGCTTCTCTTGCATAAGACGTCTGTTTGCTCCGGGGCAGGGGCCCTCAGTTGCAACTTCACCGACCTTAACTGCGCTTTGTCGGGAGGACGCATTGCGCTATTGCTGACCACCATCTGGCTGCGGCGGATATCGATTGCGGCAGTGCTGGGCCTCGCGATCAAAATGTTTTCTGTTAGGGCGTGAACAGAACACCCGGATGGTCCGCACGCGCTTTGATCGTTTCTCCCGAGCAACGAGCTATCCGGACACTGTCTATATCGGTGCAGCGCTCTCTCGATTGGGAAAATCAACGTAATTTTGGGCGTCGTCCTCGGCTCGGCGCGCTTCTCGAACTTTCGTTGGAGGTGCGTTTGAGAGACGACCCATCGACCAGTTCGATGGCCGCCTGAAGATATCGCCGGACAAAGGGGCGGTCCAGCTCGCTCTGGTTCCGGATCGTCATATGGCGAATCGCCTTACCCGTACCGGCCAGGACTCCGTTGGGGTCAGGAAGCATTGCACCTCGATTGAACCCAAGGTTTACGTGACTGCTATACGTTACGATGTGGCAGAACCCATCCTTAAGCGGTTTGCCCGTGAATGAGAATCCAATCGCAACGGCGTAAGTTTTGACAATGGATTCAATCGCGTCAGGCGCCTCCTCCAGCACTATCTCGCGCAGCGCCAACGTGAGGTATGAGATGTGCGGATTGTAGTGACCGAGGTAGGTCAGTAGTCGGCGATCCGGTGGTCTCGTCATTCTTCGCCAGACTAGCACAGTCCTATATACGGTTCGCGCCACAAGGAAGGGCGAGGGCATAAAGCGGGAAATTCTCTATAATTTCCCAATGGCTGACCCATCCGCCAGCACGGGGCTGGAACCCGCCAGAAAGCTGAGTCCGAGCGTTCACCAGGCAGGTTGGAAACAGACGCGAACCAAGAGCTTTCAGATTGGCTTCGCTGAAAACCACGCCGCTGCAATCAAACACGCTGTAATCAGGGTCGAGAAAACGATGGGGATAGTGAAAGCAAATCTCCAACTCAAGGCTGTGACCGCGACGAAGCAAATGGCAAGGGCCCACGCAATGCCACCGATGCGTGCCCGAGTCTCTGCCGGAAGGCTGCTCAGCTGCCACGCTAATACTCCGGCAAACGCAAGAAACACCGAGAAGAAAAATCCGAACGCGCTAAAGAAGTCCCAATAGGTCCGATTGAAACCTAGCGCGTCAAAGTGAACGGACCGCATTGAGCCAAGAACCGCTTCTGCTCCCCAGTCTGGATTGTTCTGGCGAAAGCCAAAGGTATGTCCGACAGCGAAAAGCACCAGAAGGACCGAAGCGATTCGATAAAACAGAGAGGCCTTCATGTCTTGGCTCCAGAAATAACGGCGACAGTGGGGACTTATACCCCACAAGATTCGCAGTATTGTCGGCTGCTCCAGTGCAACGGCGATCTTTCGCCAACAACGAGCAAGGTTGCAGTTTCCGAGTTGCCGACCAACCAGAAACAGTCTCACCTCTGCGAGGTAAGGAGCAGCTCAAGCATTGTACCGAGCCCAGCATACATATAACGATCCCCGAATGCCTTTTTGAACGCCGCAAATGCAGGCTCGCCCGTGCAGTGGCCCGGTGCAACGTACTCCACTTTAAACGTGTCGTGCAGGGCGGTGACGATTTTCTCGATGTCCGCATCACTGGTGTCGCCGCGGCAACGATGTTGTCGATGCCTGGGTGCGAAAAGCCGACTACGATCGCCATGCCTTCAGGCGTATTGATGGCCAGTGATAGCTCCCGCAGTTCTGCAACGCCAGAGGCAAGGCGATCAATCCGAGAACCAGCATTGCAACATGCGCCAGGTTCTTGTACCGCACTAGACACCTCCCATCCTCAATCAAAGCGGATTGCCAGGCCCTTTTATTCGATCTCGATTTGCTGCGCGCTCCATGGATTGCTCAGCAACCGGAACGAAGCTCCCATCGGATCGCGCAGCCTTTGTTGTCAGGAGAGGGCCGACTCTCCCCGTCATTCCACATGGGCATCGAATATACCCGTCTGAACATGACCCGAGCGTTTGACCTGGACAAAGATTCGGTACAGCCCAGCTTTGGGGAATCCGTAGGGAAATGAGACCTCCGGGGACAATTCCTGGGCGGGCATCGTCATCCCAACGTGGGACCTAGCTTGGCCAGGTTGCAAATTGTTTGCTCCCGGGGTGGCGGACAGAATACTCGCCTGAGCCATCTCCAACGCGGCCATCGAGACCGAACCTGCTGGATGAACATGGGCGAAGACCGACGAATCCGAACGTACAAATGCTGCGTGCCCTGCCATTCCCATATACGGCTCGAGATCGTGGGCTGCTTTACCGTTTCGAGCTTCGATCCGGAAGCGAAAAGACATGGGAACATTTGCTCTCAACGGCGAGGAGTCCCGTTCCCAGATCATGCGTCCACCATCGGGTAACTGAGCCAACCTAGCATCGTCTTTCGTTGGCGTGAGAGGGTCTCCCGAGGCTTGAGCATCGTCCCCCGAGAGCGGCGCGCCTGCTACGTTAGGCAGATCGATTTGCCCAACCGCGGTCCATGGCACGCCACCGTCATCTACGATGTCTGCGAAAATCTGGTACTTGCCGGCGAGGATGGCAGGCAGACTTTCCGCGAACGAGCCTCCTTCAATGCGCTCGGGATGAAGATGGTACATGCGATCCATGTAGGGGAGCCTGATTAGGAACAGATGCATCAAGTGGCCGTGGTCAGGAATAAACTTTTCCGGGTCGACAAATTTTGCCCAGAATTCACTCCGGCCTTGGACTCGCAGAACGAGGCGCCCGTCCGGCTGCATGGTCGCGAGCGCATGCGGGGAGTTGGAAGACCAGGTCTGAGCTTGACTATCGCTGGCGTCTACCCTCCACCAGGCGTCTCCGAGGCCGATTACGACAAGCACTAGGTTGGACGCGGCAAACATGGCGATTCGAGCCCGTCGGAAATCCTTGCTTGTGGGGGCTTCCCCCTGTTGCAGTTTGGCTTCCCGCACCGAGGCACCGACAACTGAGACGACACCGGTAGCGAGGAAGAGCATGCAGCAAAACAAAAACATGCCGAGGGACCTCTGCATACGCAACGTGGTCTGCGGGAATGCGGGGATAGGCACACCAAGTTCCGCTTTACCCCGCGCACCATCGACCTCGATTCGCACCTGCAAGTCATAGGTCTCCATCACCCAGAGGCGGCTGACAAAAAAATCAGGGTCCTGCGCCGAGCGCTGGGCCAAGTCCGGGATCGCGTGCAGGCTGTAACCGAATCCGGAGACGCGGCGGATCGTGAGTTGAATTTCGCGGACCTTGTTCGACTGGCTACGAATCTCGACTTGGGCCAAGCCAGGAATGACCTGGGGCATGCGTACCGTAACGAACAAATGATATGGCCCTGCGTCGCCTTCGTAGAAAACGTCCGGGCTGCCGACGTGGGCATTAGCGGGTACCGGGGTCCCGACGAACAAGATCGCAATCAAAAGCGAGAAAATACGCATACGATCCTCCCCTCGCGAAGATCTCGACGGCAATGACAGACCCATTAGCGTTGAACCTGTTTCAACCAATTTGCCCAGATCAATGCGAGGCGGATGGTGAGAATTGCAACTACCGTCGCCACGATCATTACGATCCAGAACTGGAACCGAGTGCTCTCCGTGGCTTGGAATTTATAAGGGTCGTACATGAAGAAAGCAGGATCGTCGTAGGGGAAGTAATTTGTGCCGAAGATGCGATTTCGCGACAGCGGAGACATCAGGAAGCTGGCGAACGGCCACTGGACAGAAACGAAACTTACCAGGAACACGATGCCAGCTAACGCTGCCTGCAACCATGGTCTCCATGAGATGGTTACTCTGCGCATCAGGTCAAGTGCCAGGGCGGGTACTAGCAACAACAAGGGAAACGCCATCGGGATAAAGTGGGTCACATTTTGATAGACCGGACCGAGCTTCGGCTGGGCTGGGAAGAGGGGAAGAATCCAGAGCTGCGCCAATACGCCCGCCGTGTAAATAGCGGCAATGGCGGTATGTCCCCAAGGCTGTTCCGAGGCCCGTGCCACACCCACGAAAGCAAGCGGAACCGCCAATGAAATCACCAGGTAAGCAGTAGCACTGTGCAACAGTTCACTCCCCGTGTGTTCGCTGACCAGAAAGCAGGCATGCATGACAATGATCCCGCCCACGTAAAGAAATAGCGCGCGGAGCGTTGCCCGCAGGCGGCCCTGAGAACGGTTCATGGCACAGCCAATCAGAATCAAGGCGCCAATGTTGATGGCGACTGATCCGCTCATCAGCAACACGTGAGGTGGACTGAGGATGGTGACATCGAGACCATAGGCGTTATGCCACCAATTGTCGAAGGGGGCGGATATGATCATGGCGAATGCACCCCAGGCAGCAATAAAGGCGCCGAGAGGTCCCCGGAAGCCCCATATCCTCACGCTTGACGCCTTTTCTCGACGCGCTCCCGGGCTGCGTCCAAAAGTCGTTGAAAGTATGAGAAACGCTGACGTAAGTCCTCCCAGAACTCCACAGAGCTGGATGGCCATGTGGGCAGGAGTCCAAAACGTATCCCGGCCAATAGACTCGTGCCAGGACACGTCCCAGTATCCCCCGATCATGTCCGACGTTATGGCCAGGATCATGCACCAGACGTAAAAGGGAACCGCGAAAGTGCGGGAGATCACTCCTGTTGCCAGAATGTTCATCGAAACGTGCGGACTCATCGATGGACTGGCGGTGCTGCCTTTTTGCGCCGCTGCGTCCATCGTGGTAAATTCTGCGTTCATGGACTACCCCCCAGAAGTGTCGGGAGCATGACTGATCCACCAGATCGGAGTCTTTAGAAAACCCTGAAAACGTTCTGAAAAAATTCTGAAGCCGCCATACCCAAGCAGTTACCGCACTTATTCGAATTCGGCCGATTTCGCCTGGATCGAACCGAACGCCTCCTGCTTCAGGACGGCGTACCTCTTTCTCTTCCTCCCAAGCTCTTCGACACTTCGACACGCTTCTGATCCTGGCGGAGAACCGGAGCCACGTGGTGGAGAAGAACGACCACCTGATGCAAAACATATGGGCGCCCAACCACCGAAGAATGGGCCGCCTTCGCGACCAGTTGCAACCTGGGCGATATGGGCACGGCACCTCTGCGCGCTGCCCACCGGAGAGCACTGTCCGAAACGACTGATCTGTCTCGGTTGTGCGCATGCTCAGCGGAAGAAGTGTGCGTGCCGATCTCTCGGCGGCGATGCTGGCCACCCACGAGCGCAGCTTGGGCGCTGCGCGAGGTCACCAAAGAGGCTGGACAGATCGCGTTACGCGAGATGGAGCTTGTCAGAATCAGGGGAGCGACGCAGAGGGCGGAAGAATTGAGCGATGCTGTAGCTGCTGCAATCGAGCGTGCCCTCCGAAGTCGGATAACTACACGATCGACAAACGCCGCGATTTTTCGTGCAGAGCTTACTCAATCATGCCACCGCGCCGATTTTTCCGTGGGAAGTTGTAGGCCTCAACATGTGTCTTGACAATAGTCGTTACAACATCTATCGTTGAGGTGTGGCACAATCAAGTAAAGTCCGGCAGGTAGGTAGCCCTGAAGAGACGGCATTCTTGGATTTGCTCCGCACTGTCGATATGCTAACCCGGAGTGCATTCGGGGTACTCAAGGCCGAGGATCTCTCGTCTACTCAATACAACGTCCTACGCATTCTGCGGGGTGCGCCGCAAGGGCTTCCCTGCGGGGAAATTGCTGGCCGCATGATCACGCGCGATCCCGACGTCACCCGGCTCCTCGACCGCATGGAAAAGCGCGGGCTAATTTCCCGCGCCCGCGACAGCCGCGACCGGCGCCTGGTCCTGGCACGAAGCTCCGCAGAGGGCCTGAAGCTGGTGAATCGGCTGGACGAGCCGGTCCAGCAGATGCACCGCAAGCTATTGGGCCACCTGGGGAGAGAACGGCTGCGGGCTCTCGGGGAGCTTTTGGCTGCCGCCCGGGAAAAAGCCGAATAATTTTTTCGGAAATCTTCGTTGCAACGAATATCGTTTTCACACATCTAAGACAAGCGCAAAGGAATCTGCAAGGCGAAATTCAGACAAACGAAAGGGGATGATTACCATGAGCAACACCGCGACACTCATTCAACCGCAAACCACAACCACCACCTGGAACATCGACCCGGCTCATACCGTGGCTGAGTTCAAGGTCAAGCACATGATGATCGCCAACGTGAAAGGCCACTTCTCCAAGGTATCGGGAGTGTTGATCCGGGATGAATCAGACCCGGCGAAGGACCGCGTGGAGGCCACGATTGAAGCTGCTTCCATCGAGACCCGCGACGAGCAGCGCGATGGACATCTCAAGAGCCCCGATTTCTTCGACGTTGAAAAGTTTCCCACCTTGCACTTCAAGTCGACGGACATCAGAGTCGTGGGTAAGGAAGAATTGTCGGTGGAAGGCGACCTGACCATCCGCGGGGTGACGCGCAAGGTCCGGTTTGCGGTGGAAGGGCCAACGCCGCCGGCCAAGGATCCCTGGGGGAACACCCGAATTGGGGTCTCGGCGAGCACCAAGATCAGTCGCAAGGACTTCGGCCTGACCTGGAACGTAGCTCTCGAGACCGGAGGAATTCTGGTGGGTGACGACATCACCATCACTCTGGACGCTCAATTTGTGAAGGCCTAATGCCCGGGGGGGCCGGACCGACGAAGGGACCGGCCTCGTCCGCAACAGAGCCGTTCGGGGTCGAGATTTCGAAAGCCGCACTCGATGCGGCAATTCTCGCTTATCTCGCTCCTACCGGTGTGGTCGTTGGGAGAAAGGAGCCGCGGTGACCACCCCCTTCGAAACCGGACGCTTCACCACGCCTTGCGGAGCGCAGCTAGTCCTTGGAGATAATCCTCATCTTCGATCCTGCTCTCCACTCCGAACTCGGTCAAGACCGTCATCATCTGTCCCACGGGAACTCCGGCCAGCGTAGCAGCTCTGCCAAGCGATGCTTCGCCTTTCTTGTACCTCTCCAGCGCGAGTAAGACTCTGCCCCGGGTGACCATATCCCGCACTGCTTTGGAAAGGTCGCTCCTCTGTTCCTTTGTGAACTCGTTCAAAAATTCGAAATTCTCACGATCCATTCGGATGCTCATCGTCTTTGTCATGTCGCTGTCTCCAATTTCCGACTGGCGTCTTGCAGAATGGATTGTTTGTACCGCCCATGCTTCGCCAGGATCTCAAGTTTCACGAGAGCTTCAGCAATTGTAAGTAACCGCTTCTCGCGCATTCGCACCAAGATGCCTATCGCCGTCGTAAAAGCAATCCCAAGCAACCTGCACGCATTGATCCCATTCTTGTCATCGATGCCCAAAACCTGAGCTTTTTCCGCGAGAGCTAGCGCGATGGCTTCCGCTTCACCCCTCCCGAGGCCAAAGTCTCCCTCCAATTTTGTAACGAGCTTCTTGTTTTCTTCACAGCGACGACCCTAATTCTCGACTCATCTAACGCCTTTTGAATCATCAGCGCATCCAGCGATCTCTTTGCCGCGCACTCCTTCTCAACCTCCAGCGGATTGGCGTCGTCTAACTCTACATTATCTAGGAACAACTCTAGCTTCTCCATCTTCGCGGCGAGGATCAACGTCGAAGCGTCAAAGATAAACATGTCTGACAATATATTACGGGCGTGATTCTATCACCGGCGGTTCGTTGAACAGGGCGGCGCCACCTACGTGAATCACTAATACGTTCCGTGCCGTCTCAGGTGGCAACTGCCGAGACGCGTTTGACTCGGTGGATGTCCATAAGCTGAGTCATCCTCCCGGGTGAAAAACCTTATGCAGGCTCACATCGTCGCCATCGCCGCTCTTCAAACCACAGAAGACAATCGTCGACAAGACAGTCAATATGCCGAGAGCGATGAGGGCGCTATGGATCCCGTGAATCATTTCGGCGGGATTGGAGTGAGTGCTGGGAATGAAAAACGCCGTAGCTAAACCCGCAGCAGCTACTCCGAAGCTGATTGACATCTGCTGCGCGGTGCTTGCGATGGAACTGGCGCCGCTGGCGTCCTCTTCAGCGGTGTCCGCGAATACAAGCGTGCTCATACTCGTGTATTGCAGCGACGTGAACGCTCCATAAAGGAAAGCCTCCAGCACGATGGCCCAAACAGGCGTTCGTAGACCGATCGTTGCAAACACCATCAGAAGGACACCGAGAATTAAGGTGTTGGAGATGAGGACTCCACGGTACCCGATACGACCGAGAATTCGTGGCATGATTGCTTTCATGCTCATGGAGGCGATTGCTTGGGGCATGACCAGCAGACCGGACTGGATCGGGGTGAAGCCCAAGCCTACCTGATAGAGGAGCGGCAGGAGAAATGGCACTCCGCCTATTCCAAGACGAGTGAAGAAGCTGCCGCTCACGGCGGCGCGGAACGTACGAATGCTGAAGAGCCTGAGCTTCAGCAAAGGGAATGGAAGACTGCTGCCGTGGATTCCGTATCCGGCAAGCAATGCCAGGGACAACACTAGCAGCCCTGCCATCTCCGTGGCGCTTAGAGTGTGCTCGCCGAATATCTCCAGCACATAGGACAGTAATGCGACCCCGGAACCGAAGAGGATGAGCCCGACAACGTCGAGCGGAGGGGTACGCTCTTCGCGGTAGTCCGGCAAATGCAGTTGAACGAGGATCAAACCCGTGAGTCCAATTGGAATATTAAGGAAGAAAATGACGCGCCAGTGAAGATACCTGACGATGAGACCTCCGGCGATGGGTCCGAGCATGGGCGCCACTAGGGCGGGTATTGAGACAAAGCTCATGGTGCGCAGAAGATCTGACTTGGCAAATGTTCGGACCAGGGTGAGCCGGCTCACTGGCACCATCATGGCGCCGCCGCAGCCTTGCAGGATCCGACAAGCGACCAGCAAGTGGATGTTGCTTGATATTCCGCACAGAAAAGACCCGAGGGTGAATAGACCAATCGCAGATGCGAATACACGACGGGTGCCGAAGCGGTCCGCCATCCAGCCACTGATCGGGATGAAGACCGCCAGGCTGAGCGTATAGCTCGCCAGCACCGCCTTCATGCTTAGGGGAGCGACGCCGAGCGCGGAAGAGATGGCGGGAACGGCGGTATTGAGAATCGTTGTATCGAGGGACTCCATAAAAAAGGCGACAGCAACGAGCCAAGGTAGGAGCCGTTTGGAGGTCTCTGAGGGATCGGATGAAGATGGAGGAGCGATCAACAGGCCGGTTCGGTTCATTTGAAGGAAACCGCGCGAGGCTTCTCCATCTCGAACATCATAGCTGATCTATCCGACCTCTCGAAGTCTGCAGGAGTGGTTGGGCATTGAATCATCTGGCCCGATTGCATAACGTCGCGATTAGTCCGTACAACAGTGGAAGATAGACAATCGAGGCCGTGAGCAGTCGGCGCGCAGCAACTCTCGAACGCTCGAACACGAATTCCCATCCGAAGTACATGAATCCTGTTCCCAGAAGAGCCACTGCCCAGTGAAAAGTCGCCGCGTGCCGTGTCGGAAATTGCATGATGCTGATGGCGACGAGAGCAAGGAGCGGCAATAGAGTTTCCAAAATCACGAAAGGAACTCTCACCTTGCCCTTCGGCAGAATCAAATAGCCTGCGCGGTCGTAGTCTTCGCGGTACATCCATGCGATTGCCATGAAATGTGGAAACTGCCACAGAAAGAGCATGGCGTACAGGATCCCCGCCTCGATATTCAATCGCCCGGAGGCTGCCGCCCAACCAATGAGCGGCGGCATGGCACCCGGAAAAGCTCCGACGAGAACGCACATCGGTGTTTTTCGCTTCAGCGGCGTGTACACGAACAGATAGGTCAGCAACGTCAGAGTTCCGAGCACACTCGCGAGCAGGTTGACTGCTGTCGCGAGATAGATGCTGCCAACCGCTGCCAAAACAACTCCGAAGACGAGGACTGATATCGATTTGACACGGCCGGCCGCGGCTGGACGTCGGGCGGTTCG
>Ga0073928_10009990_pt1 | contig 11430 bp, 10 predicted proteins | sample PaiPotPPA55metaG_FD_76969 | JGI IMG/M metagenome (GOLD analysis project Ga0073928, IMG submission 76969) | Iron sulfur acid spring bacterial and archeal communities from Banff, Canada, to study Microbial Dark Matter (Phase II) - Paint Pots PPA... ...
CCAGGGCGCTCGCCAGCCGCTCCAACTCGGTAACCAAACTGAAACTTGGATTCATGAAGTGTGGGCCAAAAACGCGTGATGGAATACAACAGTGCTCATTCGTTCGTCAACTTAATTGTCAGAGGTACTCGTATTATCTAAATTGTACTAGCGAGTCACGGCGCAGTGCGAAAATATATCCCTTACACTTTCTCATTACATACTGTATTTGTTTTAGGGCCCTAAAATCCGTTCTGCGCGCTAAACTTGCAACGCTTTCCTCAACTCCCTATACTGAATTTGCCGCGACTCTTCGTCGTCCTTGCTCTCTCGATTTTGTGCAGGGGACTTTCGCGGCGGAGAGGGCATGTCCGCGACCGCCACCGAGACAAATTCAAGTTACCTTCTTCGCAAACTTCATTCTTTAACCGGCGTTGTTCCTGTTGGTGCATTTCTTGCCGAGCATTTCTGGTCCAATAGCGCGGCTTTGGTCAGCGCGCAGAAATATAATCAAACTTCAGAGGATTTGCAGACCATTCCGTATCGCATTTTCGTGGAGTGGCTGTTCATTTTTCTGCCCATTCTGTATCACGGTGGTTACGGCGTGTACATCTGGTTGCGCGGGCAGTCCAACGTTTCGCAATATCCCTGGGTGCGCAACTGGCTTTACACTTTGCAACGCTGGACCGGCCTCGTGGCCTTCGTGTATATCGGCTGGCACCTTTACACCGAGCGCTGGATCACCCACGGCCGCTCCACTTATGCAACCGTCGCGAATGATTTGCTGAATCCCTGGTATCTGGCATTTTTTGTTGTAGGTGTGCTGGCCTCTTCTTTTCATCTCGGCGTGGGCATCTGGAATTTTCTGTGCAAGTGGGGGCTTGCGGCCACTGCTCGCGCGCAGCGTGCTGCCGGACAGTTGGGCGTTTTCATCGGAGTAGTCTTCAGCGTCGTCGGAGTTTTGATAATTCTCAGTTTTCGCTTGGATTGGCACCCGTTCGCTTCCTACTTACCCAAATGAAGCATTCTTAGCCCAATGAAACAGCCCAAAATTATCGTGGTTGGCGGAGGCCTCGCGGGATTGATGGCCACCATTCGCGTCGCCGAATCGGGCGTTCCCGTCGATTTGTTTTCAATCGTTCCGGTAAAGCGCTCTCATTCCGTTTGCGCGCAGGGCGGCATCAACGCCGCAAAAAATCAAAAAGGTGAAGGCGACAGCACCGCCAAGCACTTCGACGACACCATTTATGGCGGCGACTTTCTCGCCAATCAGCCGCTGGTAAAGCGCATGTGCGAAGCCGCTCCCGGCATCATCGACTTGCTCGACCGCATGGGCGTCATGTTTAATCGCACGCCTGAAGGGCTGCTCGACTATCGCCGTTTCGGCGGCACTTTATATCACCGGACCGCTTTCGCGGGCGCCACTACCGGACAACAACTACTTTACGCGCTCGATGAACAAGTCCGCCGGCACGAATCCGAAGGCAAAGTTAAGAAATTCGAAGGCACGACATTTCTTTCCGCGGTGATCGATGAATCCGGCGTGTGCCGCGGTATCTGCGCCATGGATTTGCGTTCCATGGAAGTTACCACTCACGCCGCCGACGCCGTCATTTTTGCTACCGGCGGAATTGGCGCGATTTTTGGACGCTCCACAAATTCCGTCGTCTGCACCGGCTCCGCGCAATCCGCTCTTTTTCAGCAAGGAGTCGATTACGCGAACGGTGAATTCATTCAAGTTCATCCCACCGCCATCCCCGGCGAAGACAAACTCCGGCTTATGAGCGAATCGGCCCGAGGTGAAGGCGGCCGCGTGTGGGTGCCAAAAAATCCTAACGATCAGCGCGCTCCGCGAACTATTCCCGAAGCCGAGCGCTTTTATTTTCTCGAAGAGTGGTATCCGAAATACGGCAATCTCGTCCCCCGCGATATCGCCACGCGGGCCATTCATCGCATCGTGTATCAGGAGCGCCTCGGCCTGCAGGGCAAGGCCGCCGTGTATCTTGACGTCACGCACATTCCGCGCGAAACACTGGATCGCAAGCTCGAGGGCATCCTGGAAATTTACGAAAAGTTCTTGGGCGTCGATCCGCATGTCGAGCCCATGCAGGTTTTTCCCGCCATGCACTACACCATGGGCGGCATGTGGGTTAACGGGCAGGACCAGGCCACCAATGTCCCTGGCATTTATGCGGCTGGCGAGTGCGAATATCAGTACCATGGCGCCAACCGCCTTGGCGCTAATTCATTGGTCTCTTGTATTTTCGGCGGCGGCCTCGCTGGACCAGCCGCGGTCAAATTCGCGGCAAACTTGCAAACCGGCACGAACGCTGTGTCCTCCGCCATATTTGAAAATGAGAAAAAACGGCAGGAAGAGAAAAATCAGGCGCTGATTTCCAATCAAGGTTCTGAAAATCCCGTCACCATATGGCGCGAGCTCGGCGACATCATGACCGAGCATGTCACCGTGACGCGCATCAACAAAAATCTGGAATTAGCGGACTCCAAAATTCGGGATTTGCAGGCTCGCTATCACAAAATTAATCTGAGCGACCGTACAAAATGGTCTAACCAGACGCTCAATTTCGCGCGCGAGCTGGGAAACATGCTCATTCTCGCTCGGGTGGTCACGCTGGGTGCCCTGCAACGCAACGAATCGCGCGGCGCTCACTACAAGCCTGATTTTCCCGAACGCGATGACGCCAACTGGCTTAAAACCACTCGCGCCAAGTTTAGCGACAGCGAAATCCTCCTGAGTTATGAGCCGGTCGACATTTCGCAGATTCCGCCGCGGCAGAGGCGTTATGATGCTGCAAAGTAAGCAGCGAACAAAAAGGTTTCATGGTGCAACAAGAGATTGCCATGCCCGATAAAAACGACAAGAAAGAAGTCCTCGTCAAAGTGAAGCGCCAGTCTTCTCCCAAGGAGTCTTCTCACTGGGAGGAGTTTCGGCTGCAATGGCGCCCGTATATGAACGTCATCATTTGTCTGCGCGATATCAGCGAGCATCCCGTGACCAGCGATGGCCGGCCAACCACCCCAGTCTCCTACGATTCGAATTGCCTCGAAGAAGTTTGCGGCTCCTGCGCCATGCTCATCAACGGCAAAGCGCGTATGGCCTGCTCCGCTCTCGTCGATCAGCTGGAACAACCCATTCGCATCGAGCCCATGACGAAGTTTCCCGTGGTGCGCGATTTATCCGTCGACCGTCAATTCATGTTTGAAAGTTTGAAGCGCGTCAAGGCGTGGATTCCCATCGACGGCACCTACGATCTCGGCGAAGGCCCGCGCGTGGCCCCCGAAATTCAGGAAAAGGGCTATCCACTTTCGCGTTGCATCACCTGTGGCAATTGTCTGGAAGTTTGCCCGCAAGTGAATGAGCATAATCCGTTCATGGGTGCCGCGATTTTTAGCCAGGTGCGTCTCTTCAATATGCATCCCACGGGGAAAATGCACGCCAAAGAGCGCATCGCAGCAGCGATGGGCAACGGCGGCATCGAAGATTGTGCCAACGCGCAAAATTGCGTTGTCGCGTGCCCCAAAGGCATCCCGCTGACCGAATCTCTGGCTGAAATAAATCGTGAAGCCTGGAAACAATCGCTATTCGGCTGGCTCGCTGGATAATTTTGTATCATCACAGTGCTATAACGCTGCATCACATGCATTTTTCCATCCGCGGCGCTGCCTTTTCCGTTTACAATTTGCCTTCGCTCATAACTTTGGAGAATAAATGACCCGCGCTCTGGTGTTGGCTTTCGCATCTATCTCTCTTCTGTTCGTCGCAGCTTTGGCTCTCGCCGCCGTCACCGTTTCAGAGAAAGCCCGGAAACTGCATTTTTCTTCCATCGTTGTGGACACCCACGACGACACCACGCAGCGCTTTCTGGATGGCAAGTTCGATCTCGGCGAGCGCACCAATACCGGCAGCATCGATATTCCACGCATGAAGGAAGGCGGCCTCAACGCGATTTTCTTTTCTATTTGGATTCCCAGCAAAGTTACCGGCCCCGAAGCGGTGCGGCGCGCTCTCCAGCAAATCGATGCGGTACGCGAACAGGTGCGCACCCATCCTCGCGACCTCGTGCTGGCAACAACTGTGGCGCAAATTCGCGAAGCGAAAAAGAAAGGCCAGATCGCTGCGCTCATGGGCGTAGAAGGCGGCCACATGATCAGCAGCGATCTCGCCGTGCTTCGTAAATTCGCCGGCCTGGGCGTTCGCTACATGACCCTGACGCACAGCGGAAACGATGAATGGGCCGATTCTTCCACCGACAAAGCCCTCCACAACGGACTGACCGATTTCGGCAAGGACGTCGTGCGCGAAATGAATCGCCTCGGCGTAATGGTGGACATTTCTCATGTGAGCGACAAAACCTTTGCCGACGCTTTAGCCGTCAGCAAAGCGCCTATGATCGCCTCGCACTCTTCATGCCGCGCGATTTGCGACGCAGCCCGCAACATGACCGATCAAATGATGAAAGCTCTGGCTGCGAAGGGCGGCGTGGTGCAGATTAATTATCATGTCGGATTCCTGAGCCAGGAATTTCGCGACGCGGAAAAAGCCGATCCCAAAATCAACGCTGCCATTGAGCAGGAAGTGACCAAACGCTGTGGCGATAACGAAGCCTGCCAGCTCCTTGAAGGCGACAAGCTCACCCGCGAGGCTGTCGAGCAGGGCAAATTGCCGCGGGTCGGCTACGAAAAAATCATCGAGCACATCGATCACGCCGTAAAAGTTGCCGGCGCCGACCACGTAGGCCTCGGATCCGATTTCGATGGCGCCAACATGCCCTACGGCATGGAGGACGCCAGCAAGTTGCCGCTCATCACCGAAGCCTTGCTCAAAAAAGGCTATTCCGAGAGTGACGTAAGGAAAATTCTGGGCGAGAATACTCTGCGCGTTATGACTGAAGTGGAGCGCGTCAGCCGCGATTTAAGTGCGAACAGTAAAAATTAGTCTGATTTGGCAACCGTAAAATAAAGAGGGACGAGAAATGAACAAATTTACAATTCTAATTGCCGCAGGACTTTTTTCCGCGACTATCCCCGCCTCAGCGCAAACCGGCAACCCACCTCCCGCTAACCCAAAATCTTCCACGGCGCAAAAAACTGCTCCCGCAAAGACCGGCGCATCGCCCGCTACAAAGAGTGGCGCGTCGTCCGCCGCAAAATCCTACGACCGCGCCTTGCTTCACCCCGCGCTATTGAAAGACAAGGCTCCCGAAACCTACCAGGTGAAATTTGAAACCAGCAAAGGCGATTTTACCGTTTCCGTCACGCGCGCGTGGGCCCCGCTGGGCGCCGACCGCTTCTACAATCTTGCCAAGCATCATTTTTTTGATAACCAGAGTTTTTTCCGTGTGCTCACCGGTTTCGTAGCGCAATTTGGAATCAGCGCGTATCCCGCGTTGAACCCGGTCTGGGAGAAGGCCGTCATCAAGGACGATCCCGTCACGCAAAGCAATAAAAAATACTCCCTCACCTTCGCCACCGCCGGCCCAAACACGCGCACCACTCAGCTGTTCATCAATCTCGCCGGCAACCCGCGTCTGGACGGTATGGGTTTTGCTCCCTTTGGCCAGGTCACCGAAGGAATGAACGTCGTGGACGCGCTGTACGCCGACTACGGCGAAGGCGCTCCGGGCGGCAGCGGCCCCAACCAGGACGAAATCCAAAAACAGGGCAAGCCCTATCTGGACAAGAACTTCCCCAAACTCGATTACATCAAGACCACCACATTGACTCCCGCACCAAGCACGGCTACACATAAGACTTTGCCAGCCAAGAAGACCGTGCCGGCGCCCAAACCCTAGCAGCATTTCGTGGCCAATCATCGAACCCAGGCATGGCTACGAGCCTGCCATGTATCAGCAATTTGAATACTTCAAAACAAATCTTTGACAATACTGTGATTTGACACTCCTTCTGTAGCCGTCGTACCCTAATTTCGATGAGTACTTGTCGCCAGATGCTCTGTTGTGCGTGCACATGCAACGCTGCGTGTTGCACCGACCACAGCTCTGGCCACACAAGTTTCCGAACTTAACGCATAAATACTAAAAAGTTCCGAAGCCCACGTTGCCAGAGCACTGGTGAACGTGGGCTTTTTCTTTTTGGGCGCGAGATCTTCAAGGGTCCGTTTACAGGTGAATCGTTCATGTCTCAAGTTATTCCAGATAAATCGACCGACGGTAAGGCGGTCGAAACCAAAGCACAGCGAGTCGAGCGCCTGAAGCGTTCCAAAAACGCCTGGGACCATTTCGATGAGATCCAGCAATTCGCTCGCACGGGATTCGATTCCATTCCGCCCGAATGGCTGGGCACTTATTTTCGCTCCTGGGGCGTATACACCCAAGGTGACGGCGTCGGTGTAATTGGCGGCAAAAATGGCGAAGGCAAAGCCATGCCGTTTTTCATGGTGCGCATTCGTATTCCCAATGGCTTGATGACGAGTGAGCAAGTGCGCGCCATCGCGACCCTCGCAGAAAAACATGGCCGTGGCGTCGCGGACATCACCGTGCGCCAAAATATTCAACTCCACTGGGTCACTATAGAATCGCTACCCGAGGTGCTGCAGAGCCTCTGGAACGTCGGCCTCACCACCACGGGAGCCTGCGGCGACGTCGCCCGCAACATCACCGGTTGCCCGCTTGCGGGTCTCGACGGGGAAGAGATCATTGACGCCTCGCCCCTCGCCCTGCAAATCGACCGCGAACTCGGCGGCAATTCCGAATTTTACAACCTGCCACGCAAATTTAAAATTTCCATTACCGGATGCCGCCACTGGTGCTCCTACCCCGAAATCAATGACATTGGCCTCACCGCCACGACTCGCCGTCGCGCAGGGAAGTCCGAAGTAGGTTTTACTCTGCGCGTCGGCGGCGGTCTTTCCACCAATCCTCACCTCGCGGTGGCCCTCGACGCTTTCATTAGGCCCGACCAGGTAATCACGGTAGTTCGCGGCGTCGCGGAAATATTTCGCGCCAGTGATGTTTTGCGCCAGAGCAGGGAAAAGGCCCGTCTCAAATTTCTCTTCCTGGAACATGGCTGGACCGCCGACACTTTTCTAGCGGAATTGCAGCAGCGCATCGGCTTTTCTCTCGATCCCGGCGAACCAGAAGAAATCCCCGCCGACATCCACCGCGACCATGTCGGCGTGCATGCTCAGAAGCAGCCTGGTCTCGTCTACGTGGGCGCATCGGTACTGCGCGGGCGCATCACTCCTCAACAATTAAATCTCGCCGCTGATCTCGCCGACCGATACGCCGACGGTCACGTTCGCAACACGGTGATGCAAAACCTGCTGATCGTAAACGTGCGCAAAGAGAGCGCCTCGCTCGTCGCCGATACGCTCACTGCAGCGGGCTTGCCTGTTCAGGCTTCCGTTTTTGCGCGCGGCACCGTTTCTTGCACCGGCTCCGAATTCTGCAAACTCGCGCTTACCGAAACAAAAAGCTTTGCGCGTTGGCTCACCGAGGAACTCGAAGAGCGCTTGCCCGCCTTCGAAGAGCAACTCAAGTTGCACATCACCGGTTGCCCGAACAGTTGCGGCCAACACTGGATCGCCGACATCGGCATCGAAGGCAAGAAAATTAAGCAGAACGGCAAAATGGTCGACGCCTACTACTTCTGTGTCGGCGGTAGCGTGGGAGAGTTCGCCTCCATCGCACGACCAGTTGGCTACCGCTGCACGGCGGACACCGTGCCCGACGCCATTGAAAGGCTGCTCGAAGGCTTCAACACCCAGCGCGAAGAAAACGAAAACCTGCGCCAATTTTTTGGCCGCCATACCAACGACGAGCTGCGCGCGTTGTTGGCCGGAACCTTCGTCGGCGCCGTCGAACGCGATGTTTCGCTCGGCCCTGTACCTCACGGCGTGGAAGGGTAAGGCCGGAAGAAAACCATGAGCCTCTTTCCCATTTTTGTGAAGTTACAAGAGCGACTCGTAGTCGTCGTTGGGGGCGGCAACATCGCAGCCGGCAAAATCCCCGGCCTCTTACAAGCTGAAGCGCGTGTGCGCGTCATCGCACCGCAGATTAATTCCCAGATTTCCGCCTGGGTAAACGCCGGCGAAATTGCATGGTCTTCAAAGGAATTTGTACCTGAGGATCTGCAAGACGCCGCTTTGGTCATCGCCGCGACTTCTATTGCAGAGGTGAACGCCGCCGTCTTTCAGGCCGCGGAAGCCCGGGGCGTCTTCTGCAACGCGGTGGACGATATCGCCAACTGCCATTTCTACTACGGCTCCATCGTGCAGCGCGGAGATTTGCAGATCGCCATCTCTACGAACGGAAAAAGCCCCGCGCTCGCCCAACGTCTGCGAAAAGAATTGGAGCAGCAATTTCCGCCAGAATACGCAGCGTGGCTCGATTCTTTGGGCGATGCAAGAGAGAAACTTCGCGCCAGCTCCGATCCAAAAGAAAACTTCGAAGAAAATAAAGCCATCCTCCATCGCCTCGCGAGTCCGGAAATGTTTTCTCGTTTCGTTCGTTCGCAAGCACGAGAATCCGCTTCGACGAAATCAGGGCATCGCGCGCCTGGCACGGTTTATTTAGTCGGCGCCGGCCCCGGCGATCCAGAACTGCTTACCGTTAAAGCCACGCGCCTGCTGGCCGCCGCCGATATCGTCCTGCACGATTCACTCGTCAGCCCCGAGATTTTAGCCCAGATTTCGCCGCGCGCCGAAATCATCGACGTTGGTAAACGTGCCGGCCGCAAGCTGCTCACCCAAGACGAAATCAATTCGCTGCTGGTCTCCTACGCGGAAAGTAGAACCACGGTGGTACGTCTCAAGGGCGGCGATCCATCCATGTTTGGTCGCGCCGGCGAAGAACTCGAAGCCCTGCGCCGCGCGAACATCCCGCACGAAGTTGTGCCAGGTATCAGCGCCGCGCTGGGAGCCGCCGCGGCTGCGGGAATATCGCTCACCGACCGGCGCGTCGCGTCACAAGTCCTCTTCAGCACTTTTTCGCGCAGCCTCGAGCACGGCGAACTCAAATGGAGCCAGCTAACTGCCGACACCACGCTGGTGCTCTACATGCCCGGCTCGGATTACGTAGAAGTTGCCGAGCGCTTGCAAAACAGCGGCCTGCCCGCCGATTTGCCTTGCGTGATCGTCTCCCGTGCCACTCAAGCGGAGCAGCAAGTGCGCTGGTCTACTGTCGGCAGCCTCGCAGCGGAAGAAAAACTCCCCGCGCCGGCGCTTTTTATTGTCGGCCGCGTCGCATCGCATCAAATCGCGGAAATCAGCAAATCTTTCTGGACTGCGCGCGAGTTAGAAACGCCTCTGCAATCGGAGTCCATCGCCTAAAATCTTGGAGAAAAAGAAATGACCACATCGGACGCTACAGTCGATAAAAAATCAGAACGACCCTCCACTAAGAAAATTTCGTGGGACACCTGGGCGGTGCTGGCCGCTTTTGTAGCCGCACTCTTAATCCGCTTCGGCGTCGTGAAGCACATCCCCTGGTAAGTGCGCAGCCGCGAGACGCTGGAAAAATATTCGCATTTGAAGGAGCGCATTGATGTCCGAGACTTTTGCAATTCCGCAGATCAAACACGTGCAGGTAAAGCAGGCGCAGCCCAACCTGCAATTCCTTCGCGTCATTCCAGGCATTCTCCTGCTGGCCGCCATCGGTTACGCCGGAAAGCTTTTGGAGCAAAACGTCGGCAAATACGCCAAATCCCACCACTGGATTTTCCCCAACATTGAATACGTTTTGTGGGCCATTTTGCTCGGGCTCGCCATTTCCAATACCGTCGGTGTGCCCGCAATTTTCCGCGCGGGTGTCGCCACCTATGAATTCTGGCTCAAAGTCGGCATTGTCCTTCTCGGCGCGCGCTTCCTGCTCGGAGATGTTCTGAAACTCGGTGGCGTCAGCCTCGCTCTGGTTGCCATCGAAATAACTGGCGCGATCGCTTTCATGACCCTGCTAGGCCGGCTTTTTCATCTCAAGCCTAAACTCACAACGCTGCTGGCAGTCGGCTCAGCGGTCTGCGGCGTGAGCGCCATCATCGCCACTCAAGGCGCCATTGACGCCGACGAAGAAGATTCTTCCTTCGCCATCGCCGCCATCCTCGCGCTCGGCGCGCTCGCTCTGTTCACTTTTCCCCTGATCGGCCACGCGCTGCATCTCAGCGATCACGCCTACGGTCTCTGGGCCGGGCTCGCAGTAGACAACACCGCGGAAGCCACCGCCGCAGGTGCACTTTATTCCGACGCTGCCGGAAAGCTCGCCGTCCTTGCCAAGACCACCCGCAACGCCATGATCGGCTTTGTAGTTTTGGCCTACGCTATTTACTGGGCAAGTCAGGGCCAAGCCAAAGCCGTAAAAAATAAAGCCACGTTCCTGTGGCAGAAATTTCCCAAATTTGTTTTAGGCTTTCTGCTGATATCGGTCCTCGCCACCTATCACTTCTTCTCCAAAGATCAGGTCACTGCCCTCGCCAATCTTTCCCGCTGGGCCTTCCTGCTTACCTTTGCAGGTGTCGGCCTCCGCACCAATTTCCGCGAGATGCGCAAACAGGGATTGCGCCCCTTCGCTGTAGGCGCCATCGGCGAAGTAGTGATCGCTGTTTTTACTTTGGGCTTAGTAATCGGAGCACAAAAAATCTGGGCCTGGTGACCGGCTTCCCAGACTGACCTATAACTCGTATCCTTGGACTGTGCAGATTCCCCTTGCCACGCTAGGTGCTGTATCACCGAAGCCCTCGTATCCTGTCGAACTCGGGGGTGTAACCCTGGAATATTTTGCGTCCGGTTGTTATGGAAATTGTCCCGCGTTTACTCTTACGATTAGTAAGAATATTGCTAGTTTTAAAGGGCGCGCCCACGTTAAGGCCAAGGGAGAGCATCAAGGAAAAGTGAGCCAGCAGCAGTTTGAAACATTTCTTCGCGCGTGGTACGACGGCGAATTCTACAGGATGCGAGACAACTACTGCGACATTAGTTGTCCCGATGGCTCTAGAATCGTTGTTACCGACATTCCCGAGTCATCTATAAGATTAATCAGCCCGGTTTTTACGAAGCGTGTTTATGAGTGTTTTTCCACTAACAACGATCGGTGGGAAACGCCAAAACCTCCCGAGCAGTACCTCGAACTTGCGGAGAAGTTACGAAATTTCGCGAAAGCACAGCAGTGGCTTTACTGAGAGCCCAAGTCTCAGACTCAATCAAACACAGACTATAGCCCCAGCACCGTCACTAATTCCTTGACCGAAGCCGACGACTTCTGCAGCATCGCATTTTCTTCCGCGCTCAGCTTGATCTCAATAATTTCCTCGACGCCCTTCGCGCCCAGCTTCACCGGCACTCCCACGAACAATCCTTTAATCCCGTACTCGCCTTCAAGATAAACCGCGCACGGCAATATCTTTTTCTTGTCCTTCAAAATGGCTTCCACCATTTCCACCGCCGCCGCGGAAGGCGCGTAGTACGCCGACCCAGTCTTC
>Ga0073928_10009992_pt1 | contig 11427 bp, 8 predicted proteins | sample PaiPotPPA55metaG_FD_76969 | JGI IMG/M metagenome (GOLD analysis project Ga0073928, IMG submission 76969) | Iron sulfur acid spring bacterial and archeal communities from Banff, Canada, to study Microbial Dark Matter (Phase II) - Paint Pots PPA... ...
ACGGCGGTCCGGTAATCCGTGGCCTGCCCCATCCGGTGCACGACGCTTGCGACACCCCATTCGAAACGCATTGCATCAGTTGCGTTGGGCAAGGTGCTCACCGCGCGCTCGTATTCGAGTTCACGCGCTATCGCGGCCGGTGGGAATCCGCGCAACGCTCGTGCGGTTTCGTCTGCCAAACCCACATTGCGTGATTGAAAAACGACACGGATGACCATCGCGGCAACCACTAATGCTAGGAGCCGATGCCAGGATAGCGCCAGACTACAGATGCAACTCACGTTGCGAGAATTGCTTCGTTATGCACTCGTACCTTCTTTAGCGCGAGACCACTAGCGTTCTCCTGGGAACCCATACACGGTAACGCCATTCGCGCTAAAAAGCCGGACAAGACGATGGCGATCGGATTCAAAAATGCTCCAGTCGATACCGGTGGGCGTGCGACGCAAATAGACATCGTTTGCATTCACCACGATGTAGCTGAAGCCCCTGGCCGCGAGTGTGCGGTAGCGCGCATCGAATGACGTGCTCCAATCAGGCGCGAGTACTTCTTGATAATACGGATTCGCCCAAACTGTGCCTTGAGGAAAATAGTAATCTCGGACATCATCGAGTGCAACGACGTGGTCGCCGCTCACCCCATGGTCGCGCAGCCAGCGCGCCGCGGCAAATGTTTCCAGCCTCGTATCGAGATACTGTTCGGCAGATTGTTTCCCGACAATGTATGAATATGCGGGCACGATAGTGGACGACGCTTGCGACCGCAGCGACGGCAGCCAATTCGTCAGTACCACATAGGCGGCGAGCGCAGAGAGCACGATCGCACTCGCGTGACGCAAACGGTGTCCTGCCGCTGCGACGCCTGCCGCGGCCACAGCACAATAAAGAAAAACCGCAGGCAAAGCAAAGCGCCACTGCTGGCTCGTTGCAAACCACACTACCATCATAATGACGCATGTCCCCGCCAGCACGCGCGCGCGAGCATTCACGGCAAGCGCAAGAATCGCAAATATAACGGCGACGCGCAGAGCTAGTCCGGGGTCGCCGCAGAACTGATGAGGCTCGACAAGGAGGCGATATGGGAGCGCAATGAGGTCAGCGAAAGAGGCTCCACCGCCGCACCAGTGCCTGGTCATGTCGACGTAGCGCTGCCCAAACTCACTCATAAGCGTCGAGCGCGCAAAAAGTTGCCATCCAAACGGATATACAGGATCGCCAGTTGCAACGAACGTGCGCACGTACCATCCGGCAGCCAGCAACGCAAATCCAGCCAGGAACCCGAACAACACCCGCGTCCAACGGCGCCCCGCTCGAAGGAGCACGAGTGCAAGGATGACAACCGCGAGTGCTAGCCCCGAATATTTAGTTGCGGCCGCCGCACCGCCGAGCGCGCCAGCCAGCCCAGCGACGGCAGACATAGATTCATTGTCCGGGAGCTGGAGTGCAACGACGATTCCCGCCAGTACGAACATTGCAAACGGCACATCCACATAAAAGGAAGGGGCGAGCCACAACCACACTCCGGATGAAACGGCAAGCATGCCGGCAATCGGCCCCGTGCCTGCGGAAAGCCCGTCGGCGAGTGCCCACACAAGCAGCGCGACGCACACGCCGGCGCCAAGCGTAACCATAGCAGCTCCGGCTGAGCCGGCGAGTGCATATGCCGGCGTTGCACTGGCCTCTCCGAGGAGCGGGAACCCCGATTGCACCATCTGCGGATCGAAAATGAATCTTCCATGCCGGAGTGCTGCGGCCACAATCGGCAAGTGGTACGCAATAGGGTCCCACCAAACCGCCGGAAGAGCGGCGATAATGACGCCCGTGGCCTCGGCGCTTACTTTTACAAGCAGCGCACAACGAATTGCGACATCACTGCGACGAAACGAGTCGAGAGCTCGTACGCAAGCTGCCGGCAGCGATCGCAGGCGTTGCAGCAGTCTTGGCACGCGGACGGCGAGCACGATCACGAGCGAGGCGATCACCGCTGCCGGAGTCGCAGCGTGGATGATCCCCAAGAGCGCTATGCTCGATCCGACGAGCGCGTAGCCCAACGCGGCGCCGACGCCAAGACGCGCAGCCGGGTGAGTGAAGTGAACGAAATATTCGACGACCGAGCTGCCGATGTCGGCGGCGATAATCCAGGTGAGCGCGCCGGAGACAAATCCACAGATAAGTCTCAGCCAAAAGGGCGCTAGGTCGAGCTGGTGCAACCTCAGCTCGCCTTTCGTGGATGTATCGCGGTTACGAAGCGGGACTCAGCCGCCACGCATGACTCCCGGATTCAGCGCAACAGAATAGGAGCAACCAACCGTGCGCGATGCCCGACTCACTAATTAGGTCCTGCCGCACGGTTCGGATGACTTCCTGCACCGCGAGAGTTCGCTACAGGCTCTGACGCAAATCTCGCAAACAGCGGCGCGACCAAAAAGAAAATGGTGACAACAATGAATGTTGCGTGATTGGCCGATGTCGGAAGCACAGCTTCGTGCGCGTACAAGAGTAGCGAGAGCGCAGCAAACCACCATGCATAGAGCGCCCAGCGTCGCGAGACGGCGCTTGCAGGAATGAGCCATGCTGCATACCATGGGTGCATAGCAGGCAGCGACCACAGCAGCGCAGTGATGGTGCGAAAGATCTCGACGTTACAGAGCGCGCGCGCGTAGCGGACGATACTTATGAGCGCGACAATCAGGAAGGCGATACCAATAACGAGTTGCACGAGGCGCACCTTTGCATCGGGTGCATGGGCGGCCAACAGCGGCAGCGCGAGCAACCAATTGAGAGACATCGACAAGCTGCTCCCCACTTTTGCGAGCGTCGCTTCACCCGGTGGTCCGAAGGTAAATGGATGGAAGCACAACACTGGCACGAGGGCGGCAAGCACGACGATGAGAGCTGCGGCAACCAACTGCTTGCGCGCGGCTCGCAACACAACGAACGGCAGGAGGACGGCTGCGAAGTATTTGATGGCGATAGCGGCTCCAAGCAAAAGCCCGGCGATGAGCGGCATCTCGTCGACCAGCGCATACGACCACAGCGCGGCTGCTACCATGAGGAAATCGTTATGTCCCCCGACGCCGCTTTCGTACAGCATCAGCGGGTGGAAAGCCACAAGGGCAACCCTCCGAACTCTCTCTCGCGGCTCTGCGCCCCGCAGCACATGGGCAAGCGCTGCCAGAGTAAGCAGAGACGCAAACACCGCGATGATGCGGAAAGTCCAAAGCATTGTCCACAAGCTCGCCCCTGATTCGAGCCTGCCAACGAGTCCGGCCAGCAACGTGAAGCCTGCGCCGTATGGATCGGGAAACGGGGGGTTGTTCAGCAACTGAAACTCCTGCGCGAGCACGTGATCATTCGTGGGTATTGGCGAGGCCAATTCGTATGGATTGATGCCGAATACACCGTACAACCGAGCAAAGGTCGTGTAAAAGTAACCGTCGATGGAAAGTGTGACGCTGAAGAATGTGAGCACGAGAGCGATCGCGCCATAGCCTGCATAGACGGGCCAAAGACTGCTGCAGCCGGCAGCGTTCAAAGCCCGGACGGCTTGCCATCCGAATAGTGCGAGGCTTGCGCAAACAAACCAGAATGCAAAAATTGCATACCAGTGAGGCGCGAGCTGTACGAGTGGAATCGGTAACGAGAGCCCAACGTTGAATCCGCCGAAGCTGCTGGGCGGTGCATCGAGTTTCATCGCAAAGGCTACCGCGCGTATAGCCCACGAGCCCACTACGGAAATCGCGACCATCGCTGCGACGTACGACCAGAATCTCCTCACCGTCAGCGACCGGAACCCCTAGAGGCAAGGATCTCGGAGTAAAAACTTTCCTGTTCGATGGCAGCCCGATCCCATGTAAACTCGCCGCCTTTCGCCCGAGCGAGCGCCGACAGTTCGCGCGCTCGCATGCCATCGGCGGCCAGGTGCACAAGAGCGCGCCCGAAGCTCTGCGTGTCAAACGGCGCGATCAGAACCGCACAGTCCCCGAAAAGCTCTCTGGAACTGTCGACGTCGAACGCAACGATGGGCACGCCTATTGCGAGCGCGTCAAGGCCCACCAGACTTTGATTCTCGTAACGCGACGGGAATGCCATAGCCTTAGCGTGGGCTAGAAAGCTATGGCGCTGTGCGCCGTCCAAGCGGCCAAGCATGTATGCTCGAGAACTCAGTCCGCGCACTTTGATTTGGTCCGCAAGCCACTTCTCGCCGGGACCGCTGCCGGCGATCGCCAGCGGAAGCCCCAGCGGCAGCTCACAAGCTGCATCGAGCAAGAGGTCGAGCCCTTTCATGTTGCTGTCGAGCCGCCCAAGGAACGCGATGTATGTTTCGTCGCCCAACCACGGATGCGCAAACGCTTCGTCATCCGCTCCGTTCGATATAATCCGGATCTGCGCGCTGTTAGCGTACGCTCGCAACTGGGAATTCTGCGTTCCTGTGAGTGCAATGAGATAACGGTACCGGCTGATCGTCAGCGCCTCCCAGCGATCGATGGGAAGATGGTAGCGTTGTGTGGCCTGCTTGCCAAAGAGGTAGCTGGCGACTCCGACGACCGGCCGGCGCACGAGTGCGGGTAGCCCGCTGGCGGTGAGCGGCGAGCTGAAGTCCTCGACGATGAGGTCCGCCGGGCTGAGCCACGCGCGGGGCACGAGTTCGATGAAGTAGGCCACGAAATTTGCGGGATGGCTCAACGGGATCATCCGCTGGTACCTGACCCCGTCGATTGTCTCGTTACGCAGGCCGCGAAAACCAGCTGTAATCACCGTGACATCATGCCTTCTCGCCAACCGCTTGTCAATCTCATGCGCTCGGCGTGCTTGGCCTCCAGCATATGGTGTCCCGAGCGAATCAGAATCGAAATGCACGATGCGCATCTACATTCAGGTATCGGAAGGTTGCGAGGCTCCGATATATGATATATGGCGGCCCAACCGCGAGCGAACACCCGAAAAGGAAGCGTTCCAACAAACACGCCCATCCTCTCGCGCACTCCAGTTCTCGACAATCGCCCTCTTGGACGCCGCGCCGTAGCCTACTGCGCGGTTGTGGCAGGCAACATGATCGCGGCGGCAGCACGCGATCGGAAGGGTGGGCGTGGTTATGTGCTCGTGGCGTTCGCAAATCTGGGCGATCAGCTTCGCATGATGAATGTGTGGTCGCGTTACGCTTCAGCAAGCGACACTTACGATGTGGTCTGCAATGAGCCGACTGCAGAAGCGTTTTCTCTGTACGCCGGCGTTCGCTACGTTCGAGAATATGCAGCGCAGGGAGCGTACAGCCTCATGGGTTCGTTGCGCAATGCATGGACAACAGAGGGTCAATATGCGCGAGCCTTTGTGCCGCATCCATTTTTTACCAGACCGATCGCCCTCGCGTATGCGCGCACGCATGCCTCAACAGTGATAGCTATTGCGGGTCGGGGCGCAACCGTCGGCACGACCGTCGAGTTGGATGCCTCCAGTTGGCGCGCGACGTACGAAGGCATAGCTGCAGCTTGCCATCCGAATGCGATCGCCGCTCACGCGCCGCGTCTGGCCCCGGGCTTCGCGCGTGCGCGAGCGGGCTCGCGCCGCGTCGTCGTCCACGTTGTCTCGAGTGAGGAATCGCGGGCGCTTGACGCCGTTGCGGACTTTGCCATCGTGAAGGGCCTGCTGAAATTGGGGCTCCGCGTTGTCGTCACCGGCGCGGCTCGAGAAGAAGCAAAATTGCGCTCGATATTGAAGGACCTGGATATCTCGTTCATGTGCGGAGCTCCCCTTCGTAAGGTAACGCAGCTGCTCTGCGCATCTGATTTGTTTCTTGGGGTCGACTCAAGCGTTATGCATCTTGCCGATGCTGTGGGTCTGCCCTGCGTTATTGTCTACACTTCAACACGCTCTGACGTAGCCGGGCCGTTTTACGCGCCATTCGTCGCGATTGAACCCAGCCATGCGTATGAGCCGGTTGGCGTCCGACCCGAACAATCTTGGCGCGTCTCCTCGTCGGCTGCACAGCATATCAGCGTCGAAGCGGTTGTCGAGGCTTCCCAGCGAGCTCTCGGGTACTCCTAATATGGACGCGCAAGACGTACAGCCTTCGAGCCCGATCTCGGTAGTCGCCAGTCCCGCGCGCGGCACGTTCACCGTACGCCGATTCTCGGGCGACGCGTCGATCGTTATCGGCGCCTCGCTCTTATCGAATGCCTGTTCCTATATTTTTCATTTTGTTCTTTCACGACGACTCGGGCCGGAGCAGTACGGCACGCTCGCGACCATGATCGCAATCGCGTCAATCCTCGTCGTGATTGGGTCGTCGATCGGCACCGTCATCATGCAAGAAACAGCCCGCATGTGGGTTACACACCAGGATCGCAACATTCCACCTTTCTTGCGTCAAGCCGGTAGGCAGATCGCAGTCCTGGGGGCGATTATCTCGCTGGCGTTCGGACTGCTGAGCGGGCCCCTACGAACATATTTTCATGTTGCTGACCCCCGACTGTGGTGGCTGCTCGCGGTCTATGGGGGACTCACTGCCTTTACCGGTTTCGCGCGCGGAGCGGCGCAGGGCGCGCAGCGCTTTGCAATTTTTGGTGGCTCCCTTGTGGCTGAAGGGGTTAGCAAAGTCATCTTGGGCTCGGCGTTTGTCGTGATCGGTTTCGGCGTCGCCGGCGCGATTGGCGGACTGATTTGCAGTGTTGTGATCGCCATTGCAATCGTTTTCTTTCCGATGGCGTTCGGTGGGGAACGGCACATTGCACAGGCGGACAGGCAGCATTTGAGCGGCAGAGCGCTCAAGGTCTTAAGCGCAGCGTCTGCTATCAGCGCATTGCTGTATGTCGATATGCTCCTCGCAAAGCACCATTTTAGCGCGGCGCAAGCCGGCTTTTTTGGAGCTGCCGGGACAATCGCGCGAACCATCCCGTATGGCGCGGGTTTGGTCATGCTCATCTTGGGGCCTCTGGCCGCGGCGGCAAAGCATGCCGGCGGATCCTCGCTCCGTCGAATCCTTATGCTTGTTTCCGTAAGCGCCGCAGGCGCAATCGTCATCGGGTTGTTGACCGTTTGGCTGCTTCCGCACGTGCTTATCCATGTCACTTACGGCCCCGCGTATGCCCCGGCCGTTCCCATGTTGCGGCTTTACGCCATCGACGAGGCCCTTCTGGCCGCCGCGATATTAGGTGCGATGTATTTGGTGGCGATTGGCGAGTACTCGGTCTCTTTCTGCCTTCTCGCTGCTGTGGCATTGGAGGCAGCGCTGATGTCGGCGTTTGGGTCGACGCCAACTCGCCTTCTGATAATCGCGATCATCGTCAATGCTTGTCTTGCGCCTGCGGTTTGGGCGCTTGCCGTGTTTTCTTTGCGCGCGACCAGTAACGCTCCGGGGGAAAGGCAGCGCCCACTACTTCAAAAAACATCGTTGCTCCCCAGATTCGCGACCCTCGTCAGGCTCGTCGCAAGAGTTGCACTGCACCCGTCCTTGGTTGTACGAGCAATACGCGAGCACGGCATTAAGGCTTTCGCGCAGAAAGCGTTTCAGTCTAGCCGCACTGGCTTTGCACGGCAACTGGAATATATTTCTGTGGCTTCCATGGGATGCACGCCTGCTTCTATCAAGCGCGCATGTTCAGCATTTGTTGAGGACGTGCAAGAGAATGACGCTGCGACGCTGCTCGTTCGTCTTCGCGGAGGCGAACGATTCCTTATTCGTCGCGCGGCATGCAACAAAGACGTGTGGCTTCTTTGGGAAACATTTTGTTACGCCTCTTCGCTGGATGCGTACGACGTTCGCGACAAGCTCGTGCTCGATATCGGTGCGAATCTTGGTGATACGGCTGTCTACTATGGACGGCGCGGCGCACGCGTCGTTGCGTGGGAGCCAAGCACTGAACTCGCGTCTCTCGCGAAGCGAAACTGCGACCTCAATGCAGTACACGCTGAGATTAACAATCAGGGTATCGGCGGTTGCGGCGGCACGTTTGTGCTGCGAAGCATCGGCCAAGCCGCGGATTGGGCTTCGACGACTGTGTTTCCAGGTCTCCAAACGAATCAGCGAACTACGTTTGCCGCCGGCAGCGAAGAGAACGTCCAGATCGTGCCTTTTGGGCAAGTTTTGGATCGTTTCGATGATATCTACCTCACAAAGATTAATTGCGAAGGCTGTGAGTACCCAGCGCTATCGTCTCTGACGGATGCACAACTACGAAAGGTTTCACACTACATAGTTGATTGTCACGCAGATCCGAATATTATCGCAGAACGCTTCACGAGTGCCGGGTATCGAGTCCGATTTCCAGAAGACTCACCATTGTTTGCCGACCGCATAAAGTAGCGGGCGCCACACCGGCTAAGAATTCGTCTTGAAATCTCCGATGCTTAAGGAAAAGGCATGTCTCTTTCCACAGCCATCAGCATAGCGGCCTACAACGAGGAGCGCAACATCGGAGCGCTTCTTGACAGCGTCTTATCGCAGCGAAGAAGCGGTCAGTTCTCACGATTAGTCATCATCGCAAGCGGGTGCACTGACAGGACGTGTGAGATCGTCGAGGAGTATTGCCGCCGCGATGCACGCATCAGCCTGATTGCGGAGCCGAGTCGGGCGGGCAAAGTGGCCGCCGTTAATAGCTTTCTCTTTGGCGCCCAAGAGGAGATCCTCTTTGTCTCGGGCGCCGATATGATCCTTGAGCCAGATACCATTGAGCACATGCTCGCGCCGTTTGAAGATCCGGAAGTCGGTATGGTCGGCGCTCATCCGGTGCCGGTCGACTCAACGGATACCTTTTTTGGTTATGCCGTGAATTTAATGTGGAACCTGCATCACGAGGTTTCCATGCGGGATCCAAAAATGGGCGAGCTCATCGCCTTTCGTAACGTTTTTCGCCGGCTCAACCCAAGAGCAATCTGCGATGAGCTGTCCATCAACCAACTCGTGCGCTCGGCAGGCTACAAGTCGGTTTATGCGCCGTTGGCGCGCATCCGTAACAAGGGGCCTGAAAACCTTAACGATTTCATTTCGCAGCGAATGCATTGCATTGTCGGAAACCTTCAGATTATGCGGGAGCATAACATTCCTGTCTCGACGATGCGTACGTTACCGGTTGTTCGAGTGGCCCTGCCTTACGCCGTGCGAAACTGGCGCAAGCTGCACTGGACGATAGGCGCCGGAATGCTCGAACTCTACTGCCGCCTTAAGGCCCAGTCAATCTATCGATCTCAGAAACTTGCCAAACATTACCAGGTGTGGGAGCCTGCGTCGACGACCAAGGCGCTCACGCCCGACTCGCCCCAAACGAAGACCGCCCGCTAAAAGCGCCTTGCCGTCCAAGGGATGGGATTCTGCGCGGCAAATAATTTCCCATGCATCGGGGTTTCTTGTCTTCTCTGGTTCCCTGCGTTCTCGCATTGGTTTTTGCAACGTCATCTGCGCAGCCTCAGCAAGCTCGCGCCGCGGATGCGGCGGCGCAGTTCGTGCAGGTGAGCTCGCGCACAGCGATGACGATGAACGGTCAAACGATATCGACCGGCGAGCAAGCAAAAGCAATGATGGGGCAGATGATGGGCAGGAACCTCATGGCGGGTATGGCTCAGTCACTCATCGGCAGCGTAGTTCAACAGCTCCTCGGCGCAGTCAACCCAATTCTCGCAATGGCAGCTCAGATCGTTGCCGCCAAAGCGCAGGCAAAGCTTGCACAGAGTATGGCGCCTCAGATGAAGACGGGCGTGGCCGAAGTTCAGAGCGAGGCTGTCACAACGACGGTATCCGCATTGCGCCGCCGTATAGACGACGGAAATGTTACGATTTTGGTGCAGTGCGATCTCGGACGCATCGTAACAATTGACAACGCTGCGCACACCTACTCTGTCAAGACATTTGACGAACTCGCGGCTGAAGGCGCCGCTGCGGTTGCAAGCGATCAGACGGACACCATCGCGGGAGTGACCGCCCACCACAAAACTGAGACCACAATCTACACGTTTCCTGAAGGCTGCGTGCCGAAGCCGGACAAGGCGAGTGGTCTACCTGACGTGAGTCAGCAAAAGTGGGTAACCGAACGGTGGTATGGGACGAGCACTATACCCAACCAATGCGCGCTTCCGGTGGCCGGCAACGATCGCGACCCGCAAGCAGCTTCGACCTTCGAGATTTCGCTGCGCATCGTCCGCAAGGTCGACATGGGTCAGATACAGAGCTACCTTGACACGCAAGCCAAATCGATGGCTAACAACCCCTACGCGCAAAGCTCGGGTGTATTGGACATCATGTTCGCACCTGTCAGATATGATGACGTTCTCGACGGAGACGCAGTCCGTGAAGCAGATCCCCTACGATGCGTCATCATTCGAGATTCCAGCGGGTTCTACGCGGACCGAAGGTGGAGGCTCGCTGCCACCGGCCTTGCAACAGTCGTGAGATTCAGCTGATACTTTTCGCGAGCGATTTTGGACCGGGCTCGGAGTGGGTCGGCACGTGTCACGCCGTCATGGCTACCATCGCACCGGACGCTCGGATAATCGACCTCACCCATGCGCTGACGCCGTTTGACGTTGCCGGCGCAGCTGCCGTTTTAGCCGATGTTGTGCCGTTCGCGCCTGTGTCGATCGCTGTGCTCGTCGTCGATCCGGGCGTCGGATCGTCGCGGCGAGCAATCGCATTACGCTGCAACCGCGGTGACATTTTGGTTGGACCAGATAATGGCTTGCTGACGAGTGTTGCGGAATCGGTTGGCGGCGCGCACGCAGCGCGCGAGCTTAGCAACACGCAGTACCACGGGCAGTCGCGATCATCAACCTTTCACGCGCGCGACGTGTTCTCTCCGGTCGCCGCCCATCTCAGTTCAGGCGTTGCTTTTGAAGATGTCGGGCCTACCCTCGCATTGGAGAATTTGGTTTCACTCGTGCCGCCTCGCGCCGAGATCGGTCCCGGTCGTATCAGCGCGGCAGTGACGAATATCGATCGCTTCGGCAACGTTCGGCTGTCCGTGAAGAGCTATGCGCTCAGGGAAGCAAAGCTCGCAGGACGCGACTCTTTAGCCGTGTCCGCGCCTGGCGGCCAGCACAGCGTACGACGCGCGAAGACGTATCAGGATCTTGCGATTGACGAGATTGGACTGATCGAAGACTCATTTGGCTGGCTGTGCCTTGTGATGAACCGTGCTTCTGCCGCGCAACGTCTTGGCACGAACCGAGAAGGGCGAATCGAAATCTTCGAACGGCAAAACTCGCTGACTTGAGCGACGGACTTAACGAGCGAGAAACGTTCCTTCGCGAAGCTCGGTAAACGCGTCTTGGAGCTGTTCTTGGGTGTTCATGACGATGGGGCCGTACCAAGCTACTGGTTCACCAAGCGGTTTCCCAGAGACAAGCAGAAACCGGACACCGTCCTCACCCGCGTGCACCAGGACCTCCTCGCCCCTATCGAAGAGCACGAGCGATCGATTCCCGGCTTGTGCCGGAGGC
>Ga0073928_10009994_pt1 | contig 11426 bp, 11 predicted proteins | sample PaiPotPPA55metaG_FD_76969 | JGI IMG/M metagenome (GOLD analysis project Ga0073928, IMG submission 76969) | Iron sulfur acid spring bacterial and archeal communities from Banff, Canada, to study Microbial Dark Matter (Phase II) - Paint Pots PPA... ...
ATCCGCTGGTGATCCTGGTCAGCGTGCCGCTGTCGATTTGCGGCGCGATGCTGCCGCTGTTCTTCGGCCTGGCGACGATGAACATCTACACCCAGGTCGGCCTCGTCACGCTGATCGGGCTGATCAGCAAGCACGGCATCCTGATGGTCGAATTCGCCAATCAGCTGCAATTGGAGGAAGGACTCGACCGCCGCCGCGCGATCGAACGGGCGGCGCGGGTGCGGCTGCGCCCGATCCTGATGACGACGGCGGCGATGGTCGTCGGCCTGGTGCCGCTGGTGACGGCATCGGGCGCCGGCGCGGCGAGCCGCTTTTCGATCGGCCTGGTCGTCGTTGCCGGCATGTCGGTCGGGACGCTGTTCACGCTGTTCGTTTTGCCCGCGGTCTACACCGTTTTGGCGAAAGACCACCTCGCCGCCTCGCGTTCGACGCGGTCGCGCGAGCTGGCGCAGGTGTCATAAGCCCTTCGGCCTATTTGCCCGGGCAGCTCGGGATCGGCTGCGTGTACGGCGTCCATTCCTCGCTTCTGCCGAACAGCGAAATTCCGATGTACCCCCGCAGGCTCAGGTGACCGTCCGGCTTAAGGGTCATTTCCCCGCTGTAGGTACGTCCGGACTCGGGATCGTAAGCCGAGCCGCCGCTCCACTGATCCTGGCCGTCCGGCGTGAACCCCGACAAAATGACCAAGCCGCACAGCGGCTTGTTGCGCAAGCCGACAGTCGGATTGTGGACGTCGAGCGCTTGCGGATTGTCATGCAATGACTGCATCCGGAACCAGATCAATCGACCGCAGAAGGCGTCGCCGCAGCGATAGACCTCGACCACCCCGCCTTCGTCCTGAGTAAGCCAGCGACCCTCCGGTGGCCCGGCCCGCGCGACCCGGACGCTGGTGAATGCGGTCAAGAGCACCGCCATGGCCGCGACGAGCGTCCGTGCTGTGTGCATGTGCAATCACCCCAACCAGCTATCTGGGCGGATCAATTCCCGCCCTCGGACTCGCCGCTCGGCAGTTGCAAAGAGGCAGATGACAGATTTCAGATCACGCCCTCGGCACGCAACCGGCTGAGCTCCTGTTCGGAAAAACCGCACGCGGCGAGCACCGCATCGGTGTCGGTGCCGAGCGCCGGCGCCGGTTCGCGCGGCGCTGCCGAAACGCCGTCGATGACCGGGCCGGCGACCATGCGAACCGGCCCGTAGTCTCGGATGCGGTGGCGTTCGGCGACGAATGGGTTGTCGAGGGCGGCTTTCAAATCGTTGACCGGCGCCGCCGGCACCAGCCCGGCAAAGCGTTCGAGCCATGCCGCGGCGGTCTGCCGCGACAGCGCCTCGTCGAGCAGGCGGTTGACGGTCTCGCGGTTGGCGAGGCGGTCCTTGAAGCGGCGGAAGCGCGGGTCCTCGGCCCATCCCGGATGGCCGATCCGCTCGCACAGGATCGGCCAGAACTTCTCCTTGTTGCACATGATGAAGATGAAGCCGTCGCTGGTGCGGTAGAGCTGGCTCGGCACCAGCGACGGGTGCGCCGAGCGCGGCTCGCGGCCCTGCACATGCCCGGCGTTCAGGTACCAGGTCGCGAGATAGGCGAGGTTCTGCAATGCGGTGTCGAACAGGCTGACATCGAGGTCGCGGCCCTGGCCGGTCTGGCGCGCCGCGAGCACCCCCGAGACCAGCGCGAAGGCGGCGAAGAGGCCAGTCATCAGATCGACGATCGACAGGCCCATCCGCGCCGGCGGCCCGTCCGGCTCGCCGGTCAGCGACAGGTAGCCGGCCTCGGCCTGCATCAGGTAGTCGTAGCCGGGCCAATGGGCGCGGGGGCCGTCGCGGCCATAGGCGCTCAGATGGGCGCAGACGATTTTCGGGTTGGCCGGGGCGAGGTCGGCGTAGGTCAAGCCGAGCTTCGCCGGCAGGTCGCCGCGCAGATTGTCGAACAGCGCGTCGCTGGCCGCCGCCAGCGCATGCAGCACCGCCTTGGCGCCCGGCTTCTTCAAATCGAGCGTGACGCTCTTCTTGTTGCGGTTGAAGCTGTGGAAGAACTGGCTGTCATCTGGGGACTCTGGCGGGCCCGGGAAAAACGGTCCGACCCGGCGGGCCATATCACCGCCATCGGCCGGGTTTTCGATCTTGATCACCTCGGCGCCGAGATCGGCCAACTGCATCGAGCCGTACGGCCCGGCGCCATATTGCTCGACGGCAATCACGCGCAATCCGGAGAGAGGCGGCAGAGGCGGCGTTTGCATTCGTAATACAACGCGCTACATTGTCATACGGAGGTGTCCGATGCCCGATGGTACCACGTCGATCCCAGTCTCGCTGCGGGTCCCGGCCGAGATGATCGCGAAACTCGACAGCATCGCAGCGGTGCTCGAACGGCCGCGGTCATGGGTGATGCTGCGCGCGTTGCGATCATATTTGGCAGACGAGGGCCAGGAGACCCTCGATATACAAGAAGGGATCGCCGAGATCGAACGCGGCGAATACGCCACATCCGAGGAAGTCTTTGCCGGAATCGACGAAATTATCGCCCGCGCCGAGGTTAAGCATCGCGCTGGCTGATGGCGCCCCGGGTTACCTATTCTCGCCGCTCGCAACGTTGGATCGACGCCGAAGCAGAATATCTCTCAGACCGAAGCCCTCCCGCTGCTCGACGGTTTCGGGATCGACTGGCCGATGCGGAACGCCTGCTCAGCGAGCACCCGCAAGCAGGTCGTAGGCACGAAGTTTCCGGGGTACGGCAATTCGTCATTGCTCCCTATGTGTTGAGATATCGCGAGAAGGCCGACGGGATCGAGATCATCGACATCCGCCACAGCCGGCAGCAGGAGCGGCCGATCCCGGATGAGACCGCGTGAGGTGCGGCGCCCGTCGGGCGCGCTGCCTTGCCGGCACCCTGGTTTCGCGCTAAGACCCGCGCCGCCTTCCGCAGCGAGGATTTGCCCATGGCACGCAACAAGATCGCGCTGATCGGCGCCGGCCAGATCGGCGGCACGCTGGCCCTTTTGGCCGGCCTGAAAAAGCTCGGCGACGTCGTGCTGTTCGACATCGTCGAGGGGGTGCCGCAGGGGAAGGCGCTCGATATCGTGCAGGGCTCCTCGATCGAGGATTACGACGCCAGGATCACCGGAACCAACGACTATGCCGACATCGCCGGCGCCGATGTCGTGATCGTGACCGCCGGGGTGCCGAGGAAGCCCGGCATGAGCCGCGACGACCTGATCGGCATCAACACCAAGGTCGTCGGCGAGGTCGGTGCGGCGATCAAGAAGCACGCGCCGCAGGCTTTCGTGATCACGATCACCAACCCGCTCGACGCGATGGTCTGGGTCATGAAGGAGGCGACCGGCTTCCCGTCGAGCCGCGTTGTCGGCATGGCCGGGGTGCTCGACAGCGCCCGCTTCCGCTATTTCATCGCCGAGGAGCTCGGCGTCTCGGTCGAGGACGTCAACGCCTTCGTCCTCGGCGGCCACGGCGACACGATGGTGCCGCTGGTGCGCTACACGACGGTCGCCGGCATCCCGCTGCCGGACATCGTCAAGATGGGCTGGACCAGCCAGCAGAAACTCGACCGGATCGTCCAGCGCACCCGCGACGGCGGCGCCGAGATCGTCAACTACCTGAAGACCGGCTCGGCCTTCTACGCGCCGGCGAGCGCGGCGATCCAGATGGCCGAAGCCTATCTGCGCGACAAGAAGCGGGTGCTGCCGGCCGCCGCATGGCTGACCGGGCAATACGGCATCAAGGACCTCTATGTCGGCGTCCCGGTCGTGATCGGTGCCGGCGGCATCGAAAAAATCGTCGAGATCGCGATGAACGCCGAGGAAAAGGCCGCGTTCGACAAATCCTGCGCGGCGGTGCGCGACCTCGTCGAGATCGCCCGCAAGATGCGCACCCAGGCCGCGGCCTGAGCCCCGGTGATCCGATGAACATCCACGAATACCAGGCGAAGGAACTGCTCGCCAAATACGGCGTGCCGGTGATGCCGGGCGCCGTCGCCTATACCGCGGCCGAGGCGGCCGACGCCGCCAAGCGGCTCGGCGGGTCGGTCTGGGTCGTCAAGGCCCAGATCCATGCCGGCGGCCGCGGCAAGGCCGGCGGGGTCAAGCTGGTCCGCTCGCCCGAGGAGGCGGCCGAGGCGGCGCGGGCGATGCTCGGGAAACCGCTGGTCACGCACCAGACCGGGCCGCAGGGCCGCGACGTCAAGCGCGTCTATGTCGAGGCCGGCTGCGACATCGCCCGCGAACTCTACCTCGCCGTCTCGACCGACCGCGGCACCGGCCGGATCACCTTTATCGCCGCCGCCGAGGGCGGCATGGAGATCGAGGAGCTGGCGGCGCATTCGCCGGAGAAGATCCTGCGCGTCGTGATCGACCCGGCCGCCGGCATCTCGCCGTTCCATGCCCGCGACATCGCCTTCGGGCTCGGCCTGGCGCCGGCGCAGGTCCGGCCGATGGTCGGTTTCGTGACCGCGCTCTACCGCGCCTTCACCGAACTCGATGCCTCGCTCGTCGAAATCAACCCGCTGGCGGTGACGGGCCCCGGCGAGCTGGTGGCGCTCGACGCCAAGATGAATTTCGACGACAACGCCCTCTTCCGCCATGCCGATGTCGAGGCGCTGCGCGACGAAGCCGAGGAAGACCCGACCGAATTGGAGGCCGCCCGCCACGGCCTCAACTACGTCAAGCTCGACGGCACGATCGGCTGCATGGTCAACGGCGCCGGGCTCGCCATGGCGACGATGGACATCATCAAGCTCTACGGCGGGATGCCGGCCAATTTCCTCGATGTCGGCGGCGGCGCGACGCGCGAGCGGGTCACGACCGCGTTCAAGCTGGTGCTGTCTGACCCCAATGTCGAGGCGATCCTGGTCAACATCTTCGGCGGCATCATGCGCTGCGACGTGATCGCGGAGGGGGTCGTCGCCGCGGCACGTGAGGTCAATCTGCACGTGCCGCTGGTGGTGCGGCTCGAAGGCACCAATGTCGAGCTCGGTCGCAAGACCCTGACCCAATCGGGCCTGCCGATCATCGCCGCCGAGTCGCTGGAGGACGCGGCGAAGAAGGTCGTCGCCGCGGTCAAGGAGGCAGCCTGATGTCGGTCCTCGTCAACGCCGCGACGACGGTGCTGTGCCAGGGTTTCACCGGCGCCCAGGGCACCTTCCACTCCGAGCAGGCGATCGCCTACGGCACCAAGATGGTCGGCGGCGTGACGCCGGGGAAAGGCGGGACCCGCCACCTCGACCTGCCGGTGTTCGACACCGTCGCCGAGGCGCGCGCCAAGACCGGCTGCACCGCAACCGTGATCTATGTACCGCCGCCCTCCGCTGCCGACGCGATCCTCGAAGCGGTCGCCGCCGGGATCGAGCTGGTGATCTGCATCACCGAGGGCATCCCGGTCCTCGACATGGTGCGGGTCAAGCGCGCCCTCGACGGCTCGAAGAGCCGGCTGATCGGGCCGAACTGTCCCGGCGTGATCACCCCGGGCGAATGCAAGATCGGCATCATGCCCGGCCATATCCACCGCCGCGGCAAGATCGGCATCGTTTCGCGATCGGGTACCCTGACCTACGAGGCGGTGGCGCAGACAACGGCGGCCGGGCTCGGCCAATCGAGCTGCGTCGGCATCGGCGGCGACCCGATCCACGGCCTCGATTTCACCGATGTGCTCGAAATGTTTCTCGCCGACGACGAAACCGAAGCGATCGTGATGATCGGCGAGATCGGCGGCACCGCCGAGGAGGAGGGCGCGGCGCTCTTGAAATCCTCGCGGCGCAAGAAACCGGTGGTCGGCTTCATCGCCGGCGCTGCCGCGCCGCCCGGCCGGCGCATGGGTCATGCCGGCGCGATCATCGCCGGCGGCAAGGGCACCGCCGGCGACAAATTCGAGGCGCTGAAGAGCGCCGGGGTCACCGTCACCGACTCCCCCGCCGCGATCGGCACGACGATGAAACAGGTGCTGGGGGGCTGATTGGCTCAACCCGCAAACTCTTCACGTTGCGAAGCCAGCCATCGATTGTTCCCGAATTGGCCTACTTCGCCGATGTTCCCCACCCTAAGGTTTAATACTTTAGAGAAGAGCCGGTTTGACGCTACGCGGCCCAGGCCTACATAGAGGCACGAGGAGTAGAGCCATGGCACGACAAGCCGAAGTGATCGAAACTACGGTAAGCGAAGTTGCCGCCGAGCTGACGCGCCGCGGCCTCGACGCCCACGATCGCGTTACAGTCACGATCCAGCCCGACGAACTGATCCCCGGCCGGCGTGAGGCGCGAGCGCGCGTCATTGCGGCCGGCCTAACCGACGACGATCTCGACCGGCTGATCGACGAAGCCCGCACCGAGGCACAACCGCTTATTCGATGAGGGTTGTGATCGATACCAATGTTTTCGTCAGCGCGGGCCTGAAGCACAGATCGCCACCAAGTGACGCGGTTCATCTTGCTGCGGAACGTCACCTTCTCCTCAAATCCACGACAACCGAGCAGGAGCTGTTCATCACCTTGGCGCGGCCGCGCCTCGCCCCGCTGATCCCACTCAGCTTTCGAGATTGGCTGGAGGATGTGCTTGCGGCCGCCGAAGTCGTACACATCGCGGAACGGATCGTTGCTTGCCGTGATCCGAAAGACGACAAATTCCTGGAGCTAGCCGTCAATGGCCATGCCGATTTAATCGTCAGCGGCGATGCCGATCTGCTGGTTCTCGACCCGTTCCGCGGAATTCCAATTGTCACGCCCGCTATCTTCGTGCAGGGCGGCTGAGCCGGAAACGGCGTTCAGATCAGCCATGCTGCGGCTCGTTTTGTCGCGATCGACACTATATTGATGGCGGTCATTACGAACGCGGGGCGGTCACACGCCGCAAGCCACCGATCCCGGGCGTTTCGTTCGCGTTATGCCGGCGCGGGAATTTGCCGGCGCGGAATTGGGTCCAACCCGGACAGCCGGCCCGCGCGGGCCGTTCCGGGTCGCCGGGACGACATTGAGAGATGGACGTTTGGGTATCCTGATGCCCGATTTTGACCAGACGACGTTTCTGTCCGGCGCCAATGCCGGGTTCATCGCCGAGCTCTACGCGCGCTACCTCGACGACCCGCGCGCGGTCGACGAGAGCTGGCGCCGGTTCTTTGGCGACCTTGCGGATGATCCCGCCGCGGTGCGCGCCGAAACCGAAGGACCGGCCTGGGCGCGGTCGGCCCGCCGTGCCAACGGCGCCTCCGCACCAATGCCTGCCGCAGTGGCGAGCCCCGAGGCGGCGCGGCAGGCGGCGCTCGATTCGATCCGGGCGCTGAACCTGATCCGCGCCTACCGGGTGCGCGGCCATCTCGAAGCCGATCTCGACCCGCTCGGTCTCGAACAGCGCCGCCGCCAGCCGGAGCTCGACTACCGCGATTACGGCTTCACCGAAGCCGATCTCGACCGCGAGATCTTCATCAACAATCTGCTCGGCCTCGAACGCGCGACCCTGCGCCGGATCGTGGCCCGGCTGCGCGAGATTTATTGCGGCCATATCGGCGTCGAATACATGCACATCCAGGTCCAGGCCGAGCGGCTGTGGATCCAGCAGAAATTCGAGACCCGCGACGTTCGCGCCGCCCCGTCGCGCGCGGTGCAGAAGGAAATCCTGAAAGTCCTGAGCGAGGCCGAGGTGTTCGAGAAATTCCTCGAACGTCGCTACCCCGGCACCAAGCGCTTCGGCATCGAAGGCGCCGAGTCGCTGATGCCGGCCCTGGAGGCGATCCTGCGCCGCGGCGCCGATCTCGGCGTTGCCGAGTTCGTGATCGGCATGCCGCATCGCGGCCGGCTCAACGTGCTCGGCAATTTCATGGGCAAGCCGTTCGCCGCGATCGTCTCCGAGTTCCAGGGCGCCCATGGCGACGCCGACCACGTCCAGGGGTCGGGCGACGTCAAATACCACCTCGGCACTTCGGGCGACCGCGACATCGGCGACCGCAACATCCACCTGTCGCTCGCCGCCAACCCGTCGCATCTGGAGGCGGTCAACCCGGTCGTGCTCGGCAAGGTGCGGGCGAAGCAGCGCCAGCGCGGCGACCGCGAGCGCCAGGAGGTCGTCGGCATCCTGATGCATGGCGACGCCGCCTTTGCCGGCCAGGGCGTCGTCGCCGAGTCGCTCGAATTGTCCGATCTGCGCGGCTACCGCACCGGCGGCACCGTCCACATCATCGTCAACAACCAGATCGGTTTCACCACCAGCCCGGCTTTCGCCCGTTCGAGCCCGTACCCGTCCGATGTGGCGAAGGGCGTGCAGGCGCCGATCTTTCACATCAACGGCGACGATCCGGAAGCGGTGGTCGAGGTGGCGCGCGCCGCGATCGAATACCGCCAGCGCTTCAACAAGGACGTCGTCGTCGACCTGTTCTGCTACCGCCGGCACGGTCACAACGAATCGGACGAACCGGGCTTCACCCAGCCGGTGATGTACCAAAAGATCGCGCATCATCCGTCGACGCCGCAGCTTTATGCGAAGAAGCTGGTCGCCGCCGGCGTGCTGACCGACGCCGAGGCGACGGCGCTGTCGAGCGGCTTCCATGCGAAGCTCGAAGCCGAATACGAGGCGGCGAGGAGCTACCGTCCGAACAAGGCCGACTGGCTGGAAGGCGCCTGGGCCGGGTTCGAGCCGGCGCCGGACGACGACCGCCGCGGCGACACCGCCGCCCCGCTCGAATTGCTGCGCGAGGTCGGGCGCGGCCTCGTCACCGTGCCGGAAGACTTTCACCTGCACCGCCGGATCGCGCGCCAGCTCGACGCAAAACGCGAAGCGCTGGAGGCTGGCGAGGGGATCGACTGGGCCACCGCCGAGGCGCTGGCGATCGGCACCCTGTGCGCCGAGGGCACCCATGTCCGCATGTCCGGCCAGGACAGCGGCCGCGGCACCTTCTCGCACCGCCACGCCTGCCTCGTCGACCAGGAGACCGAGCAGCATTACGTCCCGCTCAACCATATCCGCCAGGGTCAGGCGCCGTTCGACATCGTCGACAGCCCGCTGTCGGAGATGGCGGTGCTCGGCTTCGAATACGGCTACAGCCTCGCCGACCCGAAGACGCTGGTGATCTGGGAGGCGCAGTTCGGCGATTTCGCCAATGGCGCCCAGGTCATCATCGACCAGTTCCTGTCGTCGGGCGAAGCGAAGTGGCTGCGCATGAGCGGCTTGGTCCTGTTGCTGCCGCACGGCTACGAGGGCCAGGGGCCGGAGCATTCCTCCGCCCGGATCGAGCGCTATCTGCAGCTTTGCGCCGATGACAATTTGCAGGTGTGCAACCTGACCACCGCGGCCAACTACTTCCACGCGCTGCGCCGGCAGATCAGGCGCAGCTTTCGCAAGCCGATGGTCATCGTCACCCCGAAGTCGCTGTTGCGCGCGCCGGAAATCGCCTCGCGGCTCGACGAGATGGGTCCCGGCACCAGCTTCCACCGCGTCATCGCCGACCCGGCGCCGCTGGCCGCGGACGACCATATCCGCCGCATCGTCTTGTGCAGCGGCAAGGTGTATTTCGACCTTGCCAAGGCGCGCGCCGAACGCGGCGACGATAAGGTGGCGCTGGTGCGGGTCGAGCAGCTCTACCCGTTCCCGTTCGAGACGCTCGGCAAGATCTTGCGGCGCTGCCGCAATGCCGAGATCGTCTGGTGCCAGGAGGAGCCGCAGAACATGGGCGCCTGGACTTTTGTCGACCGCCGCATCGAGCGGGTGCTCGCCGGGCTCGACGTCGCCGCCAAACGGCCATCCTTCGCCGGCCGCGCCGAGGCCGCTTCGCCGGCGACCGGCGTGTTCAAGCGGCACCAGAGCGAACAGGCGCAGCTCGTCGCCGACGCGCTGGCGGCGTGACCCGATGGCGACCGAGATCCTCGTCCCCAGCCTCGGCGAGTCGATCACTGAGGCGACCGTCGCGCGCTGGCTGAAGCAGCCCGGGGAAACCGTCGCGCGCGACGAGCCGGTCGTCGAACTCGAAACCGACAAGGCGACCCTCGAAATCCCGGCCCCGGCCGCCGGCACGCTCGGCGAGATCCGCGCCGCCGAAGGCAGCGACGTGCCGATCGGCGCGGTGCTGGGCGTGATTGCCGACGGCGCCGCGGTCCAGCCGCCGGCAAGCCCCCTCCCTAGCCCTCCCCCGCTTGCGGGGGAGGGAAGCGCGCGCAGCGCGCGGGGGGGGGCTGAAGCCGCTCCTGATGCGGTGCTCGAACGCTCGGGTCCCGCGGTGCGCAAGCTGGTGGCCGAGACCGGCGTCGCACCGGAGGCGATCGCGCCGACCGGGCGCGGCGGCCGCATCACCAAAGCCGACGTGATCCCGGCCCAGGCGCGGCCGGCACCGCCGCCGGCGGCTCGGCCGCCGCAACCGCCTGCCGCAGCCGAGCGCGAGACCCGGGTCCGCATGACCCGGCTGCGCCGCACGATCGCCCAGCGTCTGAAGGAGGCGCAGAACACCGCGGCGATGCTGACCACCTTCAACGAGATCGACATGACCGCGGCGATCGCGGCGCGCGAGCGCTGGCGCGAGCCGTTCGAGAAAAAGCACGGCGTCCGCCTCGGCTTCATGTCGATTTTCGTCAAGGCGGCGATCGTCGCGCTGCAGGAATTCCCGGCGGTCAACGGCGAGATCGACGGCGACGAGATCGTCTACAAAAACCATTACGACATCGGCGTCGCGGTCGGCACCGAACACGGCCTCGTCGTGCCGGTCGTGCGCGACGCGGATCGCATGGGCTTCGCCGAGATCGAAAAAACGATCGCCGAACTCGGCCGCAAGGCGCGCGACGGCAAGCTGACGATCGAGGATCTGTCGGGCGGCACTTTCACCATTTCCAATGGCGGCGTCTACGGCTCGTTGCTGTCGACGCCGATCCTGAACCCGCCGCAATCGGCGATCCTCGGCATGCACAAGATCGAGCGCCGGCCGGTCGCGGTTGGCGACAACATCGAAATCCGGCCGATGATGTACGTCGCAGTCAGCTACGACCACCGCATCATCGACGGCCGCGAGGCGGTGTCGTTCCTGGTGCGCCTGAAGGAATGCGTCGAAGACCCCTCGCGCATCCTGTTCGACCTTTAGGTTTTACAACGAGACGGCGAGGCAACGAGATGTCCGTCTCCTCGATTGGTCTCGACACAATCCCTCGCTGTCTCGCTGCCTCGTTGTGAAAGATCATGGCTGCTGAACACTACGACATTGCAATCATCGGCGCCGGGCCGGGCGGCTACGTCGCCGCGATCCGGGCGGCGCAGCTCGGCCTGCGCGCGGCCTGCATCGACAAGCGCGCGAGCCTCGGCGGCACCTGCCTCAACATCGGCTGCATCCCGTCGAAGGCGCTCCTGCAATCCTCGGAGAAATTCGCCGAAGCGAAGAAGGGGCTTGCCGAGCACGGCGTCATCGTCGAGCCGAAGCTCGACCTCGCGGCGATGCAGGCGCGCAAGGACAAGGTCGTCG
>Ga0073928_10009995_pt1 | contig 11426 bp, 9 predicted proteins | sample PaiPotPPA55metaG_FD_76969 | JGI IMG/M metagenome (GOLD analysis project Ga0073928, IMG submission 76969) | Iron sulfur acid spring bacterial and archeal communities from Banff, Canada, to study Microbial Dark Matter (Phase II) - Paint Pots PPA... ...
AGCGCGCTCGGATCGGCGAGCCGATGACGATGCCACCGGTCGGGATCCCAGCGCTGCAGGCCCGGCGCGACCGACATGTTCAGCAGCGGCAGCAATGTGGCGATCGTCCCAACCGGCGGGCACGCGGCAGACCACGTCGCCGGTGTCGAAGTCGACGGGCGCCAACACGGCGCGCGACATGATCGACCGTTGCGCCATCCGCGTGCTCTCCAGCGCGCAGCGTTGCGCCAGATCCGTGTCGCCGTCGGCCACCCGATGCAGATGTGTCGGGTGCTCGAGCAGGTCGACGAATGCCCAGCCGAGCGCCGCCATGAGATTCGACATCGAGGCGATGTGGATCAGCGCGACGTCGCGCCCGATTCCGCGGATGCGGACATCGGGCGCCTCCGACGACCAGGCCTCGACGATCCGGCCGAACAGTGTCTCGTCGGTCACCTCACCGGATTCCAAGCGTTGCACCGCGGCTGCGACGAGCTCGACGACGTCGTCGAGCGCTGCCCGCTCTGCGCGTTTGTCCGATTCGGCCACCGCCGCCATCGCGTCGGGATGCACGAACGCGTCGGACCCGTCAAGGGCATCGAATGCTCCAACCAGGTGATCGAAGACATCGCCCTGCGCGGAACCGGGTCCGGCCCACGAGGCGAGCCCCATTCGGTGCCCGAGCCGGCGGGTGAGATCGAACGAGTCAACGGTGCCTTCGGGGCCGAGCTCTGCCGCGGTGTGTTCGAGCGCCCGGTCGAGATTGACCAGATACGAGGCGACGTCGTCGCGCCGAAACAACGAACCGGGCAGGGTTCGCCTGCCGTCGAAGATCTCGTCGGGAAGCTTGCGCCGCAACATCAAATAGTCGGCGAGACCCTTGCTCGCGATCTCCTCGGGCAGCGCGTAGAACGATTCGACGCCCACCGGCGAGAACGTGAACAGGTAATGGTCGGGACCGCTCTGCACGGCGAACGTGTCGCCGTGGCGGGCGCGGGCTTCGGCGATCGCCGCGACGGCGTCGCCGACTGTGACGTCCCATGGCAGGCCGGTGCCTTCGGCGAAGGGCGGCGCGGGAACCGGGAAGCTGTGCGGCACTAGAGGCCGGTGGTGCGGCGCACCTTGTTGACCGCTCCGCGCACGGCTTGTTCCGTTGCGGCCAGCGGCGACATCACGGATTCGCCGATGCCGACGATGCGCTCGACGCGCGAGACGATGCTCTCCAGCCGGTCAACCACCGCAATGAGGCGGGGTGCAAGTTCGTTGATTTTATTGATCGTCTCGTTGAACCGCGCCAGGGTGGCATCGAGGTTGCCCGTCGAGTTGTTGAGGTCGACCAGCGTTTCGGCCAAGCCCTCCAAGATGGTGTCGACCTGGTCCACCGTGACGTCCGCGTTCAGCGCGGCCTGCGCGAGCTTGCGGATCCGCTCGGTCCCGGTGCGCGGCCCGGTCCTGCCACCCTTGTCTGCCATGACGGTCATTATGACCACACGGAGGATTAGGATTCGTTACACCTCAAACACGGAGGGCACAGTCATGGCAGTCACCACCGTTGATGCTGGACCACTGCAGGTCAGCCGTTCAGTCGACGTTTCTGCGCCCGCATCTGAGTTGTTCGCGATCGCCGCCGACCCGCGCCGCCACCACGAGCTCGATGGCTCGGGCACCGTCGGCGACAACATCCGCGCACCCGAGCCTCTCGAAGTGGGCTCGCGGTTCTCCACCAAGATGCGGATGTTCGGCATGCCGTATCGGATGACCAGCGCCGTGACCGCGCTGACGCCCGATCAACTCATCGAGTGGCGCCATCCGTTCGGCCACCGCTGGCGCTGGGAGTTCCACCCCATCTCCGCGACCAGTACCCGCGTCACCGAAACCTTTGACTTCCGCGACGCCGGAGCGAAGAACCGGCTGAAGTTCTACCACGCAACCGGTTTCGTCAAACGGAACGCAGCCGGCATCGAAGCGACGTTACGTCGGCTCCGCGACCGGTACACCACCTGAGTCGGCGCTGCCCCCGGGAGGCCGGAGGCGCCCCTCAGAGCTTGGCGGCGGCGTCCTCGTCGAGCAGCCACACCGTGGCCTCGCGGCCGACCGCGCCCGCGGCGGGCACGTCCACCGGCTTGGCGCCGCCGATCGCTGCGGCCACCGCGTCTGCCTTAGCGGCACCCGAAACCACCAGCCATACCTGCCGCGAACGCTGGACCGCCGGCAGTGTCAACGTGATTCGTCGCGGCGGAGGTTTAGGGGAATCCGGCACACCGACCGCGAGCCGTTGAGTTTCGAGCACAGCGGGCGTCTCGGGAAAGAGCGAGTTGACGTGGCCCTCGCCGCCCATGCCCAGCAGGTGCACATCGAAATCCGGCGCCGGCTGGCCATTGTCGGCGTTGGCGGCCAGCACGTGCTCGTAATCCAGCGCCGCAGCGTCCAGGTCGTCGCCGAATTCGCCGTCGCTGGGTGACATCGGATGCACGTTGGCGGCCGGGATGTCGATGTGGTCGAGCAGCGCCTCCCTGGCCTGCTTGTCGTTGCGCTCGTCGTCGTCCGCCGGCACGTACCGGTCATCGCCCCAGTACAGATGGACCTTGGACCAGTCGATCTTGTCGGCGTGCTCGCCGACCCTCTTGAGCAGTCCGACGCCGGTACCGCCACCGGTCAGCACGATCTGAGCCTGGCCGCGTTTGTCGATCGCATCGGTGATTGCGTCGACGAGTCGATCGCCTGCCGCCGCGACCAACGCATCGGCGTTGGGGTAGCGCTCAATGACGGGGCTCATCATCGATCCCCGGTCATTTCGCTCCTACCCTCCGGCAAATACTGCACCTTGTCGATGCCCTGCAACGCCTCGTAATAGATCTCGTCGGCGTCCAGCCGGCGCAGGTCCTCGGCGAGGCATTCCTTGGCTTCCCTGCGCGCCAACGGCAGCAACGCATCGGGTCTTGCGGTGCGGCTCAGCGTTGCGGTCACCCCGGTTTGTGGCCGGCTCAACGACACCGTCTCGCTGGGCCGAACGAGTTCGACCTTCAGCGCGCCCACTGCACGCGTGACCGGGCCCGCGATCCGGCCCGCCAGCCAACCCGCGAGGACGTCGAGCGACGGCTCGTTCTTCAAGCCTGACACCAGCGCCGAGTTGATGGGTTCGCACGGCGGCTGATCGATGGCCGAGGCCAGCAGCGCGCGCCAATAGGTGATCCGGCTCCAGGACAGATCCGTGTCACCGGCCGTGTAGCCCTGCAACCGTCCCTTGATCGCGGCGAGCGGGTCAGCGCTGTTGGTGGCATCGGTGATCCGCCTGATCGCCAGCTTGCCCAGCGGATGCTCCGCAGGCACTTCCGGTGCGGTGGCCGGCCACCAAGCCACCACCGGGGTGTCGGGCAGCAGGAACGGAAGCACGACGCTGCTGCAGTGATCGGCGAGCTCGCCTTGCAGCCGCAGCACCACGACCTCGCCCGCGCCCGCGTCGCCGCCGACTCGAATCTCAGCGTCCAGCTGCGGTTCCGGAGCGCTACGGTCACCAGGAATCACCGCAATGACCCGGCATGGATGCTCCCGGCTGGCGAAGTTAGCCGCCTCGACGGAGTCTTCGAGGATGTCCTCGGTATCCGGCGCGATGACCAGGGTCAGCACCCGGCCCATGGTGATCGCGCCGCCTTCTTCGCGTAGCCCGATGATCTTCTTGTTGACTTCGGTGGTTGAGGTGGCGGGCAACGTGACAATCACGGGCGCCTCCATTCGCGGCCCAACCGTTGGACCATCTCGAACGCGGACGGCGGGCCCCAGGTTCCGGAGTCATAGGGCTCGGGTTTGCCGTGCGCAGCCCAGTCCGCCAGGACGGGATCGAGGATTTTCCAAGACAATTCGACCTCCGCGTTCACCGGAAACAGCGACGGCTCGCCGAGCAACACGTCGAGGATGAGCCGCTCGTAGGCCTCGGGGGAGTCCTCGGCGAACGATGAGCCGTAGGAGAAGTCCATATTGACGTCGCGGACCTCCATGGCGTGGCCCGGCACCTTCGATCCGAAGCGGGTGGTGATGCCCTCATCCGGCTGCACTCGAATGACCAAGGCGTTCTTGCCCAATTCGTCGGTCATGGTCGCGTCGAACGGCAGGTGCGGAGCCCGCTTGAACACCAGCGCAACCTCGGTGACCCGGCGGGGCAGGCGTTTTCCTGTACGCAGAAAGAAGGGAACCCCCGCCCACCGGCGAGTGTCGATCTCCACGGTGATCGCGGCGAAAGTCTCGGTAGTCGAGTCCTTGGAAAAGCCGTCCTCCTGCAAGAGTCCGACCACCTTCTCGCTGCCCTGCCACCCCGCCGCGTACTGCCCTCGGGCGGTGGTCTCGTCCAGCGGTTGCATCGGTTGGGTGGCGGACAGCACCTTGATCTTTTCCGCCTGCAGTTCGTGCGGACTGAAGCTGACAGGCTCCTCCATCGCGGTCAACGCCAGCAGCTGAATGAGGTGATTCTGGATCACGTCGCGCGCGGCCCCGATGCCGTCGTAGTAGCCGCCGCGCCCGCCAAGCCCGATGTCCTCGGCCATCGTGATTTCGACGTGGTCGACGTAGTTCGCGTTCCAGATCGGCTCGTACAGCTCGTTGGCGAACCGCAACGCCAGGATGTTCTGAACCGTCTCCTTGCCCAGGTAGTGGTCAATGCGGAAGACCGATTCCTCGGGAAACACGCTGTTGACTACGCCGTTGAGCTCGCGAGCGCTCAACAGATCGTGGCCGAACGGCTTCTCGATCACCACCCGGCTCCAGCGGCCCTGCTCCTGATGGGCCAGGCCCGACTTCTTGAGTTGTTCGCACACCACCGGAAAGGCGTTCGGCGGGATCGCGAGGTAGAACGCGTGATTGCGACCGGTGCCCCGCTCCGCGTCCAATTTCTCCAGCGTCTCAGCCAGTCGGCCGAACCCCGCCTCATCGTCGAATGTGCCGTGCACGAACCGGATGCCCTCAGCTAGCCGGTCCCACACCTCCTGGCGGAACGGCGTGCGGGCGTGCGCCCTGACGGCGTCATAGACGAGCTTCGCGAAATCCTCATGGGTCCAGTCGCGTCGCGCGAACCCGATGAGGGCAAAGGACGGCGAGAGCAGACCGCGATTGGCCAGGTCGTAGATGGCGGGCATCAGCTTCTTGGTGGCGAGATCGCCGGTGACTCCGAAGATCACGACTCCGCACGGGCCGGAGATGCGTGGCATCCGCTTGTCGCGCTTGTCGCGCAGCGGATTTCGCCAGTCGGTGTCGGTGGACTTATCGGTGGTTGCGGTCATTTCTTCGCGGCGTCGAGCTGACCTTGCGTTGCCTCGAGCAGCTCAAGCCATGCTTTCTCGAACTTCTCCACCCCTTCGTCCTCGAGCACCTTGAACACATCTGGCAGGTCGATGCCCACCGCGGCCAGCTTGTCGAATTCCGCCTGGGCCTCCTCGGCCTTGCCGGTGACAGTGTCACCGGTGATGACGCCGTGATCGGCGACTGCATCAATCGTCTTCTCCGGCATGGTGTTCACCGTGTTGGGCGCGACCAGCTCGGTGACGTACATGGTGTCGGAATAATCCGGGTTCTTGACACCGGTCGATGCCCACAGCGGTCGCTGCACGCGGGCACCGTCGGCCTTGAGCGCCTCGTAACGTGTGCCGCCGACGAACACTTCCTCGTATGCGGCGTAGGCCAGCCGCGCGTTGGCGACACCGGCAAGGCCGCGCAGCGCGAGCGCGGCGTCGGTGCCGATCTTGTCCAACCGGTTGTCGATCTCGGTGTCCACACGCGATACGAAGAACGATGCGACCGAATGGATCTTGGAGATGTCGTGGCCGGCCTCCTTGGCCTTCTCCAGGCCCGCCAGGTAGGCGTCCATCACGGCGCGGTGCCGCTCGACCGAGAAGATCAGCGTCACGTTGACCGAAATGCCTTCGGCGATAACGGCGGTGATGGCGGGCAGCCCGGCCAGGGTGGCGGGAATCTTGATCAGCAGGTTGGGCCGGTCAACGATCTTCCAGAGTTCGATGGCCTGCAGGATGGTCTTGTCGGTGTCATGCGCCAACCGTGGGTCGACCTCGATCGACACCCGGCCGTCAACTCCGCCCGACAATTCATACTGCTTGGCCAGCACGTCGCATGCGTTGCGCACGTCGTCGGTCGTCACGGTCCGGATCGTCGCGTCGACGTCGGCGCCCCGCTCGGCGAGTTCCTTGACCTGCTCGTCGTATGCGGTGCCCTTCGACAGGGCGGCCTGGAAGATCGACGGGTTGGTGGTCACGCCGACGACACTCATCGTGTCGATCAGCCCCTGCAGGTTGCCGGTCTGGAGCCGCTCGCGCGACAGGTCGTCCAGCCACACGGACACACCCGCCGCGGAAAGGGCCGCAAGATTTGGATTTTGAGCCATCAGTTTGCCTTTCGATCAGTTGTCTAGTGATCGTTCCGCGGCCGCCACCACGGCCTCTGGGGTGAACCCGTACTCGCGGAACAACGTCGTGGCGTCGGCGGACGCGCCGTAGTGCTCGATGGAGACGATCTCGCCGGTGTCGCCGACCAGCTTGTACCAACTCTGCGCAACCGCCGCCTCGACGGCGACACGGGCCGACACCGCGGGCGGGAGCACGGTGTCGCGGTAATCGACGGGCTGCGACTCGAACCACTCGACGCATGGCATCGACACCACCGTCGCGGTGATTCCCTTGTCCGCCAAGAGCTGCTGCGCGGCCACGGCCAGTTGAAGCTCCGAGCCGGTGCCGATCAACACCACGTCGGGGTTCTCCTCCGGCGCTCCGCCCAGCACGTAGCCACCCTTGGCGACCCCTTCGGCGCTGGTGCCCTCCAGCACAGGGATGCCCTGGCGGGTGAGAATGAAACCGACCGGACCACTGCCGGCGCCCCGCGCGATGATGGTGCGCCACGCGTAGGCGGTTTCGTTGGGGTCGCCTGGTCGCACGACCGACAGGTTCGGGATGGCCCGCAGCGCCGCGAGGTGCTCGATGGGCTGATGGGTCGGACCGTCCTCGCCCAGGCCGATGGAGTCGTGCGTCCAGACATAGATGGTGTCGATGTCCATCAGCGACGCCAGCCGCACCGCGCCGCGCATGTAGTCGGAGAACTGCAGGAACGTGCCGCCGAAGGCGCGCGTCGGGCCGTGCAGCACGATGCCGGACAGGATCGAGCCCATGCCGTGCTCACGCACACCGAAATGCAGCACGCGGCCGTACCAATCCGCCGTGTACTCCTTGGTCGAGATTGACGGTGGCCCGAATGACGGGACCCCCTTGATGGTCGTGTCGTTGCTGCCCGCCAGGTCCGCAGACCCGCCCCAGAGTTCGGGCAGCTTAGGCGCGACCGCGTTCAGGGCCGCGCCGAAAGCCGCGCGGGTGGCCAGCCCCTTCGAGCCCGGCTCCCAGTGCGGGATGTCGGCATCCCAGCCGTCGGGCAGTTCCTGGGCCAGCAGGCGGTCGAGCAGCTTCTTGCGGTCCGGTTCCCGCTGCGCCCACGCGTCGAAGTCGCCCTGCCACTTCTCGTGGGCCTCCTTGCCGCGCGCGACCAGCTTTCGGGTGTGCTCGATGACCTCGTCACGCACCTCGAACGACTTCTCCGGGTCGAATCCGAGAATCTTCTTGACGGCAGCGACTTCCTCGGCACCGAGATCCGAGCCGTGCGCCTTGCCGGTGTTCATCTTGGTCGGGGCCGGGTAGCCGATGATGGTGCGAACCGCGATGAACGACGGCTTGTCGGTGACCGCCCTGGCCGCCGCGATCGCCTCCTCGATGCCGACGACGTTCTCGCCGCCCTCGACAACCTGTACGTGCCAGCCGTACGCCTCGTAACGGGCCGGCGTGTCCTCGGTGAACGCGATGTTGGTGTTGTCTTCGATCGAGATCTCGTTGTTGTCCCAGAACACAATGAGGTTGCCCAGCTGCTGGGTGCCTGCCAGCGAGGAGGCCTCCGACGTAACGCCTTCCTCCATGTCGCCGTCCGAGGCGATCACGTAGATGTGGTGGTCGAACGGGCTGGTGCCTGGCGCGGCATCCGGATCGAACAGGCCGCGCTCATACCGAGACGCCATCGCCATCCCGACGGCCGACGCCAGTCCCTGGCCCAGCGGCCCGGTGGTGATCTCCACGCCCGTGGTGTGGCGGAACTCCGGGTGCCCCGGCGTCTTCGACCCCCAGGTGCGCAGTGCCTCGATGTCGGCGAGTTCCAGCCCGAACCCGCCAAGGTAGAGCTGGATGTAGAGCGTGAGGCTGGAATGCCCGGCGGACAGCACGAAGCGGTCCCGTCCGAGCCAATGGGTGTCGCTGGGGTCGTGACGCAGCTGGCGCTGGAACAACGTGTAGGCCAGGGGCGCCAGGCTCATCGCCGTACCGGGATGGCCGTTGCCGACCTTGTGCACCGCGTCTGCTGCCAGCACCCGTACGGTGTCGACCGCCGCCGAATCCAACTCGGTCCAGTCGTCGGGGTGATGGGGGCGGGTCAGCACGGAGATGTCTTCGAGGGTGGTCACGAGGCGCACTCCTTGATATGTCGAGCCGGCAATCCGCTTCACTCAACACCCTAGTGCGCCACGTTGGACCCCCGCAGGCCGCGTTGCACACGATTAGGGCGCCGTTCACCAGAATCGACCCTGCCCTGACAGCGACACCGCCAAGCGGTCTACCATCCTCTGTAGTAGACGCTGCGCCCTGCGGCGACCCGAGGAGTACTTGCGTGAGCATTCGCGAAGGCGTTGCGCTCGGCGATATGTCGCCCGCGCAGCGGCTCCGGCGGCGAGTACGCACCGCGCTGCTTGGCTACCTCTCGCTGACGAAGCCGCGGGTGATCGAGCTCCTGCTCGTCACCACGATCCCCGCGATGCTGCTGGCCCACCGCGGCACCGTCGATCCGCTGCTGATCCTCAACACACTCGTTGGCGGTCTGCTGGCGGCGGCCGGCGCCAACACGCTGAACTGTGTCGCCGACGCGGACATCGACAAGATGATGAAGCGCACCGAGCGCCGGCCGTTGGCCACGGCCACCGTCCCGCGAAGCCATGCGCTGGTGTTCGGGCTGGCGTTGTCAGTCGGCTCGTTCTTCTGGCTGTGGTGGACGACCAACATGCTGTCCGCGCACCTGGCGGGGGCGACCATCGCGTTCTACGTGCTGGTTTACACGCTGCTGCTCAAGCGGCGCACCTCGCAGAACGTCGTATGGGGTGGGGCGGCCGGCTGCATGCCGGTGATGATCGGCTGGTCGGCCGTCACCGGGACCATCCAATGGCCCGCGCTGGTGATGTTCGCGATCATCTTCTTCTGGACGCCGCCGCACACGTGGGCGCTCGCCATGCGCTACAAGGAGGACTACCGGGCGGCCGGGGTGCCGATGCTGCCTGTGGTCGCCACCGAGCGTGAGGTCACCAAGCAGATCCTCATCTACACCTGGCTCACGGTGTTGGCGACGCTGGCGCTGGCACTCGCGACCGGCTGGCTGTACGCGTCGGTGGCGATGCTGGCAGGCGCCTGGTTCTTGGTGATGGCGCATCAGCTGCATGCCGGCGTGCGCCGCGGTGAGCCGGTGAAGCCACTGCGACTGTTCCTGCAGTCCAACAACTACCTCGCCGTGGTGTTCTGCGCGCTCGCGGTGGATTCGGCGCTGGCGCTGCCGACATTGTTGACCGTCTGAGCCGGCGAATCAGGGCACCAAGACCACCGAGCCCACGGTCTTGCGGCCACCTAGGTCGCGGTGGGCCTGCCCGGCGTCCTCGAGGCGGTAGCGCTCGCTGATCGTGACGGTGATGGTGCCGTCGGCGATCGCGTTGAGCAATTCACCTGCGCGCCAGGCAAATTCGTCCGAGGTGCGGGTGTAATGCACAAGGGTGGGGCGGGTGAGGAACAACGATCCGGCCGCGTTGAGTCGTTGAGGATCGAACAGCGGAACCGGCCCACTGGACGCGCCGAACAGCGCGACCGTGCCGCGGATCGCGCAACTGGCCAGGCTCGCATCGAACGTGGCGGCGCCGACGCCGTCGTACACTGCGGCGACCCCACCGTCGGTCAGTTCCTTGATCTTGGCGCCGAACTCCTCGGGGTCCTCCGGATAGTCGAGCACCTCGACGGCACCGGCCTTGCGCGACAGCTCGGCCTTCTCCGGTGTTGACACGGTCGTGATCACGCGCACCGCCTCGCTGGTGGCCCACTGCGTCAGGATGAGTCCGACACCGCCCGCACCGGCGTGCACCAGCACGGCGTCGCCTTCGGCCACCGGGTACACCGACTTGATCAGGTAATGCGCGGTCATCCCCTTCAGCAGGGACGCGGCGGCGGCGTCGGGGCTGACGCCCTCGGGCACGTACGCAACGAAATCAGCTGGAGCGACGCAGTATTCGGCGTAGGCACCGTCGGCCTGTGCAGTGACAACCCGGTCGCCGACGGCCAGTGCCGCGACGTCATCGCCGACCGCCTCGACGGTGCCACAGACCTCGGTGCCAAGGACGAACGGCACCTTCCGCGGGTAGTGTCCGGATCGGAAGTAGGTGTCGATGAAGTTCACGCCGATGGCCTCGGCCTTGATCAGTACCTCACCGGGGCCGGGGGAGGGCGTCTCGGCGTCGACGTAGGTCAGAACTTCGGGTCCGCCGGTCTCGGCGACTTCAATGGCCTTCATGCTGACTATCCTGCCAAGGTGCGACTCGCCCGGCCCGACCTATTCCATCCACGCATCGTGTTGGCCGGCTGCCCGGCACTACCCGAGGGCGACGGCGACGACGACGGACTGGTAACGGCGCTGCGCACACGCGGCCTGCATGCCCGCTGGCTGTCCTGGGACGACCCGCAGACCACCGGCGCCGACCTGGTGATCCTGCGCGCGACATGGGACTACATCGACCGGCTCGACGAGTTCCTGACGTGGACGCGGCGCGTGCGCAACCTGCTCAACGCCCCGGATGTGGTGGCGTGGAACACCGGCAAGCGCTACCTCGCCGACCTGGCGAAGGCCGGCGTGCCGACGATCGACAGTCGATTCTTCGCCCCTGGCGAGCGGGTCCGAGTGCCGGCCGGTGAGGTGGTGGTGAAGCCCGCAGTCGGTGCCGGATCCATAGGGGCGCAACGGTTTACCGATCCCGATCGGGCGCGCGCGCACGCCGCAGCGCTGCAGGCCGATGGCCGGACCGTGCTGGTGCAGCCCTACGACCCGCGGATAGAGCAGGGCGAGACGGCGCTGGTGTTTCTGGCTGGCCGGCAGTCGCACGCATTCACCAAGGGCCCGATTCTGCCGCCGCCTGGAGCCGCGCCGGTGTTCGACGAGTCCGGCACATACGCGCAGGAGACCCTCACACCGGCCGATCCTGATTTCGAGGTCTGGGATGTCGGTCACGCGGCGCTGGCGGCCGCTGCCGCCCACCTCGGCATGCATAGCGGCGAGCTCTTGTACGCGCGCGTCGACGTGATCGGTGACCGGCACCACGCGCAGGTCCTTGAGCTTGA
>Ga0073928_10009998_pt1 | contig 11422 bp, 10 predicted proteins | sample PaiPotPPA55metaG_FD_76969 | JGI IMG/M metagenome (GOLD analysis project Ga0073928, IMG submission 76969) | Iron sulfur acid spring bacterial and archeal communities from Banff, Canada, to study Microbial Dark Matter (Phase II) - Paint Pots PPA... ...
AAGCTCTATCACGAGGTCTACGGCCAGGGCGAAACGCTGGTTCTGATCCCTGGCAGGTTGACGACAATCGGCGAGATAGAGAAATGGGTGCAGGCGCTGGCGAAGACGCGCCAGGTGATCGCTGCCGAGATGCCGGGCCACGGCCGCCCCGCGGATACGGACCGGCCGAGGAGCTTCGCCACGATGGGCGATGACATCGCAGCGCTGCTGAACTATCTCGAGATTCCGAGAGCCTACTTGGTCGGCCATTCGTTCGGCGGCGCCAGTGCGATCCGCGCGGGGATTCGGCATCCGGACAAGGTGCGACGGCTGGTAGTACTCCTCGCCTTATGCCAGGTCCGGCTGGTATCCAGAGGCGCAGAAAGGCATGAGCCAGATCAGCGCGTCAATGGCCGGAAACAACTGGTGATACCGGTGCTGCTGGTGTTTGCCGACAACGACTCGGTCTCACTCTGCTTTCAGCTCGCGAATCCCAGGCCTGCCAGGACGCGTCGCATATACGCGAAGCTGGCGCTCACGCCCGGCATCGGGTTGTCGGGATGAACTTCGTACTCCAGATCTACGAAGCCTTGGTATTTGGTTGCAATGAGCGCTTCGAACATTCTCCGTACCGGCATCTTGCCCTCTCCGACCGCGACTTGACTCTCTTTGCTCTCGGAATTCGCAAGGTCCTTCATGTGGACGTTGAATAGCCTTGGACCTGTTTCATGGATCGCTTGCACCACATCCGTCCCGGTCCGTAGCGTATGCCCGACATCGATGCAGCACCCGATCCGCGGATCCATCCCCTTCACCACTTTCAATACATCCAGCGGCGAAGGCCACAACTTATCTTCTGGCCCGTGATTGTGGATCGCGATGCGAATGTCGTACTCTTTTACGAACTTTTCAATTCGCGGCAACGTTTCCGGAGCGGGGTCGCCGGCGACAATGACGCCAATCCCTGCCCTTTTGCAGTATTCGAACTTGGCCCGGATATCTGCATCTTCATCTTTCGCGAAATAGATGGCTCCGGCCGCGTGAAGCTTGATGCCCGCGTCGGTATAATCCGACAGCGCGGCTGCCTCCTGCTGCGGGTCCATCGGAAGATGATCTTTCACGTCCTTGGCATTCAACGCGAACATGTTGAGCTGTTGCATGAAGCCGATCAACTGCGCACGATTGAAGTTACGGAACGTGTAGCTGGCCAGACCCAAACGGATCGGCGATGCTTTCCCGGCGGATGGATGTTCGTGAGCTAGCGCTAAGATGCCAGCGGGGACGAAAAGGGCTGCCGCAGCGACCGCACCGGAGCGAAAGAAATCGCGACGGGAGAAGGTGGCCTTACTAGACATGGGGCTCCCACCCCGGCTGGTACTCCCGCTCCCACATCTTCTTCATTGCTTCCGGATCGCTTGGAACGCGTCCGTCTTGCGTGGCGAGGCGCAATTCCCGGTTTACCTCCCATGCAATGTTGGACAGTTGCAGCATCGTCACCGCGAGGTTGCCGATGCAGGCAGGAGCGTTGAGCTTTTCGCCTTTGCGGATTCCCGCGATAAAGTTTGCGAAGTAAAGGTCTGTCATGAAATCACAGCCGATCAAGTCCACAGACGAACTCGTATCGCCCGCCTTGAATTCGCTCTTTTTATCACCCTTGAGTTCGTAGATCTCGTAGCCATCGCGATCAATGAGCCCTGTTCCAGTCGTGCCCATAATGGTCGAACCATCGAGAAACTCGCGTCGTGTAACCATCATGTTTTTCCTTAAAGCCGGTCTCCCATCTCAGCTAGTAATTCCTGCTTGTGGCCAGAATTCTGCGTTGCCCCCAATAATTTACCGCGACACGCCCACAGTCCCAACCCTGGATTTGAAATAAAGAACATCTCTTCGCCCTGGACACGATTGTTGCCATGACGAAGGGTCTGCGGGTTGTAGCGCGTGAGCATAGTTGCCAAATCGCCATATTCAAAGCCCACTCCCTCAACCTCCTCTTTACTTAAATGACCGGGGCACAGCCGAATGGTGAAGCGCCCTTCGGAGGACCCGTGTATGAGGTGGGCAGCCGCGCTAAGGTCGTTGGCGAGATCAGCATTGGCCTTCACGGCTTCCAGAGTGGCAGGCGTTCCACGATAGCCGTATTTGCGGATGAGCGCATCTATGGTCCTGTCTTCGCCAAACTCTCGTATGCCCGGCGCCAGAATGATCAGCTCTGCCCCGTCGGCCAGTGCCATGCGCGTACGGTAGATTGCCTTGTTGCCCAGCCATGTGCTGTGAAACTCGTGCGGATCAAGATACACGACAGCCTTCTGTATTGGCGTCTCCAGCGTCTCGAAGTTGACTTTCAAGCTCAACGCGGCGGCGCGGTGAAAGCACTCTATGTCGTCGCCGATGAAGAGGCCGCGCATTGCCAACCGTTCGTCTGCCGCGCGTCCGACAACGGTGAGTACGTAGACGATGGGCAGATGTCGCAGGAAACGATCGGAAGCGTAATTCAGAATGTTGCGCACGGGGTTCTCGGCGCGGCCCATGATGCGCTCCATCCCATAAACAGCGCCCAGGTAATGGCTGCGGTTTATGCTCTCCCGGCCACCCGTGCCCACGAGAATATTCTTGTTGTAATTGGCCATGCCTATCACTTCATGGGGCACGACCTGGCCGATGGAGACAATGAGATCGAAGCCGCCGCGTGCAACGAGCCGGTTCACCTGCGCCGGCCAGGCATAGCTCAGCTTGCCTTCTGATTGCTCAAGGATGAACTCGGCCGGGACTTCGCCCAGGGTCTCGACGTCTGTACGCCAGTTATGCACGCGGAAAAGCTCTGTGGGCATGTCGCCAAACATTCGCGCGAGCTGCTCCGGATTCATCGCAGCATGCGTACCGAGGGCAGGCAAAACCGCCTGAAGCTGGTCGCCGTAATACTCCCAGGCGTAGCGCGTCAGGTCGCCGGCGCGCGAATGCAGGCGGCTCTGATCCGGTGGCACGACGAGAACTCGGTTGCGTTTTCCAAGCTTCGCAAGACTTTCCACCAGCAGATCACGCAACTGCTGCTGAGACAAATCGGTTCCAACATCGCCCGTGTCGCAGTAAAGACTCATGCAGTGATTTCTATCATACTTATTCTCGGATAAGTGGAGCGACCGCTTCTGGAAACCTCGTCGCCGGCAGCGCGAATTTCAGTTTCGTCAAGAAACCTCGTTCCGCTCCACATAATGTTTCCTCTGTGAGGAGGCATAGTCTTCGCGATAAGGAGTAAACACGTCCAGCACTTCAGAGTCTTCAAGAGCCGTTGCCCAATGCTCGACATTTCCTTTCACAATAACACTGTCGCCGCTACAGAGTTCGATCGTCTTGCCGTCGCCGACGAACTGGATGCGCCCACCCACGACATAGACAAGTTGTTCATGAGGATGGCTGTGACTTGTGCCTTTCCATCCCTTCGAGAAATGATGACGAACTAACATTAAGTTGTGGTGATAGGCCAATATCTGGCGCTTCATTCCCGGCTCTGGCGAGGACGCAGTTGTGGCACCCCTGGGCGTGTAGATTAGACCATTTTCCTTCATATCCCTCTCAAAGATTCAGTCGTTATCGCTTTGTTATTTCCAGGGGCCTAGGCTGCCGGCCCAGTCTCGCCTAGCGAGATAAACTACACAAAAAGGGCCTGCTCATGATGAACAGCCGCAAAGGACGGCTAGGCAAACACCAGCCTAGAAAGTGAACCGCGCGCCAATCTGGATCAGGCGGGGGCTGGCGGCAGAGGTGATTTGGCCATTCAAAGCGGACTTCAGGTTGGCCGTCGGTGCGTTCAGGCTGACCAAGTTGAAGGCATTGGTGGCCTCGCCGCGGAGCTGGAACGTGAATCGTTCGAAACGGAAGTCGCGGAACACCCCCAGGTCGATATCGCGATATCCCGGCGCGCGCAGATAGTCGCGCGGCGCGTTGCCGTCGGCTCCGCCAGGTCCGATGCCGCCTGCCACGCCCGGGCCGTTTTGAGTAAAAGCTGCCGTATTGAACCACGCTTTCGCCGCGACCGGCCGGGGTCTGTGAGGATCGAGGACTGCGCCCACTCCAGGAACCAGGTCAGGGCGATTTGCGTTAGCGCTGTCGAAGTTGTTATTGGTGCCGCTCACGATCGTGAAAGGCGCTCCGCTTTGAAGGGAGACGATGGGCGCGATCGTCCAGCCATTGAGGATCTGCCTCATGAACGAGTGGGAACCTGTGTAGTAGTCAAGGTTCCACAGGCCGGAGATGCTTGCCACATGCCTGCGGTCATTGTCAGTCGGGCCTCGTTCCTCCCTCAGATTGTTGAAGTCCTGAGCGACTGCCTGACCGATCGCCGACTCATTGACGCTCTGGAAGGAATGGCTGAAGACGTAGAAACCGTTGATCATCAAATTGTGGGTAAGAGGCCTGCTGGCCGAAATCTGAAGGGAGTGGTATGACGCAGTCTCGTTGGATTCGTCGTAGGTGACCTGGCCCAGGATGCCCGGATCGTAGGGACGACGGGCGTTGATGCTAGCTTGCGATGTGCTGGCTCCTGACGCATAGGGGGCATAGTTCTTATCCAACATGAACGGCAGATGGTGCGACAGCGTGCCGACGTAGGCGACAGTGAGGCTGACATTTTTGGGCAATTGACGTTGAACAGCCGCGTTCATCTGGTAGACCACGGGCCATTGATAGTTTTCCGCGATGGTTTCGATGCTGGCCGCGGGCAGGAAGCGGGGACTTGCCGGGCTATAGGTGTAAGGAAACGGGTCTCCATTCGGGAATGATGCCGGATTTCCGTAGACGTTGGAGAAAGAGGTGAGCGAGTTGAAGGTTTGGCGGATGGCGAAGGGCTGCGCATTGGCGGGCTGGTTCCATTCGTTGCCGCTGACGCTGCCATAAAAGACTCCCGCGCCAGCGCGGATCGCCGTCTTGCCGTCTCCGAACGGATCCCACGCAATACCCACACGCGGGGAGATGTGATGCAACCGGTTATCGGCGATGCCTCGCGGCACGCCGCCGTCTCCAGGGAACAGCATCCCAAGAGGCGCAGAAGGGACCTTGGTGGACTGCACGCCCGGGACAAAGGTCGCCGTGAGGTTGGACGACTCGACTGGGGACAATTGGACGTCATACCGCAATCCCAGATTGAGCGTGAGTCTCGGGACGACGCGATAGTTGTCCTGCAGGAAGCCCGCGAAATACCAGTCGCTTAAGAGTCCATGGTAAGGAGTGTCCTGCTCCATCGTGCTCACCTGGCCGGTTACAAAGTCGGATAGTGCATTTCCCGTGGTCGTTGGGGCGGAGGAGGCGAAATTGAATATACCGAAGTTGTACAAGTTGCCGACGATCATGTTTTTTTCCAGCGATACTTCGCCGCCGAAATCTAGAGAGTGTTTGCCCTTGGTGATGCTGAAGATGTCGCGCAGCGAGTAGAAGTCCGTGTCGCTGACAGGTCCAGCCAAAGCACCGCCGGCGCTGAAGTAGCCAGACACGACTAGCTCAGGCAGGGTCTTGGGTCCCTGGGTGGTAAAGGTCGATCCTAAATTGTCCATGCCTATACCGGCTGGCAGGTTCACGCGACCGCCCGCTACGCGAGTAAAGGTAAACCAACCCTGGTTGGCGGTCGTCGGGCTGAGGGTGTGAATGTCGCTCAAGTTCACTACATGCTGTGTCGCGCGGGACTGATTGATCGTATAAGGGATGTTGCCGTTGCCGTAAGCGTTCTGCGTGGTCTTCAGGTAGAAGTAGCTGATCGCCATGCGGTCCTTCTCCGAAAGGACTTGGTCATATTTGCCGAGGTACTCGTCCTCATTGGTGGGGCCGGTAAAGAAGCCGGAATAGCTATTGTCTGCAGTGTTGGTGGGCAACGGGACGTATCGGCTCATGATGTTGGCCGCTGTGGCGTCCAACAAACTGGAGGGTACGCAATTCGGTTTAGCAGTTGCGCAGTTGGGGGAACTGTTGGTTCCATCCACCTGCACCTTCGTAGTCTTGTCCGTGCCAGGCATGTAAACCTTAAAAGCGTCCGCCGTAAAGTCGCCCGCGCGTTCGGCGGCCGTGGGTACGACCGCGCCAGTGAGCTGTTGTCCGACGACCTGCCGCAGGCCACCAAAGCTGAAGAGGAAGAAGGCTTTGTCGCGCTTCACCGGGCCACCGACGACACCGCCAAACTGGTTGCGGTGGTAAGGCGGACTAAAGGTCGAATTCCAGGGGATGGCGTTGAGGTCTGTGTTCCGGTTGAACTCGAACAAGGAGCCATGGACCTGGTTGGTTCCTGATTTCGTGACCGCCGTAACCACGGCGCCCGACATACGGCCATATTGAGCCGAGAAGTCGCTGGTTTCCACGCGAAACTCCTGCAGCGCGTCCGGATTGGGCAACGGGTTCCCGTAGTTGCGCAAACCGGTCATGTTGATTCCGCCGTCCAGGTAGAAGCTGACCATCGGAGTGCCGCCGTCGATGCTGCCATTGACCACAACCTGCGTGGACGGCAGGCCGATGACGAAATTTGGCGTGCCGCTGGGATTGCTGCTAGGACTAGCGCTGTTGGACTGCACGCCCGGCGTCAGGGAAAGCTCGGCATACGCGTTTCGGTTGACCAGGGGCAAGCCGATGATTTCGGATGGCTCAACCGTTCTTCCCAGTTCTGCGGATCTGGTCTCCACTAGAGGCGGCGCTTCGGTGACCGTGACGGTCTCGCTCTGGATACCGACGGCCAGGATCAAATCCAGCTCCCGAGTCTGGTCGACGTTCAGCACGAGATTCTCCTGCACGAACCTCTTGAAGCCGGCGGCATTCACTTCAACGAGGTAGGTGCCCACCGGAAGATACTGAATGAGATACGCCCCATCAGCAGTTGTTGCGGACGACCGGGAGAGCCCAGTGTCGACATTGGTCGCTTTGACGGAGGCTGAAGTTACTACGGCGCCTTGCGTGTCTTTCACCGTTCCGGTGATCGTTCCGGTGATCTGCTGTGCGTGTGCATTGAGACCTGCGCAGAGAATCAAAACGAGCAGTCTGCAGAACTGTGCGCCCGTATATGTCAAGAAGCATGCAGCCCACCTGCGTCTTTTCATACAGCCTCCGAAATTGTTCCGGCGTTCGTCAGATTTCCGAACCTAAAGCTTGAGCAATGCAGGCGGCAGCCCTTCAGGCGCTGCTTCGACTCTGCATCTTCCTTTGTGAACAAGTGAAATTTCTGCGCACCCGTTCGATAGTTGCACTTCACGCGAGCCCCGTGTGGTTCCAAGGTTGTCGATCAGACTGCCCGCCCCTGCCAGTGCGAAGCGCACCGATCGGGCGGAGTCCAGGCAAAGAACGCCCTTTGCATCAAACAGTTTTGCTTCTACAGTGACGATGTTGTCCTTGCGCTTTTTCTCAGACAGGTTAAGTCGAACCGGGTTGTCCCACTCCTCAATCTGGTAAGTCAGGTAAATTTCATCCTGAACCGCTATGTTTCCTTTGGTCGCAAGCGCGCGCAGATGGTTGGGTCCGGTTGCAAATGCAATCTCCCAGCGCAAGCCGGCGGCGGGGAAATTCTGGCTCTCGCGGCGCAGCGTTCCTTGAGACTCACCATTCAGAAAAAGCTCAGCGCGATCGCAGTTGGAGTACACGCGCACGCTGCGCTTTTCCCCTTCTTTGCCCCAGCGAACCGGCCAACTGTGTCCGTAGATATGGACCATGGGCTTCGCGGCCCAGTAAGACTGAAAGACGAAATACGACTCCTTCTTCGTCAGGTCTCGTTCTACCACGCCTTTCTGGTTGACACGTGGAATGCCTTTGCTATCACGAAGGGGAGATGCAAAGTCCTTGAAGACCCATTGAGCGGATCCACTGAGCCATTCGAGAGTCTCCTGGGTTTTGAGGTGCCAGTCGAAAAGGTCGCAGGCATAAGTCTCAGACCAGTCGCCATCTTTTGAGACTCGAACATCACCGCCACTTTTCAGATAATCCAGTCCACGTTCATCGGTTCCATTGCCCGTAGGAACCTTGCGCAGCACAGCTTCAGGATCTTCGGAGTGACGGCCTGCTTGACTGTCCGCGCCCCACTCGATGTGGATGAATCGCTTGACCCGGTCGCGCTCTTTCAGCAGGCTGTGCTCGTATTCGCGGTAATTGCCACGATACCAGCCGGCCCAGATCGAAGGAGAATAATACATCCGGGATATCGCGCGCGAAGTCACAGCGTCGAAAGGCGGTCAGCCTGGAGCTGTCGAGTCGGTGTGCCAGGTCACGCATCTCCGTCATGAAGCTCCGGATAGCCTCCTGATCGATGCCGGGATACTCATTGGGCCAGTCGTCCTCGTTGCCGAGCCCCCAGAGAATGATGGAGGGATGGTTATGGTGCTGGTCGATCATGTGAGCGAGCATGTCCTGCGTGTTCTTCTGAAATGTTTCGCTCCCAACGCCGGCGCGGCACCACGGAACTTCTTCCCAAACCATGAGACCAAGCTCATCGCACAGCTCAAGCACCAGCCGGTCCTGTTGATAGTGGGCGAGACGGACGAAGTTTGCGCCCATCTCGCGAATCAGCTGCATCTCCTGAAGAACGAGATCGTCACTCATTGCCGCAGCCACGACGGCATGATCGGCATGACGCTGGGTACCGCGCAAGAGTGTCCGTTTGCCGTTCAGCCTGAAAGGACCGTGCTCGACAAATTCAAGCTGGCGTACGCCAAAGCGCTCGTCGAGATGCATCTCGCCGGCAGGGCTCGAAAGCGTTACTTTGCAGCGATAGAGGTGGGGTGATTCGGGTGACCAAAGCGCTGGGGCGGTCACCCCGAACTCGGCAAGTTTGCCGAGACCAGTCCATGCGGAACTGGTCTGTGACGACAGATGGATGAGGCGACCACTTGGATCTGACACTTTAACTGACACGGTGCAGAGAGCGCTTTGCTGGGAGGGATTGTAGAGTCGTCCCTTCACCGACACTTGTGCGGACCCGTCCGCCGCAACCATAGGCGAGACATGAATCGTTTGCAGCGCAATTGCGGGGGTATAAACAAGGTTCACGTGCCGGTAGACACCGCCGTAGAGACAAAAATCGCTGAGATCCGACGGAACCCGGTCGGGATCAGGGGAGTTGTCACAGCAGACTGTGACCCGAACGTCATCCATTGCATCTGCAAGTGGCAATCGTTGGACGGCTTCGGTGATGTCGAAGTCAAACTCGTCATAACCGCCCTTGTGAATTCCGACGAGCATGGGCCCGACCCACAACGTGGTCGTCTGACCCGCCCCCTGGAAGTTCAAAATCGTTCGCCCTTCGGCAAAGGGATTACGCAAAGCAAGCTGGGTACGGTACCACCCCTGGCCGCGAAAATAGGGATTGTCGGGGTCGCACGCGTCGTCGGCGTTGAAGCAGTGGGGAAGGATGGTGGGCCGCCATAAGTGCGCATCTTTAGATCGCCAAACCTCAGCAATGCCGCCAATCGCGCCACGACGGAATTCCCAACCTGTATCCAGTCGCCTGACGCGCTCGACCGTGCCATCTTCTGCAGGACGGGGCTTCATGGCTGAAGCCCGCAACGGTGCTGACAGCAACACCCCCGCTGTTGAAATGGAGGCTGTCAGCATGAATTGCCGTCGCGTCGAATGGAACAAAATGGCCTCTTTCCGAAAACCAGCAGCTTCGTGGCTACTGCTCCGGCTTGGCTCGGCGGCCGGATGCGGGAACTGTGGCCAGTCCGTCAAAGGCCTGCGCAATGCCTTCGCGTCCCTTACCAAAGCGGCGTCGATCTTCCGCGATCAGTCACTAATTGACAAGTGTCTAACCGTTTGATCCGGCCATGTCCTTCAAAATCTGATTGTTAACGTTCATGCTTTTCTTGTGTCAAACGGGCTTGAAAGTCATCGAATCCGGCGAGTATGATACCAGGCGCTATGAGCAGGGCCGCTTCAACTGGGGAATGGCAGCCACGTACGGCGCAGGAGCGAGATGCAATCCTGCGCGAGTTGCATGAAGTGATAGCCAGCCCGTACTTTTGCAACAGCAAACGCTACCCGGCGCTGCTGCAATATGTCGTCGAGAACACCTTGGCCGGCAAGTCGGATTGCTTGAAGGAACGAACGCTTGGCGTTGAAGTGTTTGATCGGCCTTCGACTTATGATACTAACTCGGAAGCAGTCGTGCGGTTCACCGCAGGAGAAGTTCGCAAGCGCTTGCTGCTCTACTATCATGACCGCGGCCGGACCTCAGGTATCCGAATCTCACTGCCAGTCGGCTCCTACATTCCGGAATTCCTGCACCGGCACGACGGGTCCAATGATTTTCGAGACTACGCCAGGTCCCCGGAAGCTGGCCTCCACGATGCAAGCGTCTCTCCGGATTCCGCCCCCCCAGCAGCGCTCGAGCCGCGACCGATGTCGCTGGTGGCAGGAAGCCTGGTGCCAGGCACTGGCATTTCCCGCTCGGCCCTTCTAGACGAAGTGCATGCTATCCAGCCGGGGGCTAGAACGAGGACATTCGCTAACAGACTTTCGTGGGTGGGTCTGTGCGCAGTGCTGGTGATTGGCTTCCTTGCGGGATTGGGTTGGAGATCTCGCGCCGTATACGTTCCGACGGCTGTGGATGATTTTTGGATGCCAGTCTTGCGCGACCAGCGCACGGTTCTGATTTGCGCCGGAGGCGTAGTCTTTAAGAAGAACAGTTTTTCGGGCGTGATCACTGCCGGCAAAAACATTGAGTATCCGTTCGTTTCCATGCAAATTGCCTCTGCGATCGCGCAAGTGAGTAGCACGCTGGCACGTTCTGGAGTAACGACGCAGTTGCTGTCCTCTCCGTCTACACCCTTGACGGACCTTCGCGAACATTCGGTCGTACTGCTTGGCGCTTACAACAACCAATGGGCGATGCGCTTATTGCAATCGCAGCGCTTTCAATTCACGCCGGAGCCGGTGCAATCGATTGCGGATCTGATGCGGCCTGAGGAGCATTGGTCGCGCGACAAGTCCCTTCCTTACTCCAGTGCAGATGATTATGCCTTGGTGGTACGCTTCCGCGACGCAACCACCGGCAGTTGGGTCGTGGTTTTAGCTGGACTGGGCCGGAATGGAACGGAGGCGGCTGCTCAATTTGCCACTAGCCCCCACTACATGCAACTGCTCAGAGATAACGTAGGCAGGGACTTCTCAAACCTGAATATCGAAGCGCTTTTGAAAGTTAACGTCATCGATGGAAAAACAGGAGCTCCCTCCCTCCTGGCAGTGCACGCCCGGTGAACAGGCGAAGTTGGACGATTCTTACGGCGCCATCGATCTGTTTCCTTAGTCAAATCCAAAGAAGGGGTTGTCGGATTGGGTAGTTGCGGACGATCTCTTTGTCCGTCGGATCCGGATTCAGCGTCTTCCAGAGATCGATGTATGTCTGCTCATGACACGCCATGCCCGAGAACATCAGCCCGGGTGAACGAACGGGTAGGGCGTTGAAATCCTCTACGTCTTTTGGCCACTT
>Ga0073928_10009999_pt1 | contig 11422 bp, 7 predicted proteins | sample PaiPotPPA55metaG_FD_76969 | JGI IMG/M metagenome (GOLD analysis project Ga0073928, IMG submission 76969) | Iron sulfur acid spring bacterial and archeal communities from Banff, Canada, to study Microbial Dark Matter (Phase II) - Paint Pots PPA... ...
GATGGAAGTCAACGCACTCCAACAGATGCTTTCGAAATTCCGGCAGTTGCAGGACGATCTGCAGCGGCAGGTCAATTCCGTAAACGTGGAAGCCTCCGCGGGCGGCGGCATGGTCAACGTAAAAATGAACGGCCAGAAGCAGATTGTGGAGATTCGCATTGAGCCGGAAATTTTTGCGGGCAAGGATCAGGAAATGTTGCAGGATCTGGTGCGCGCCGCGGTGAATGAAGCGTCTCGGCGAGTGGACGAAGAGCTGGCCAGCCAGATGAAGAATATTGCGGGCAACGTTCCGGGGCTCTCAGGGCTTAAAATTCCCGGTCTGTTTTAATTTTCCTACTCCAACTTCCCATTTAATTTCTGAGAAACATTCGCGGAGCGGTTTGCTCCTAATCGCCGCGTGTGCTACACATCAGGGATGCCTGATTTTGCCGCGCCAGTGGAACGACTGATCGATGAATTAAAGCATCTTCCGGGAATTGGCCAGAAAACAGCCCAACGATTGGCTTTTCATCTGTTGCGAAGCTCGCCGGAGAACGCTTTGGCGTTGGCGGACGCCATTCGAGACGCCAAGGAAAAAATCCGCGAGTGTTCGACTTGCCACAACATTACGGATACAGATCCTTGTCTCTATTGCGTGGGGCCGACGAGAAATCACCGCACCATCTGTGTTGTGGAAGAAGCGCACAACATCATGGCCATTGAGAAAACCCGGATGTATTCCGGGATGTATCACGTTTTGGGCGGAGCGTTGTCGCCCCTATCGGGCCGTGGTCCGGAACAACTGAAGATTAAATCGCTTATCGAACGGCTGAAGGGCGGAGGCATCGAAGAGATCATTGTGGCGACCAACCCTACCGCCGAGGGCGAGGCCACTGCGGTATACATTTCTAAATTACTGAAGCCGCTGGGCGTGAAGGTCACGAGGATCGGCGTGGGCATCCCGGTGGGAGCTGATTTGGAGTACGCGGACGAAGTGACGATGTTGAAAGCGATGGAAGGCAGACGCGAGTTGTAAACTTTAAGAAGGACGAGGTTGAAAGTTGGTTGGCGGCGAAAATAGTACCGGTAGGACTTTACACCCAAAAATTAGTACTGGTGGGACTGGCTAGTCAAAGATCAAATTTGAGTATAGAGTTTGGATTCTGCGAAGTGCCCGGCAAGGAGGGGCGCTATCCCGACCCCGGCGCACTACACATCGCTTTTGGCCTGGCTTACAAACTCATGCGATAAGGATCCGGCGTTAGGGCGCCCGGAAATCTACCGCGTATGTGTTTCATTTTGATGGCTTTGTGCGCTGGAGCCAAATCCCAAGATTGGTGGACTTGCTTCGGAGCAAGCGTCAAAAACCAGAGGTAACAGCTGCAACCGGAAATTTTCAAAAGATCCGTGGAAGTGGGAGCGTAAGACGAGTGATGGACGAAATGACCAGCAATGCCACTGAAGGAACTACAGAGCCGTCGGCAGCAGCTGCCACGCATGCCAACTCCGATCTTCGGAAGCGCCGCAGCACGCGCATCGTGCAGGCCGTACCCGTGGCGGTCACCGGAGTGGATGCCATCGGACGCCCTTTTACCGAGCACACTTCGACCCTGATCATTAATTGCCACGGATGCCGCTATCAATCGAAACATTACGTCTTGAAAAATATGTGGGTGAAGTTGGAGATCCCGCATCCGGATTCCGGGCAAGCGCCACGAGTGGTGCGCGGGCGGGTAGCGTGGATTCAGCGGCCGCGAACGGTGCGGCAGCTTTTTCAAGTGGCGCTGGAACTGGAGACTCCCGGCAACGTATGGGGCATCGCTTCTCCCCCTGAAGATTGGTTCGCATTTCCCGAGGCGGAAACGCAGCAGCATAACGTGGGTGCGGCATCGGATCCGCAAGCAAATGAGGTAGAACAAGAAGTGCCCACTCACAATGAACACGAAAGTCCGGCGTCGTACCTAAACGATAATTTGCGCGCCTTCCCTTCCCCGGCAAGCACTACCGACGCTTCACTACAACTGGCGCGACAACTGGCACGACTGGTCGCGGAAGCCAAGCACCAGATCGAAGCAGCAGCGCGAGAAGCGGCGAGCCAGGCAGTGGCTCAGGAAGTCTCGCAGTTCATAGAAAAAATTCAACAAGAAACCGACAAACACGCGCAGGCTGCCGGTACTGCGGCTGCGGAATCGGCGCGCCGCGAACTGACGAATTGGCTGAGGCCTCATGTGGAACAGACCAGGAGTGAACTGACCTCGCAACTTGAGCGAGAAGGCCGAGCGCAGCGCGAGCAGCATGTGGAGCAGTTAAAAAGCAGCGGCGACATTCTGGTGAATTTATTTAAGGAAGCGGAAGAGGTCGCCACGCGATTGAAGTCGCAAGCCGCCGAGGTAGAGGCGCGGTTGCAGGCGGAAGCCGAAACCGTGGGACGCGCTCAACAGGAAGCAGCACAGTTGCGTGAAGAAACCAGCGTAAACCTGGCAATTCAGGCGGAAGAAACCGAAGCCCACATCATGGAACGCGCCGACGCCGCGGCTCGCACCATGGAAGAGGCTGCGCGCGTTCGCGAAGAAGCGCTGGTGCGGCTGAAGGCGCAGGCCACGAACACCGAAGCGCAAATCATGGCCGCCGCGGCTCGCGCGGTAGAAGAGTCTGAACGTTTGCGACAGGAAACGCTGGAGCTGCACTGGCAGACTTTGCGCTTGGCCGCCGATGAAGTTCAGCAGCAGGTGGCCTTAAACCTTTCCACCGCGCGACTTGATTGGGACGCGCACGTGGCGCGAGAAACGGAAATGGCCAATGCGCTTTGGCAGGCGAGTCTAGAGACCTCCCTGCACACGGCACAGAATCGCGTTATTGGCGACGTGGAACAGCGGCTGACCGGCCTGCGTGATTCTCTGCAAGAATCTGCGGAGCGGCTGGAATTCGGGTTGGCGCGAGCCAATGAATCCGCGACTACGCTCGACAATTTTTCGAACCGGCTGGGAGTCTTGCACGAACAAGCCCTGGTCGGATTCCACACACAACTGGATGACGTGCTGAGCTTGCACCGAAATGAGCTGCACCGCAGGTCGGAATCGCTGTTCGAAGACGTAACTTCAAGGTTGCGAACAGCGTTTGAGGAAGCCAGCAATCGTGCGGCGGGAGAATTTGAGCAGCGCATTTCAGGAATGGTCGCGCCGCACGTGCAAAGCACGGAAGAATCCCTTCACCGTCTGGCCGGCGGACGAGCATTGCTGGATGCGGCAATTTCCATGCAGCAGGATCGCATCAGGACAGCAGCGGACGAGGCCTTTGCGGAGTCGGTTTCCAGATTCAAGGATAATCTGGGAGGCGCCGAACAATTGTTGGATGAAACCGCGCGTTCGGTCACCAGCCGTAACATCGCCGAAATGGAAGAGAAGCTTAGCGACATCAAGCATCAGGCCATTCAGGATGTCTTCAAATCCGCGGAATGGTATGAGAAAAAAGCGCAAACGCATATCCAGAACGTGACCGAAAGAGCCGTGGAGCAAGCCGGCTCGCAACTGCGAGAAAAGGCCGGCGAGCTTTCCAGTGCGTTCAACAGCGAGTTGGATAACTCCAGCCGAAATTTTGTGGGGCACACGCAGTCGCAGATGGAAGACACCGTGGGCGACGTTTTTGAGCGCGCGCGAACGCTATTCGCAGAGGCATCGGACACCACTGCCGCGGCGTTTACCGATGAACTTCAGCGCACCGGAAGGCATGAACTGCGGGGCTTCGGCGAGGAATTGCACAAGAGCGTGGAGCAAGCGCGCGCGGAGCTCGACACCGCGCAGCGCGAGCTATCGCACAAAGTTACCTCGGAACAGGCTGAGTTTCTGCGGCGTTTTCAGGAGGCCATGGACAAAGCCCTCGAGTCTGGCGTGCGGGATGCCAATGAAAAAGTCGAGGCCAGCTTCTCGCCGCTCATTGATTCCTGGAAAATGATGACCGACCGGCATCAAAGCGACCTTCGCAACGTATACGCCAAGATCAGCGAGCAGGCTACCGAACAACACCGCAAGCGACTCGAAAATGTCTCCAATCAGTGGATGTTGGCCACCGTGACGGCATTGGACCATCAATCGCGCGAGATCGTGGCGGATATTTCGGCGAACGCGGAAGAAAAATTGCGCGAAACCTGCACGCAGGTTTTTGAGGGTATCGGCGAAACTTTGCAGGAGCGCTTGCAGCAGATAGCGCGCAATTTGACCTTACCTACCGATCCGAACAGCCGTTCACGTTCAGCGACGACGAGCAGCTAATCGCCCACCCTAGCCTCAGTTGCTTCGGAGCCGGCTACGCCCAAGAAGCAGCACAGCAACATGCCTCCGCTCAATTAACGTGCATTCGCATGCCATGCGCGTCCCCGGTATAATGAACAAGTTCCTCCACAAATGGCCAATCGTGCATATCTGCGCGTCTGGACGCGCGATTTCTCCGAAGAACTGATGATTGCTCAGTTCGCGCGCTTTCTGGCCAGCGCTCCACTCTCCGCTTCCGTGAATACTTTCTCGGAATTGACCGTCCAACCAGTGGACGCCACGGAAACGCCCGTAGCTTCCTGGGACCTGCGCGCTCAGGGATACGGGCCGGCGGAGGTTGCGGCGTTGTCCTTGCAGCACTTGAATACGGACAGCGCGTATATTGCCACCGCGAAATGGGACTTGTGGGACCTGAACGTGGAGAGCTTAAAGTGGCAGCATGCGCCGCAACCTTTGGTGCTCACCTGTAATGGGACGGATTACGAGCATGGCGTGGCGGCGACCGAGGGCCATTTCGTTGCGGACTTGGGATTCGAACATTTTTTTACCGGGCATGCCGGTTTGCTGGCTCCCGGGAAGGCCACCAATCCGTTTGATTCTTCGGATCACCCGGTGGAACACACGTTTCGCCGCTGGATGGCAGCGGGCGGCAACTTGAAGGAATATCACGCAAGAACGCGCGAGAACATCCAACAGTTATTCAAGTGGGTGGAAGCGTTGCAGAGCGCGTTGCCGGTGGAACGAAGCGAATTGTGGTCCGAGGGCGAGGAAAATTTTGAGGCTCGTCTGGACGCAATTCTTGCGCAACGTTGACTCGGGTTACAAAACCAAGCGGTAGAGTCTTTTGCGCACAGCAGCTAGAATGAGCAATAAATGAACCGTCCAGCTTCGACAGGTTATTGAGGACGGTCATGTGCCGAAGCCGGCGGAAAAGGCCGTAACTTTGATGGAATTCCTGGTGGTCAGATCGCAGGTAAAGAAAGACTTCGCGCAAAATATTTTCATTGTCGTGCTAATGGCAACGACGTGTGCAAGTCTGGGCATTGGATGCGGCACTGAGGCGCCGAAACCAAGTTCAGAACCGGCTGCTGAAGCGAAACCACCGGCACCGGCGATCCCCGACGACATTCAAGATGCCGCCAAGCATCTGCTCGGAAGCGACGCGCAAGTGCTGCTGGTCGGCGATTTGGCAAAAAATGGCAAACGGCAATTCCTTGCCGCTAACGTGGTGCCCAAAACGCCGAAGAACAATATGCCCGGCACAGTGGTCACTCGCGCAGTTGTCGCCCAGGACGATGACGGGAAGTGGACGGAATTGCTGCGCGTCGATGAGCATTTGAAAAATCAAAAAGGCTATTTGGGGTTGACGCCGCTCGACTCCATTAACGGATGGCGATTGCAGTACGAACAAAATTCCGAGAAGGGGCTGCAGCTTTATTTCACGCCATTAAAAGTCAATGGAGACACCCACGTGCTGCCGATCGGAGTGCGCTGGAATCCCGCGACCCAGCGCTACCAATCTCTCGACACCAGCTATGAGCGTTTCCTGAAGGAATCGGCGTCATTGCAAAATGTGAGGTCCACGCTGCGATGAGTGCGGCTGCTACAACCAGTGCGACATTAGGAACTAAAGCCGCGGCCAACGAACCGCCGAAGGGTTCCGCCTGGAAGAATCTGCGCGGGCTCTTTCCCTATCTGCGGCGTTACCCGGGGGGCCTCGCGCTCGGACTGTTGGCCACCGTGCTCATGGGCATTATCGGCAACATAGTGCCGCTGGCGACGGGCATTATCATCGACGTACTGGCGGGAAGCGAGCGGCCATTTTCGAATAGTGGTGTTGTTGGTGCGCTGAAGGCTAGTTGGCTCAGCACAATAATTCCCTTCTACCAACCCTCTAGCCAGCACACGCTGGGAATCTATTGCCTGCTCCTGATCGGGCTCATTGCCATAAAGGGAGTCCTGTCCTTTTCCGCACGCTGGATATTAATCGGGGTATCGCGCGATATCGAGTTTGATGTTCGTAACGATCTGCTGGACCGCCTGCTGATTCTCGAGCCAGAGTTTTATGTTCGGAATCGCACCGGCGAGTTGATGTCCCGGGCAACCAACGACTTGAACGCGGTGCGCATGGTGCTGGGTCCGGGAATCATGTACAGCGCGACGACGCTGATAACCATGTTGGTGGCCGTCATTTTGATGTTCAAATTGTCACCGTCGTTGACCATGTGGGTGCTGCTGCCTGTACCGATCGTGGCCGTAGTTGTGCGTCACTTCGGCAAAGTAATTCACGAGTTATACGAAAAGATTCAGGCGTCCTTGGCGGCGGTATCGGTGAAGGTACAAGAAAACCTTTCGGGCGTGCGTGTGATTCGAGCATACGCGCAGGAAGACGCGCAGATTAGGGCTTTCGATGAGCCAAATCGGGAGTACGTGGCGCGTAACGTGGAATTGATACGCACGTGGAGCATGTTCATGCCGTCGCTAACGGCATTAATTGGCACTACGTTCCTGATCGTGCTGTGGAAAGGCGGGTTTTTATTTTTGCGCAACGAGCTTTCTCTTGGCGCGCTCGTGGCCTTCTCTAATTTCCTGACGATACTGGTGTGGCCGATGATCGCACTCGGATGGGTAACAAATATTTTTCAACGCGGCGCAGCGTCCATGGGTCGTTTGACGTACATCTTGAATGCGCAGCCAAACATTGACGATCGCGACGCAAAAGTTCCGGCTGGCAAGGAACTGCAGGGCGAAATTGAGTTTCGCGACCTGACGTTTACCTATCCCACGATGTTATCCGGAGATGGAAACGCGAGCCTTGCGGCCGGCAACGGAGCATCTGTGCACAGGGCGATCTCTAGCAAAGCCGTCTCCGGTAACGGAACGGGCGCCAGCGCGAATTCCAACCATCCGATACTTAACAACATAAATTTGAGGATACCTGCGGGTTCCACGGTGGCGATTATTGGTCCGACCGGTAGCGGCAAGACCACGCTGGCTGCGCTGGTCGCGCGGCTTTGGGATGCGCCTAACGGCGAATTGCTGATCGATGGACGACCAATACGCGAGTGGCCGCTGGAAACCTTGCGGCGTGCCATTGGTTACGTGCCGCAAGACACTTATTTGTTCGGGGATACGCTAGGCGAAAATATCGCCTTTGGGCTGCCGCAATACGACGCCGAACGCGTGCGCGAAGCCGCAGAAGTCGCGAGTCTCGAAGGAGACATCGAGGATTTCACGGAAAAATACGAAACAGTCGTCGGGGAACGCGGGATTACGTTGTCTGGCGGTCAGAAGCAGCGGACTGCTATTGCTCGCGCTTTGGTACGCGATCCCAGAATACTGATTCTCGATGATTCCCTCTCAGCCGTGGATACCCAGACCGAGGAACGGATTCTGTCACGCCTGCGCGGGATTATGGAAGGGCGAACGACAATCTTGATTTCGCATCGCACCTCTACCGTGCAGGACGCCGACCAGATTGTTGTTTTGCGAGACGGACAAATTATCGAACGCGGAAAACATGAAGACTTGCTGGCGCGTGGTGGATATTATGCGGACCTTTATCAGAAACAATTGCTGGAAGAAGAACTTGAACGCGCATGAGTAACGCTCACGAAGAAGAAGCACTCGGAAAAGCATACGACTCGCGGCTGATGAGGCGTTTGCTGGAATACATGCGCCCGTACAAATGGCAAGTGATCCTCGCATTAGCGTTGACACTGGCGGTTACTCCGCTCGAACTGGCGCCTCCGATGTTGTTTCGAGCTGCCATCGACCGCTATCTCGACCCATCGGCCCACCACCTCATCAGCGTCCTCGCGGCGAGGCGGGGACTCGTACTTATCAGCATTATCTACCTGTTGGTTTTGTTTTTTGATTTCCTCGCACAGTACGTCCAAATCCGCATTATGCAGCGGGTCGGACAGCAGACCATGTACGACATGCGGCAGGAGATTTTCGCCCATATCCAGCGGCTGTCGATGAGCTATTTCGACAAAAACCCCGTTGGTCGGCTGGTGACGCGGGTGACGACCGATGTGGATGCGCTGAATGATTTGTTCGCCGCCGGCGTCGTCACCATGATCAACGATTTTTTTCTGTTGGCGGTCATGGTGGGAGTGCTTTTGTACCTGGACTGGCGTCTGGCACTGGCAGCATTAGCGGCATTGCCATTTATCCTGGCGGTCACCTTTGTGTTCCGCAAATTCGTGCGGGAGGCCAATCGACGTATTCGAACCGCAATAGCGCGCATCAATGCTTTTCTTCAGGAATACATTTCCGGCATGAGCATTGTGCAGGTATTCAATCGCGAGCGGCGCGCGCGAGTGGAATTTATCAAACGTAATCGCGATCACATGTTGGCGTATAAAGATGCCATTCTGGCGTTTGCACTCTTCTATCCTACTGTTGAGTTCCTGGGTGTTGCGGCCATCGCGTTGATTCTGTGGGTGGGTGGACTAAGAATTTTTGCCGGCACCCTCACGTTGGGGGTTCTGGTGGCATTTATGCAGTTCGCGCAGAGGTTCTTTCGCCCTATCCAGGATTTGAGCGAGAAATTCAATATTTTGCAGTCGGCGATGGCCGCTTCGGAACGCATATTTAAATTGCTTGACGAACCGATTACCATCTCAAGCAATCCCAGTGCGATTCCGCTGCGCGATCCGCGCGGGGAAATCGAGTTTCGCAATGTGTGGTTTTCTTACAAATCTGGCGAGCTCAACGATGAAGATTGGGTGCTCCGCGATGTTTCGTTTCGCGTTTTGCCTGGGCAAACCATGGCCATCGTGGGGCATACCGGCGCGGGCAAGACTACTCTGATTTCGTTGCTGCTGCGGTTTTACGATATTCACCGCGGGCAAATTTTGCTGGATGGCATTGATATTCGCATGATCGAATTGCAGGATCTGCGGCGGCAATTTGGCATCGTTTTGCAGGATCCGTTCCTGTTTTCCGGGACGATCGGATCGAACGTGCGACTTGGAACTGCGGGCATCGATCGAGCTACGGTGGAACATGCCCTAAACGAAGTCGGCCTCGGCGATTTTATTCGTGCCTTGCCGGATAGCGTCGATACTTCCGTGAACGAGCGCGGCTCGACGTTGTCAGTGGGACAGCGGCAACTTATTAATTTTGCGCGAGCCTTGGCGCACAATCCGCGCTTCCTGATTCTCGACGAAGCTACTTCAAGCGTCGATACCAAGACGGAGTTGCTGATTCGCGAAGCGCTGGACCGCTTGCTGTCGGGCCGGACTGCGCTGGTGATCGCGCACCGGCTAAGCACCATCCAGCACGCCGATTGCATACTCGTATTCCACAAAGGCCGCTTGAGAGAGCAAGGCGCGCACCAGGAATTGCTGGCGCAACGCGGGATTTATTACCGGCTCTATCAACTGCAATATAGGGAACAGGAATTACACTTGCCGGTCGACGTAAGTACTGGACCAGCGCCCTCGCCGCTCCAGGCTAATGACTGAGCATCATGAATTCCTGGCGATAAAATCAGCCCAAGAACAGTTTTGCGTTTTCCTACTCGAACCATGTCCTGAGAAAACATTTCACAAGCCAAAACTGGTCATCTGTTCATGAGCGCTACACCCATTCTGTTGTCCGCAGGCGAGACTTCTGGCGATATGTACGCGGCGCGTCTTGCGACGGCGCTCCAGCAACGCGCAGATGTTGAGCTGTTTGGCATGGGCGGGCCGCAAATGCGCGCGGCGGGCGTCAAAATTATCGTCGATTACGCGGAAGTGTCAGTTCTGGGAATTACGGAAGTGTTGAAAAAACTGCCATCTCTGCGGCAAGCGATGAGGCGTTTGGTTGACGAAGCGCAACGGCGCCACCCGCCTTTGGCAATCCTCACGGATTTTCCCGGGTTTCATTTGCGGCTGGCGCGGAAGCTGTCGCCGCTTGGCATTCGAAATATTTATTACATTTGCCCGCAATTTTGGGCCTGGCGGCCATGGCGCGCGAATTTAGTGCGGCGCAGATTCGCGCAAGCTTTGTGTATTTTTCCGTTTGAGGAGAAGTTTTATCGCGATGCCGGAGTAGCAGTGGAATTTATTGGGCATCCGCTGGTGGGCCATGTGAAGGCCAGCATGTCGCGCGCCAACTTCTGCGCCGAGAATGGACTGAACCCTGACAAACCAATCGTCACCATTCTACCGGGCAGCCGTCAAGGAGAGATCGAATACCATGGCGCGATTCTCGCCCAAGCGTTCACGCAAATTAGAAGCGCTATTCCTAAGCTTCAAGCGGTAGTCGCCGTGGCCCCTGGTGTGAATCGAACCGAATTGGAGGCCTGCTTTGATTCCGGCAATAACGTACGCTTTACAGACGACACATACAACGCTTTGGCGGCTGCGGATTTGGCGATTGTTTCCAGCGGGACGGCGACCGTTGAGGCGGCGTTGTTTGGGAAGCCCATGATCGTCATTTACAGGCTATCGCCGTTGACTGCCAAGCTGGCCAAACCGCTGGTGCGTACCAAATTTTTCAGCATGGTTAACCTGATCGCCGGCCGCGAGGTTGTGCCAGAGTTGATTCAGGATGACTTCACGCCCGAGCGGTTGGCCTCCGAAGCCGTATCGTTATTATCGGCATCTAAAGAAAGCCGTGAGAAATTGGCGGCCACGGGTCAAGGACTGGCGGAAGTAACACGATTGTTAGGGCCGCCGGGAGCCGTCGAGAGGGCCGCGGACGCAATCGTCGGCCATCTCCGGCTGGCGCAAAGCAACGCAAAGTGAGGGGTTTGGTATCCTATAGGGGTAGCTGCTAGCTGCGGCGTTCATATCGGTGCGTCCAGTTCCAATGCAAAAATGTGAAAGGGGTCTGATGGCCCTCCGTAAGAAAGCTTTAAGGCCAATAGCGCGCTTGGGGGCGTTGACCCTGACGTTGTTCGCGGCTGGATCGTTGAGAGCGCAGGCCCCGCGCCCCGTCGCATTTATCGCAGAAAATTATGATGTTTCCGCGACGCTGGACACCATCCGCCAATCTCTCACCGCGACCGCCAAAATTGATCTCAAAGCGCTGGAAGTTTCCGGGAATGTACGCGTGGAGTTGCATCCCAATCTGGAAGTTCAAACGGTAAAATCCGCGGACGGCAAGTCGCTGAACTTTGAGCGTGACCACCAGAATCCCCTATTTTTGATAGTGACGGTGCTATCGCCGGTAGCAGC
>Ga0073928_10010000_pt1 | contig 11422 bp, 2 predicted proteins | sample PaiPotPPA55metaG_FD_76969 | JGI IMG/M metagenome (GOLD analysis project Ga0073928, IMG submission 76969) | Iron sulfur acid spring bacterial and archeal communities from Banff, Canada, to study Microbial Dark Matter (Phase II) - Paint Pots PPA... ...
AGATCCGGCGATCGGATATTCGACATTCCTCGGTGGAAGCGGCGACGACCAACCTTTTGATCTAGCTGTGGACCCTTCAAATACTGCTGCACCGAAGCTGTATGTCACAGGGTTTACGAGTAACATCACTACTTTTCCGGAGGCAAGTAACCCACTCGTCGGCAACTCTGGCGGCAAGGTCTACGGTTTTGTTGCAAAGATCGATCCAACGATAACCAATGACCCTGGGGGCGCAGCGTCACTCGATTACCTGACGTTTGTCGGCGGCGGCACGCCCTTTTCGGGCAACTCATGCCAATCGGCATTTGCAAAAATCTCACTCGACACGAGCCAAGGACCCTCAAGCATTCAGCCCGTAGTCTCCGGCCTCACCAATTGCAGCGATTACCCCGGAACTCAAATTCAGACGATTACGGGCGGCTTTGCGAGCGTCGCGACGCGGCTGACCGTAAGCGGCACAGCGATCGATGCTTCAGTTGTGCTGGGCGGTAACGGAACGACCAACGGGGCGTTCTCGTCTGTGGATAGCTCAGGCAATGTCTTGATTTCAGGTGCCACAAGCACTACAGACTTGCCTACAACAACGGGTGCTTACTTGACGACGTTCAATAACGGCGGCGCAGGCACCTATGATTGCTTTGTGGCGAAACTTCCGCGGTCAGGATTGACCCCTCCCTCGTACCTAACGTACCTGAATACGGGAGGGGGAAGCACCACGGGGAGCCAAGTGGGCTGTGGAGCGATTGAGGACAGTACGGGGAAGCTTGATGCGGGAGGAAATACCGTTTCGGCGACGGCTTTCCATGTGGGAGCGGGCGGAGCGAATTTGGCGAACGGTTTTCAGACAACATTTCAGGGCACGCAAGACACGTTTGGGATGAGGTTGGACCCGACCCAAAGCGGAACCGCGGAGCTGCTTTATGCCTCATATTACGGCGGTGGCGGCGTAACGAACGCGACGAGTGGAGCGCTCGATCTGGGGAATGGAGTGGTAGCTATCGGCGGTTACACGACTTCGAACGGCGGTACCAATGCGCCCAATATTCCGCTGCAAAACGCATTTCAAAGCACAAACCTGGCCGCAGCCAGCGGCGGTGAAACGGGTTTTCTTGTGGTCGTCAATACGCAGCAGACTGGCGCGGCGAGCCTGCTTTGTTCGACCTACTTCGGAGGAAGTAGCGGGAGCGACGAAGTTCACGCGGTAACTTATGACGCAGGGGACCCAACAGCCTTCCGCATCATTCTAGGGGGCCAAACGAGGTCGGGAACGGATTTTCCTACACAGAATGCGCTTCAGGCTTTTCAGGGTGTTCAAGACGGGTTTGTATCGTCGTTGAAAGTGCCGCTCCCAACCCAGACCTTCACTGCCAGCCTGTACTTTTCCAGCTATGTCGGCGGGGGCGTTCAGAGCTCGGGTGAGAGCGAGCGCATCACGGGTGTGGCCGTGGATACGAATCACACCATCTACGCGACCGGTCGCACGATTTCAGCGGACTTTTTCAGCAATCTGACTACCCCTACGATCGTCAATGGATTTCAGACGACGTGCACGAGTTGCGGCGGCAATCCACCATTGGACGACGTAGTGGTGTTTTCGATCTTGACCACACCAGGAGCGACACTACAGTCGATTTCGATTACGCCAGCGAGCGCGACAATCACCGTGGGCCAGACGCAACAGCTCGATGCGCAAGGCTTTTTCAGCGATGGAACGATTCAGGACATAACGACCGCGGCAGCTTGGTCGTCTTCGAACACTAGCGTGGCGACGATGAGCACCACGACCCCGGGACTGGCAACAACAGCCGGACTGATGGCGGGCTCGACCTCAATCTCGGCGTCTCTCAGCGGAATCAACAGCTCCAACAGCCCAATCTTGACGGTGAACGCCACCACAGGAAACTTCACTCTGACGGTCACGGCCGGGAATGGCTCGACGGGGACCGGATTGGTTTTTGATAGTACGGGTGTCGTTAATTGCCAGGTTTCGAATACAACGGCTACAGGAGCGTGTTCAGAGAGCTTGCCGAGTGGAACGTTGGAGACGCTGAGCGCAACGGCGACGAGTCAGGGCGCTACTTTCATTGGATGGAGCGGAGCGTGCACCGGAACCGGGAATTGTGTGGTGACGATGAATCAGAATCAATCGGTCATTGCCACATTCGCAGCACCTACAATTGTGGCGAATTTCGATGTGAACGGGGAAGGGGACAACGATAAGCAACGAATTGATGGTGCGAGCCCGCCATTGCAAATCCTGTTGACGAATATTTCTACGACTCGAACGGTGAATTTCAGCGGTGTGACACCGAGCGCGGGTTATACAGCAACGACCGATTGCACGACCCTGGCGCCCGGACAGTCGTGCCACGTCTTTGCCAGTTTTACAGCGACGACCTCGTGCCAAGCAGTGACTGGCACTATTACCGTAGCTGATGACGCTCCGGAGGGTGCTATCGCCATTACTATTCAGGGCCTTGGTGCGGACACCGGGCTGCAAGTTAACGATCTCACCAATTCCAACTTGACAGCGCAGGCACTGGCGCAGAGTCTGGTCGGCCCGGGCGTGCAAATCAGCAACGTGACGTATACGGGAGCGCTCCGCGCGGCAGGGAATTTCACTAGCAGCTCAAACATCATAGGCTTTTCGCAGGGAATTGTGTTGAGCACTGGATCGGTCCGAGATGTGGTTGGTCCGAATTGCAGTACTGGAATATCGGTGGACAATGGGGAGCCAGGCGATGCGGACCTGAATACGATTGTGGGGACGGGCAATACTACGAACGACGCCGCTGTGCTGGAGTTTGATTTTATTCCTACAAGCTCGGTGATAAGTTTCCAATATGTATTTGCCTCGGATGAATACAACGAGTTCGTATTCCAATTTAACGATGTTTTCGGTTTCTTTCTAACAGACAAAAGCACAGGCACGAAAACCAACATCGCTTTGATTCCCGGCACCAACCTGCCGGTATCCATCAACAATGTGAATGATGGTAATCCGCTGGGAAAGAATCCTGTGAATCCTCAGTTCTACATCAACAACGACTTCCAATTCCCGACGGCGGCACCCGTCGATACTGAAATGGACGGCTTGACGGTGGTATTTACGGCGCAGGCTCAAGTGGTCCCGAACAATGCGTACCACATAAAACTTGCCATCGCTGATGCAAACGATTTCGCTCTCGACTCGAACGTTTTTGTCCAGGCCGGCAGTTTGACCAGCTCTACCTTGACGCTAACGCCGGGCACGCTGGGGTTTGGAAACCAGCAGGTGGGAACGACCAGCGCGTCGCAAGCGATTATGGTGACAAATGTCGGCTCGCAAACCGTAACCATCAGCAGCATTATTGCGAGCACGAATTTCACACAGACTAATAATTGTCCGGCCACTCTCAGCGCGGTTGGAACGAGCGGCTCGAGCTGCACGGTCAACGTATCTTTCGCACCGGGCACAAGCGGTAGCCTGACAGGTAGCCTTACGGTGACTTACACAACTCCCAGCAGCGACACGCCCCAGACGCAGACTGCCTCCTTAACTGGCACGGGTACGGGGACCAGCTTCGCGCTCACGGTGACTGAGGCGGGAACCGGGACTGGCACGGTAACGAGCAATCCGGCGGGGATTAATTGCCCGACGACATGCTCGGCGAATTTTGCGAGTGGGGCGCAGGTGACACTGACGGCGTCCGCTGCCGAGGGCTCGACGTTCGCAGGATGGAACGGAGGCGGTTGCACAGGGACAGGGACGTGCGTGGTTACCTTAACTGCGGCGACCACTGTGACGGCCACGTTCAATACAACTACGAATAATTTTGCGCTAACGGTGGCCGAGGCGGGAACCGGAACTGGCACGGTAACGAGCAATCCGGCGGGGATTAATTGCCCGACGACATGCTCGGCGAATTTTGCGAGTGGGACGCAGGTGACACTGACGGCGTCCGCTGCGGAGGGCTCGACGTTTACAGGGTGGAGCGGAGGCGGTTGCACCGGAACTGGAACCTGCGTGGTTACCGTGACAGCGGCGACAGCGGTGACGGCCACGTTCAACAGCGGGAGTAGTCCTGTCACCATTGCGATAGGACAGGGCAGTTCTTCGACTGTGACTACAACCCCTGGAAGCAACGCGGTGTTTGGGTTGGTGCTCACTGCCTTACCGGGGACGACTGGTACGGTGCAGTTAACGTGCTCGAGTCCTATTACGAGCATCACCTGCAATATAGTGCCGAGTTCGGTGACCTTGACGGGGAAAGCAATCAATGTGGCGATCGTGGTGGAAACGTTCTGCAAAGGTTCGGTGCCGAACTTTGAGGTGCCTGGAGGGTTTGGAAACGGGTTAGGGCTTTTGCTGGCGACGTTGGCACTGTGCGGTGCAGGTTGGACGTACAAGAAACAACCGCGTTGGGCGCTCTCATTTGGATTGCTGATAATCTTCGCGGTGGGAATGTCGGCGTGCAGCAACCTGGCAAAGTCGCCGAGCGGCACAGCGACGCCTCCCGGATCGTACCCACTAGTCGTGACTGCCACGGCTCCGAACGGGGCGACTTCCAGCGTTAATCTGACGCTGGTGGTCAAGCCATAGCCGGACGAACTGCTTTATTGGTTGCGAAGACTCAGGCGGGTGTGACGTCAAATATGTGCGCCTGAAAACCTTCCAGGCGTATGAACAGCCCGAGCTCATGCAGTTCTTCTCCGCTGCGATCGTAGCGGACTTCATTAAGCTGATCGACGAAGATGAACTGCTGGGTGGCTGAAACACGGCCGGCTAATGGCACGCGGCCTTGCGAAGCGCCTGCCACTAGATTCACCGCGATTATTTTCCACGCTTCCTTCGAACGCCACTCGTAAACGAGAAGTCCAGCCGGTGAGGAGTAGCCTTCCGCGGTGACGTTCAGCATATTCCATTTTCCGTCGTGAAAAACATTTTCACGCGTGAGGGCGAGAATTTTCTGGAAGAAGGCGCTGCTGTAAAGATCAATCGGTTCGTCCGCGGGCACGCGCAACGTGATCGGCAATCGGATTCTGCTGCCTTCGATCTCACCTTGTTGATAGAAGCGCATTCCCGGCAGCGTTCCCATTAGGGTTCCGACTGCAGGCAGGCGGTCGTTGAGGAACGCTTCGGCGCGGCGAGATTCGTCGTGATTTTCGAGGAAACGCGCGTAATGATTTTGTTCCTGCTGATTACCGGATAAACGCGTACGGATGGCGCCCACGTCTGCGTTGCGAACAGCGTCGTAAAGAGTTTTATCGTAAGCGAACGAAAAACCGAGATCGATGAGGCGAGGCTCGGTCCCCCAGTAGGCTTCTGCGAGCAGAATTAAGTTAGGAACTACGTCACGCACTTCCGTCCAAAATTCCCTTGACGGCGGTAGAGTGTTTCCCAAAAGATGGCCCCAGTTACTTTCAAAGATATCAGTCAGTTGCAGCATGGCCATGTCGCAGCGGACTCCGTCGCAATGTTGCGCGATGACGCGCAATTGAGCTAGATGCGCGGCGCGCATATTGGGCTGGAAATGATTTAGCTGCGCGACGTCCGTCCATGGAGGGAAGTAAGGATCTTTGGCTAGAGCGATGTAACGCAGGCCTTGCGCCGTGTTGGCTTGAAAAAAGAGCGAGGGGTTGTCCTTGAAATCCTGTAGCGAACCTTGCACATAAAATTCTGGATGGTCATGGACCCAGGGATTATCGCGAGCAGTATGATTTCCGACAAAATCCAGGAAGAGGGCCATGTTCCGCGAATGCAATCTTTCGTGGATGCGGTCGAGCGAATCCCAAGTTCCGATGCGAGGGTCTGGAATATATTGCACGACGGAATACGGAGAACCGACTACGTCTGCTGGCGTCCAGCCGGGGAGAGCGCGCTCGAAAGTGGGGAAATTTGCGGGATCTTCGAGGGTGATGCTGCGGGAGATTGCGCTTCGCTGCCAAACTCCCATGAGCCAGACGGCGTCGAATCCGAGTTGAGCCAGGGCGTCCCATTCGGCGTCAGGCACATCGGAAAGATTGATATTGCGGCCAAGCCGGTCGGAAAGCTGTTCGAGCCAAGCCCAGGCGTTTATTTCGTAAAGGTGTGGTTGCGGGCGAAGCGAGAACTGCGGTGAACGAACGGGCGCGGGGGGCATGGAACCCGAGCGTAATTTGCGATGTGGTAGCGTGTCAATCGAATCGCGCGGCGCAACTCGAGGACTTTGTAGCCTGAACGGCAACGTCCGCAGGATTCTGAGCTAATCACACCCGAGCCAATGGTCTTCCGTTTTCTGAAAGCATTGCACGGCGGGTTCTGTATACTACGCGTCGAATGCGGAGCAAATTCCTTTGAAGGCAGGACGCCCTATGAAGCTGAGACTTGCATTGTCGTTTGTGCTCGTTTTGGTTGTCTTTCCGGCTTGGATCCAGAGGCCGGCTGCAGCGCAGGATCCTTCCGCTGCCGCGCAAGGAAGTTCCGGTGCCGCTGATAAGACGGGGCAAAGAAATTTGACGGTAGAAGATTATTTCAGAATTTTGGAGGTCGATGACGCGCACATCAGCCCGGAGGGAAAGTGGGTCTGTTACACAGTGACCACTCGTGATTTGAAAGATGACAAAAATAAAACGCGTATCTGGATGATCTCGACATCGGGCGGCGCGCCGGTTCCGCTGACGGCGCAAGACGTTTCTTCCGAGCATGCGCGCTGGAGTCCGGACGGAAAATATTTGGCATTTCTATCAGGCCGAAGCGGAGGCAAGAGCGAGAAGGGAGATGAAGACAAGAAGAAAGAGATATGGATACTGAATCGCGAAGGCGGAGAAGCGCAGAAGGTAACGGAGACGATTCAGGATGTTGATGCGTATGCGTGGTCGCCAGCGGGAGACCGGATTGTTTTGGAGTTGCAAGACCCATCCATCAGTGAAATCGAGGCTGCCAAGGACAAAGACAAAGCCGACGCGAAGCCGAAAGCGCATCCGTGGGTAATCGATCGGCTACATTTCAAAGAGGATGCGATTGGATATTTGGACCGGCGCCGCAAGCACCTTTTCGTTTACGAGCTCGCCAGCCACAAAATGGCCCAGATTACTTCCGGAGACTATGACGACAGCGCGCCGGCCTGGTCGCCGGACGGGCGTTCGATCGCGTTCGTGAGCAATCGATCGGCTTCCGAAGATCCGGACCGCAACTACAACACGGACATTTGGACGGTGGCGGCAGACAACACGGATCAAGGTAAGTCACCGACACATGTGACGACGAATCCGGGCGCGGAAGGAGCGCCGACTTGGTCGCCGGACGGCAAGTGGATCACGTTCACCACTCAACTGGAGGCAAGATTCTATCAATACGCGACGTTTCATATCGGTATTGCGCCGGCGGCGGGCGGCGAAATGAAAATATTGACACGCAAGCTCGACCGTAACGCGAGCGAACCGCGTTATTCACCCGACGGGAAATGGATTTACTTCATCGCAGATGATGATGGCACGCAGAATTTGATGCGCGTTCCAGCCCAGGGAGGGGAAATCACGCGGCCGATTAGCGGGCGAAGGATGGTGGAATCCTACGCGCTCGGGAAGGACGGAGCTGCGGTTGCGGTGATCGGCGAGTTGACGCACCCGGCTGAAATTTATTTTCTTCCTGCGGATGGTGGGGATTTACGCCGTTTGACGACGACCAACGATGCTTTAATGGCGCAAATTCGGCTGCCCCATGTGGAGTACGTCCATTTCAAAAGCAAAGATGGCACAACGGTGTGGGGATATCTGTACGAGCCGCCGGATTACCAACCGGGAACGCGTTATCCCACGATTCTGAAACCACATGGCGGGCCAGTGTGGGCCTATTACGCTGAATTTAACTTCGATCCGCAGCTGTATGCGGCGAATGGCTATGTGGTGCTGACTCCGAATCCGCGAGGATCGTCTGGCTACGGGCAGGATTTCTGCAAAGCAATATGGGCCGACTGGGGGCACCGGGATTATGAAGACGATATGGCCATGGTCGATTACGCCGTGGCGCAGGGAATTGCGGATCCCGACAAGCTCGGCGTGGGTGGATGGTCTTACGGCGGCATTTCCACTAATTTTATTATTACGCAGACTACAAGATTCAAGGCGGCGATCTCGGGAGCCGGAAATTTCCTCTACATTACAAATTGGGGGCACGATTTATATTCGCGCGACTGGGAGATTGAGCTGGGGCTGCCGTGGGAAAATCGCGAGATCTGGGAGAGGCTCTCGCCGTTCAATCGCGTGACGAAAATTAAAACGCCGACGCTGATAATGGGTGGCGAGATTGACTGGAATGTCCCAATTATAAATGGCGAGCAAATGTATCAGAGCTTGAAACGGCTGGGCGTCCCGACTTTGCTGGTAGTTTATCCAGGCGAATACCATGAATTTTCGCGACCATCATTTATCGAAGATCGTTACCACAGATACCTCGATTGGTATGGCCATTACGTGAAGGGTGAAGGGCCGGCGATTCCTCCGCCAGCGAAATCCGGAGATTAAAATCGCGGCAAACTGAACCCTTCCAAATTTCATAGACGCCCTATATGGCAGGGTGGTTCGCGGGGTATCTCGGCGGACCAGTGATCAATGCATATGCTCTAACTGATAGTTTATAAATAACTTAGAAATAGTAAATATGCACTAAAGGATTTTACAGGAGCTTTTGAATCCTGGCTATGAAACTGCATAGTAAGCGCTCAGCGATCTGTCTAGACTGTCCTCGCACCAGATTTTACCAACTAGTCGGATGGGGGGAATTGAATGAAAAATGGGCGAATTCTGCTTGGGACTTGGCGCGCGCTGCTCGTGATGTTGGGCGTTGCAATCCTGCCAGGGATTCTTGCGGCGCAAACGGCTCAGCTCACCGGCACCGTCACTGATTCCTCTGGTGCGGCGGTCCAGGACGCGACGGTGACAGCCACAGGGGTGGACACCGGGGTTTCGCGCACGACCCAATCCACAAACACTGGCGCTTACACGATTCCGAACCTAGTCCCGACAGATTACAACGTCACCATCGAAAAGGGAGGCTTCAAGACCGTTCGGTTCGATAAAGTAACTCTGACAATTGATCAGACCCTCACGATCGACGTGAAGCTCGAGATCTCCGCCGTACAACTGACGGTTGAGGTCTCCGGCCAGCTGATCGCCCCCATTAATACAGAGGACGCACAAATCAGCAACGTGGTGAACGGCACGGAAGTTAAATCCTTGCCGCTGATCTTGCGTGATCCTTACCAGCTCGTATTGCTCAGTCCGGGCACGATTCAATCCAACACGCGCCTCGGCGGCTTTTCCGCCAATGGCCAACGCGAGATAAACAACAACTTCCTGATTGACGGGATCGATAACAATGATACGGACGTACCGGGCGGTCCGGGAGGATTGAACGCCCTGAATCCCGACTCCACGCAGGAATTCCGCGTTATTACGAACAATTTTAATGCCGAGTACGGCCGCGATAACGGCGCGATCATCGACGTGAAATCTCCCTCCGGATCCAACGCCTTCCACGGCGACGCTTTGTGGTTTGGCCGTTATAGCGCTCTGGGAGCGCGCGATTTTTTCAACCACATTCCCGGTACCCCCAAGAACCCGTACGAGCGCAACCTTTACGGCGGTTCGTTCGGCGGCCCCATCATCCACAACAAGACTTTTTTCTTCGTCAATTATGAAGGCCACAAGTGGTCCACCACGCTCACAAACAATTCCGTGGTCCCAACAGCGGCCTTTAAGTCTGGAATTTTCACTTACACCTACACAGACCAGAACGGTGTATCCCACAACGTTCCAATTGACGTCTCACAGCCCAGCAACGCGACCAACAACAACGCTCGGCCCTATGGCCCGGACCCCACCATCGCACAGATTTTCTCGCATTATCACAATCCGAACGGCGCGGCCGTCACAAGTTACAGTGGCCTGTATTTCTTCCCCAGTCCGGACATCGAAACTGATAATAGTTTCACGATTCGTGTCGATCACCAGCTTTCCAAGAACAACTCTCTATTTGTCCGCTATTTGTTCGACCAGGGCAACGGCACCGATCCTTCCCACAGCGATTTTCTGCCTGGACTGGGTGCCACCCCGCAATCTAACCGCGCGCAGAATGCCGGCATTGGACTTACTTCCGCCATCAGCCCTACCTTGGTTAATGAACTTCGCTTCGGGGGGAATCGCACAAACTTTCCGTTCTTTTGCGGGGGGCTCAACACTTTCGACAATCTAGGACCCCAATTCGTCGATACATACGGACGCGGTTCTGACTTCGGGTTGGCGGATCCTTTTGGTGGAGGATTCGCGAGTTTCGGATGTGGAGGTTTGGGAGATTCGAACGGCCAAGCTCGGTTTACCGGAACATACCAGGTCACAGACAACGTGTCGTTAACACGCGGGAATCATTCCATAAAATTCGGCGGCGAGTTCCGCGACGCTTATTCGAACGCTTTCACTAATTTCGGCGCGCGCCAGGCTTTTAGCTTCGATCCGTTCAGCAGTGGTATTCAAGTCTTACAAAATATCCCCGCTGCCGATAAGGCTGCGGTTTTCAGCGACCCTTCGCTGAACGACGCTGTGGGCGTTCTTCTCGGCGTCACTACATCGCAAACACAGAGTCAGTTCTTCACTGCCGCACAGATTCGCGTGCCCAGCAACGAACGTGGCTTCCGGCAGCACGAGTTCGGATTGTTCATTCAGGACACTTGGAAGCTAAAGCCGAATCTTACGGTTACATACGGCCTTCGCTGGGATTATTACGGAGTGCCGTACGAGGTAAAAGGGCAGCTTTCCACTTTATTCGACGATCCTACCAGATCGGCTGCCACTGTCCCCTTCGCCTTTACAACCCTCAATCAGGGCGGGAACCAACTTTACAATGATTACTACAAGGGCTTCGATCCCCGCATCGGAATCGCCTGGGACCCTTTCAAGAAGGGTCGCACTTCGGTCCGCGCCGGCTATGGAATTTTCCGCGACCGCGTGTATGGCAACCTGTTCGAGAACACCAACGCGAATCCGCCTTTCCTGCAATCGGCCATCGGAACCCTCCCGCCGGGTAATAGCCTTCAGGGAGTATCCGCCCCGGCCACGGTGCCCACGTCTAACGTCGTCCCGGACTTCACTTTCCTGGGTCCAACTTTGTTCACTCATAACTTCAAGACTCCTAGCAGCCAGAACTGGAACGTAGGCATTCAACAACAGTTTGGAAATAACCTGACCGTTGAAGTGAACTATGTGGGTGTGCACGGAATCCATGAGTTCCGGGTTGTGGACCCAAATCCGCCGCAGCCGGCGCTGGTTGCTGCGCTCCTTGCGTTTTGCGTGCCGAACAACCCGCTAAATACCGGCTTCTTTAATCCATTCAATCCCACCAACGATCCCACTGTTGGTGCCGCCGGTCAGTGCACGCAGGCCTCGGTCACGAGCAGTAACCTATGGG
>Ga0073928_10010001_pt1 | contig 11420 bp, 13 predicted proteins | sample PaiPotPPA55metaG_FD_76969 | JGI IMG/M metagenome (GOLD analysis project Ga0073928, IMG submission 76969) | Iron sulfur acid spring bacterial and archeal communities from Banff, Canada, to study Microbial Dark Matter (Phase II) - Paint Pots PPA... ...
ATAATCAACCTGCGCCAGGCGCGAGCCAGCGAATTGGTCATGCTGAGTGCGCAGACACTCACCGTGGTACGGACTGACCCTACGGGCCGGCGGCAACAGGCATCTCTGCCGTCTGCCTGGTTGCGGATCGACCTCGACCCGGGGCCCGGCATCGCGCGCGTTATGGCCAGCAGCCACGGCCGCAGTTGGGAGGTTGGCGCCTTCCTGCACGAATCGGAAAGACTATCGCTGTTCGCCGCGTTGAGCGACGCTCTGTATGGCCTCAGGAACCCGCGCTACGACAATCCGCAGCTTCGGGAAAATTGATCGCAACCAGACCGACGGACACCGATCGACAATCGGATGGCAACCAACGAAGCCGCAAGATTATTCCGCCGACCGCGCGATCCAGCCACCGCGCGGCGCGGCGCATCAGGCCTCCGCAGGGCCCATGGACTTGATCAACTCGAACACGCGCTTGCGGATCGAGGGATCCGCGATGCGGTAATATGCTCGCACCAGTTCCAGCGTCTCCCGCCGGCTCAGTGTGTCGTCGCCGAACGGATCCTGTTGTTCCGCACCGCCAACCCGCCGACTCGGCACGCCACCGAAATTGGCGGCCAGACTATCCGGCATATCGTCGAAGAAGAAGCTGATCGGTACGTCCAGGACGCGGGACAAGTCGAACAGACGCGATGCGCCCACCCGATTGACACCCCGTTCATATTTTTGCACTTGCTGAAAGGTCAGGCCAAGCGATTCGCCCAACCGTTCCTGGCTCATCCCGAGCAATGTACGGCGCAGGCGGATCCGAGTACCCACATGTACATCGATCGGGCTGGGGCGCGTTTCCCGCTCACTGCCTACGACTTGTTCGGCCCCTGCCATGAGTTTCGTCCTCTTTCCGTGGGCGGACCCAATCGCTGTCCCCTGTTATCGCGCCGCCGGCGGTTTCGGCCAAGGAACCAGACTACTAATTAGAGGAGTTTTGCGCGCACTGCAACCAAAAATTGTCAACTCGCAGGAAATTTTACAGGAAGTGGTGATATATCTGTCAATTAATACAAAAATTAGTACGATCAGGCCTCCGTTTGGCCCGATTTCCATAAAGCCCGGTAATCAACACTATAATGGCTGCGCCTGCCGGTAGCATCAAACCCACCCGCGCATACAAAGGCGACGCAAGCGGCGCAGACAATTTCATCGGCAGAATGGCAGTCATTTGCATTTCGATACGGCCTAATTCATGGCCTTTGCTATCGAATGCAGCCGATATGCCAGTATTCGCCGCCCGCATCAACGGCAGCCCCTCCTCCACCGCCCGCAACCGGGCGGCGGCAAGATGCTGGCGCGGACCGGTGGAATTGCCGAACCAGGCGTCGTTCGTCACGTTCACCATCCAGGCGGGCCGATCCGACTCGTCGATCACCTGATGCGAGAAAATCGCCTCGTAGCAAATCAATGCACCGATCGGGGGGATGCCTGGGATATGCAGGGTCCGAGGCCCCGGACCGGCTGCGAAGCCGCCCCCGGGCACCACCTGAAAACCCACCGGCAGCCATTCTGGCTGATACTCGCCGAACGGCACCAGGTGCCATTTGTCATAGATCGCGTCGATCAGACCGTTCGCATCCAGCGCGAACAGGCTGTTGCGTGGGCGTTCGGCCTCATCGAAGCGTACCGAACCGGCCAGCGTGGTCCAGCCGCCCGCCGCCTCGGCGATCAGGGTACGGGCCGGAGCGTCGGTCTGCAACAATGCCGGACTGGCGGTTTCGGGCCAGACCACCACCGCCGGATGCCCATCCGCCCGCGCTACCGCCTGCCGCGTCAGGTCCAGATATCGCTGGAAGATCGAGACCATCAGCGCTTGGTCCCATTTCTGTCCCTGGGCGACGTTGCCCTGGATCAGCAGTACGGTCAGGTCCGGCCCGGGCGGCAGCTTCTGATCCAGCCGGGCGATGCCGAACCCGCACCACAGCGCCAGCATCCCCAGTCCGCAGATCTGCCACGCCCGCCCCAGCAAAGGCGTCGCGGCCAGCAGGATCGTCGCCAGCGTCATCCCATGTACCCCAACCAGCGACGCAGGTTGGATCATGATGTCGCCCCACCGCCCGGGAAATTCCCAGACGCTGCCCAGCGGGTTCCAGGGGAAGCCGGTTGCGACAAATTGGCGGGCGAGGTCGCCCAGCACCCAGGCGCCCGCCAGCGCCAGCGCGGCGCGCCGGCCAGGTCGCGCCCGCCATGCCACCGCGGCGGGCACCGCGATAAACACCGCCAGTATCGCGGCGAGCCCCGGCACCGCGAATGGAACCAGCCACCAGAAGCGCGCCGCCTCGATCAGGATCGCCTCGGTGATCCAGTACAGCCCCACCACATGCAGGCCGAAGCCGAACCACCAGCCGCGCCTCGCCGCTACGGCCGGACCGCGCGCCCCCTGGATCAGGCACAGCAGCATTGGGACGCCGATCAACAAAGCCGGCAGACCGTAAAGTGGCGGCAATGCGAGCGCCGAAATCGCGCCGCCGAGCGCCGCGGTGGCATCGGCACGCCAGCCGCGTAACGCGGAAAGCCTGGCAGGCAGCGTCTGCAGGCGGCTGGTCAACGAGCGCAGCACCGGCGGCTCAGTCCGGCGTTTCCCGGCTTAGAAGCTGGTAGTGCTTGATGTATTTGTCGGTTACCAGCTCGGTTTGCACCACGACCGCCACATCCGTCGTGTTGAACTGCGGATCGATCACCGCGCCATCGCCAACAAAGCCGCCGAGCCGCAAATAGCCCTTGATCAGCGGCGGCAACCGGGTCAGGGCGGCGCGGACGTCGATCTCATCGCGATCGAGCCGGCGCATCTCCACGAAGCGGTGGGGCAGGGCGCGCGGTCGCACCGCAGCAGGCGCCAGGTGGTGGTAGTACAGATAGGTCAGTTCCGGCGCCAGCGCGTCCGGATCAATCCCCGGCAAGCTGGCGCAGCCGAACATCAGCTCGATCTTATGCAGGAACACATAAGCGGCGATGCCTCGCCACAGTAGCTGCATGACCGAGCGGTTGCGATAGTACTCGTCGACGCAGGAGCGTCCAAGTTCCAGGATGCGCCCCGGTATCGCCTCGATCCGGGCGATGTCGTATTCCTCCGAAGAATAGAAATGCCCGATCCGCCGAGCCGCCTTGCGGTGGATCAAGCGGTAGGTGCCAACGACATTTTGCGGGCCTTCGCCCAGACCATGATCCACCACCAGCAAATGGTCGGCGACAGTGTCATAGATGTCCTTGTCGCGCTGGGTCCGGCTCGTCTCGGGATCCGCCTTGGCACCCAGCTCTTGGTAGAACACCCGGTAGCGCAGCGCTTGGACGGCGTCGATCTCGTTCGGGCCGGTCGCCAGCCGAACCCCAAGGCTGCCGCTTCGAAGCTCGGCGAACGGTTCGGTCGGGTCCGTTGTTATGCTCGCCTGGCTCATCGGCTGGCTCCCTTGGTCGCACCACGGAGCCGCGAATCGCTGCCGCCATCGGCGCTGTCGCGACTCGGCACCAGCTCGGAACCCGTGGGTTCAACCCCCCCATCGTTCGAACCGCTAGGTTTGGAGCCTGCGGCGGCGGATGCTTCAGCGCCGAGGTTGTCATCGTCGGAATGACCAGGCTCGGGGTCCCGATCGTTGAAAACCCCGACCTCGGAACGTCCATCTTCGGGGCGCCGCTCGTCCGCGCGCAATGGTTCTGGCGACCCGCGGCGCCGGCCGAACAGTTCAAGCCGCAACGACACCACGTCAAACCCGAGCCGGGCGGCAATCGCCTGCATCAGCTGCTCGGCTTCCGGATCCTGGAACTCGATGACCTTGCCGGTATCGACATCGATCAGATGATAATGCGGACCGTGCTCCGACGGCTCATAGCGCGCCCGCCCGCCACCGAAGTCCCGCCGCTCCAGGATGCCCTGCTCCTCGAACAGCCGCACCGTCCGGTAGACCGTCGCGATCGAAATATGCTGATCCAACGCCGAGGCCCTACGATACAACTCCTCGACATCTGGATGGTCGCCCGCCTCGGACAGGACCTTGGCAACCACTCGTCGCTGGCCGGTCATCTTCAGGCCACGTCGGATGCACAGGCGCTCGATCCGCGATTCCATACGGTTCCTTGCGGTCATTCCTCGGTCCGTCTCTACCTAACGACGTCCCGAGCAACCGCATACAATGCCAAGGTAGTGTCAGGGAAGCCTGCGCTGCTGACGGCGCCTGACGTCAAGCCGTTGTCGGATCAGCCCCCACGCGATCGACCCTGATCCGATGCGCTCGCCCGATCGTTGATGCCGGCACGAGGGCCACCCCCCCCCGGCGCCCCGTCAGCGCCCCGATGTGCGATGCGTGCCCAGACCGATCTGCTTGGCCAGCGTCGAGCGCTTCTCGGCATAATTCGGCGCCACCATCGGATAACTCGACTCGAGTCCCCACTTTTGGCGATATTGCTCGGGAGTGAGGTTATACGAGGTGGACAAGTGCCGCTTCAGCATCTTCAGCCGTTTGCCGTCCTCAAGACAGATGATGTAATCCGGAAATACGGACTTGCGGATCGGCACTGCCGGCTGAGGCTTTTCCGCCGGCGCGGCGGGTGCATCGCCAACATGCGACAGCGTATCGTACACCACCCTGATGACATTCGGCAACGTGCCCGAATTCAGTTCATTGTTGGAGGCATGCGCCGAGACGATCTGGGCGGTCAGACCGAGGATTGCGGTGTCAACCGGCTTTTCAGCCATCTTGGGACCTTTCTAGTTGTTATGTTGGATCTATATATGAAGTCGCTTGCGTCGTGGCGCAACAGCGATTGAACAATTTCAATAAAGGTGTCGTGTCGGTGGTGCAACATGTAACTCGCGAATTGGATATAACACACGACGTCTGCCCGATGACTTTCGTCCGAACCCGTTTGGCCTTGGACCGGATGGCACCGGGCGAAACGCTTCTCGTGACGCTGAAGGGGGAAGAACCGCGCAGCAATGTTCCTCGCACAGCAGCGGAACAGGGGCACGAGATCATGTCGATGGAAACCGATGCCGCTGGGATCAGTCGATTATTGATCCGGCGAGGCACCTAAACCGGCTGCATCCGCCTCCTGGCAATTCAGCCGAGGTCAAGCCGCAACACCAGCGCATGAGAGTTATCCGAATAATAATGCGGCCGCATTCCGGCCTGGCAAAAGCCCGCTCGGGTATAAAGCCGCCGAGCCGCAATATTAGCGATCGACACCTCAAGAAAAATCGCCGTGGCGCCCATCGTCGCTGCGCGGATCGTTGCTTCACGAATCAAAGCGCTGCCGATCCCGCTCCGCCGCACCTCAGGGCTCACCGCGAGGGTAAGGATTTCCGCCTCGTCTGCCGCTATTCGTATCAGAATTGTTCCGCCGGACGGACACAGCAGCCCGATTACGTTCGGCAGCGCCAGTTGCAGGCTGAAGACATCGCGACTCCAGGCATCGGGTGCGGCGAACGCCGAGGCGTGGATCGCCGCCATCAGGTCGCAATCGGCGGCTGAGGCTCGATAGATCATACTGGCGCCGGCGGCTTACCGCCCGGCAATTTGGCCTCCGGAGGATCGACATAGAGCGGTTCGGCCGGCAACGGACGGATCGTCCCCAAACAGCGCCGCTCCGCCACCTGCGCGATGTGCCGGCCGGTCGGCAGGCGGGCATCGGTCAGCATCACGTCAAACCCCCGCGCCGCGAGGCGGCTGGCGACATCAGCGGCGGCTCCGCCGGCGATGGCAACCGGTCCTGGCGGGGTCGGCAGTTCCGTCATCGCGAGGGAGACCACCTCGTCTCCAACCTCCAGGAAGATGCGGCCGCGCCGGCTGGTGGTAGCGCACCACAACGTCCGGCCACCAAGTAGGGGAAGCGAATCGGCGAGTGCTTCGCCCACGGTAACGCCGACCAGCGGACGCCCGGCGGCGACGGCGATGCCCTGGGCGAGCGCCACACCGCCGCGGATGCCGGTGAAGCTGCCAGGGCCAACAGTCACCGCGATCAGATCGAGGTCGGCCGCCTCAAACCGAGCCTCGCGCAGGCAATCCTGCGCCAACACCGGCAGCACCGAGGCATGGCCGCGCTCAAGGTCGCGCTGAAATCCCGCGATGATCTGACCGTCGGCGACGATGGTCGCCGAACAGCGCGCGACAGCCGAATCGAGCGCCAGTATCCGCATGGTCGGATGAGGCTATCCCGGCTGTCAGCCGACGCAAGCGCGGAGCTTCAGGCCAGCAGGCAGGCCTCTTCGAACGGCAGCCGCGGGGAACGGTTGAACAAGCCCGCGGGATCGCCGTGACCGAGGTTGACCAGGAAGTTTGACCGCCAGCCATTCTGGGCGAAAAACGCCGCATCGACGGTGGCATTGTCGAACCCCGACATCGCGCCGGTGTCGAGGCCCAGCGACCGGGCGGCGATCAGCAGGTAGGCGCCTTGCAGCGTGCCGTTGCGGAACGCCGTGGTCGCCGCCAGCGAGTCATTGCTCGTGAACCAGGACATCGCATCCGGATTGTGCGGAAAAAGCGTCGGCAGCTTCTCGTAGAATTTCGGATCGTATACTACGATCACGGTCACCGGCGCGCTCATGGTCTTCTCGGTGTTTCCCGCCGACAGCGCCGGAGCGAGCTTTTCCTTGCCCTCCCTGGTGCGGATGAACACGAAACGTGCGGGCGAACTGTTAGCCGAGGTCGGCCCATACTTCAGGATGTCGTAAAGCGCGTGCAGAGTCTCATCGCCGATCGGCGTGTCGTGCCATTTGTTGTGGGTGCGGGCTTCCCTGAACAGCAGGTCGAGACCGGCGGCATCAATCGTCATGAGCAACTCCTGAACTATGCCGCCGGAGCAGCATCGGACCATCTACGCTGCAATGCAGCATGATGCGTCCGCCGCCGTCAACCGGGTGGATTATAGTTCAACCTGCTCCACGCCGACGACTTCCGGAATGTAATGCTTCAGCATGTTCTCGATGCCGTGCTTCAGCGTGGCGCTGGAGGACGGGCAGCCGGAGCAGGAGCCCTGCATGTGCAGGCGGACGACGCCTTCGCGGAAACCACGGAACACAATGTCGCCGCCGTCGCCCGCTACTGCCGGGCGGACCCGGGTGTCCAGCAGTTCCTTGATTTGATCGACGACTTCCCGATCGGCCGGATCGACGTCTTCCTCATTGAAATCGGCGTCGTCGCCCTCGATCACCGGCCGGCCGGCGACGAAATGGTCCATGATGACGCCCAGCACCTGAGGCTTCAGCGCCTGCCAGGAAATCTCATCGGTTTTGGTGACGGTGACGAAGTCGCCCCCCAGGAAAACCCGCGCAACGCCCGGCAGCGCGAACAGGTCGGTTGCCAGCGGGCTGCGGATGGCGGTCACGGCGGAGGCGAAATCGGCGGTGGAAAGGCCCATGACGTCGCGTCCCGGCAAGAACTTCAGAGTGGCGGGGTTCGGCGTGCCTTCGGTTTCGATGAACATGGCGGCAACCTGTCCTATCCTGCATTGTGGCTAATCCGGACCGCGGCGGTCCGTTCTGTCCCGCCGATACATCGGGCGAAACCGCCGGGCTGACAAGGGGGGAAAGCTGGTTCACCGGCGAGCCGCCGGTCAGTCCGCTGCGATCGACACCCCGCCGAGCCGCGCGGCATCGGCATAGGCCCGCACCGCGGTCCCGAACTGCTCGAAGATCGCGCGCGACAGCGCGTCGGTCCGCCAGTCGTATTCCGGGTGCCACTGCACGCCGACCGCGTAGCCGATGGCCGCGCCGGCCTCGCTGGCGGCTACCCGAACCGCTTCGACCAGCCCATCCGGGGCGATCCCCTCGGCGACCAGACCAGGAGCTAGCTTGTTGATCCCCTGGTTGTGCAAGGAGTTCACCGCGATCTCCGTCGTCCCCGCGAGCCGGTGCAGCCAGCCGCCCGGCGTGACCCGGACCGAATGCGCCTTGCCCTGGCGCACCTTCGGTGACGGCTGCAGCGGCGTGGAATGATCCATCCGGTCCGGCAGGTCCTGGATCCGCTGGTGCAGCGATCCGCCAAGGGCGACGTTCAGCTCCTGAAACCCGCGGCAGATTGCCAGCAGCGGAACCCCGCGCGCCACCGCCGCTCGGATCAGCGGCAAGGTAATGCTGTCGCGGTTGGGGTCCTCCGGTGTGCCCTCGGCATGCGGTGGACCGTCATACAGCGTCGGCTGGACGTTGGAGCGGCTGCCGGTCAGCATGATGCCGTCAAGCCGATCGAGCAGGGTCTCGATATCGGCGGTCGGACCGTTGGCCGGCAGCAGCACCGGAACCCCGCCGATCACCTCATCGGTCGCCCGCACGTATGTGTCGGAGGCGGCATGGTTCGGCATTCCGAAAATACCGAACTGCTTGGTGCAGCAACTAATGCCGATCAACGGCTTGACGACGCGGGGAGACCTCATGTCAGGAAAGATCATTCCCCAACTTTGCGGCAAAAAGAAGAGTTTTTCGTCCTGCCAGACACATATCCGTCATGCAGGCCGCATTTCACCCCTGTCTCGCCGAGGGCGGGCTGATCTGCTCGAACAGTTGCGGATCGAAGCTGCCGCCAAGCTGGACGTTGTAGAGGGTGACATGGGTCTCCCGCCGTTGCGCGTCCACCACGGTCCATTGCCGCAGCGTCAGCGGCGGATCGGCGAAGATCAGCGTCAGCGAGCCATCGCCCGGGCTGTCAGCACGTACCAGCGTCAACTGGATCTGGCCGGGCAGGCGCTGGATCGCGGTCACCGTCACTCCCCTGCCGGACAAATCCACGTGCTCTGCCAGCAGGATGCCCAACGGGGTGCGGCCCAGCCCGATGTTGGTGGTCTGCTGCAACGCCGAGTCGTGGAAGGTCAGCACGCCGTGAGCGGCGATCAGCAGGAACGGTGCCGGGGGATCGTATTGGAATCGCATGCGCCCCGGCCGTTCCAGCCATGCGGTTCCCTGCGAGATGCCGCCATCCCCGGCCACCTGCATGAAGTGCGCCTTGAGCGTTGTGAGGCCGTTCAGATACCCCTCGATTCGCCCGATGTCAGCTTGGTCCTGCGCCGAAAGGGCGACGCCAGGCGCGGCCCTCGCCGGCAGGCTGAGAGGCAGCAGTGCGGCGGCGGACAGTTGCAGGATGTGGCGGCGAAACATGCCGCTGATGTGGCGCGTCCGTCGGCGGTTTGCAAACCCCGACCGAAAGACCGTTCCGCCAGATAATAGAACACACCCAAGCCGCCGCATAATTTAGGGATCCCCACGAGCGGATCGGCCACCCGGCCGGGGCGGCTCGGCGCCAGCCGGAAGCGACCTGAACGCGGCAGACCTGAACCTATTCCGCGGCGACCGGCATCGTCGGCCCGGATGCTGCCTCGGTCCAAAGTGCGGGTTCCAGTTCCTCGCGCCGGTTCGGGAAGAACAGCGCGCAGCCAAGCGTGACGACCGAGAATGCCGACAGCACCATCGTCACCGCCGCCACGCTGCCGGTGCGCTCATACAGGATGGAAACCACCGGAGCGGCGGCGGCGGCACCCAGGAAGCCGACGAAGAACCGCACGGAATAGATGCGGGCACGCAACGCCGGGGAGATGTAGCGGGCCGCCATCGTCTCGTTCACCGTCACCTGCCCAAAAATTGACGCCGCCACCGCGCCGGCCAACGGCAGCACCAGCCAGCCTTGCGCGAAGGACAAAGCCAGCATTGCCGGCGCCAGCACCAGGCTGATAGGCAGAAACACCTGCTTCAGCGTGCTGCGATCGATCATCCGGCCAACCGAGAACTGGGTCAGCGCGCCGCACAGAGTGACCAGGAAGGCGGCCAACCCGACCAGCGGCAACAGCGTGGCGTTGCCGGCCAACCGCTCCTGCATCAGCTTTGGCAGCAGGATGGTATAGGCGTTGAACACCAGGCCGGACGAGATCGCGATCAGCATCAGCACGACGACGGCGCGGCGGACGAGGTGGCGCGGGATCGGCGGGAACGGACGCGCGTCGGCGTGGGCGCTGACATGCGCCAGCGGCGTGCGAATCCACAACAGCCCGGCCACCGCACACAGCAGTCCGGGAGCGACGAAAGCGGCGCGCCAGCCGATCTGATTAGCCAGGAAAGCAGTGACAACCGGCGCCAACGCAACACCGAGATTGCCGAACACGCCGTTCACGCCGATCGACCGGCCGGGTTTGTCGCCCGCGGCCTCGACCAGCATCGTGGTGCCGATCGGGTGATAGATCGCGGCGAACGCTCCGGCCAGGGCCAAGGCGACGGCCAACATTACTGGCGAATGCGCCGCGCCGGCACCGATCAGGCTGACCCCGGTGCCAAGGAAGAACGTCGTCATCAGCGTCTTGCGGCCAAAGCGCTGCACCAGCCACCCTTGCGGCAGGGACAACAGGCCGTAGAACACGAACATGCCGGTGGCGAGCGCCAGGATCGGGCCATACGACCCGCCGAACGGGCTGCCAGGAACTGCCATCGCCAGCACCGCGGTGGGCAGGATCAGCAGGCTATAGTGGGTGATCGTGTGCGCGGTGTTGATGAACACGATCTGCCGGGCGGCTGGGGTCATCGGGCGTATCCTTGGCTTTGCCGCGTATGTAAGCTGTCGCGATGGCGATGTCTGGCCAAACTCTGTCGCGTGACCGCCAAAGCCGGCTGCAGCCGTTCGAGCAGGCGCCGCGGCCAATGGTCGGCTACGTTTGCGACTATGCGCCGGGGCATGAGACCGGTCTGCACCGGCATCCTCGGGCGCAGTTGCTGTTCGCCACCACCGGGGTGATGCGAGTCACCACCGAAGCCGCGCTGTTTACCGTGCCGCCAGGGACCGGACTATGGGTGCCGGCGGACACGCTGCACGGGGTTCGCATGGACGGCGCGGTACGGATGCGGGCGTTGTTCCTGCGGGCGGATGCGGCGGCCTCGGGTCCGGCGGCGACCACGGTGATCGCGCTGTCGCCGCTGCTGCGCGAGCTGATCCTAACGGTCTGCTGGGAGCCGGTGGTATGGGACGCGCGCGGGCCGATCCGGCTGGTGGCGGCGCTGGTGCTGCACGAGATCCGGCGCGCCGGTACACGGCCGCTGTCGTTGCCGGCCTGCCGCGACGCCAGGCTGGTTCGGGTGGCGGCGGCGCTGCTTGCCGATCCCGCCGATCCGCGCGATCTGGATGACTATGCGGCAATCGCCGGCGCGTCGGTGCGGACCCTGGCACGGCTGTTCCGGAGCGAGACCGGCATGAGCTTCCAGCAGTGGCGGCGGCAGTTGCGCATGACCGAGGCGTTGGCTCGGATCGCCCGTGGCGAGCCCCCGGGCCGGGTGGCGGTTGCCGTCGGATATGCCAGCGTGCCGGCGTTCGGCGTGGCGTTTCGCGAGACGTTCGGCACCACCCTGCGATGGCCGCGCCAAAGGTTGGTTCGGCAGCTGGTTAAAGCGCAATCGGGCTGGGCGGAACGTTCAAGGCTTGTAAATC
>Ga0073928_10010002_pt1 | contig 11419 bp, 11 predicted proteins | sample PaiPotPPA55metaG_FD_76969 | JGI IMG/M metagenome (GOLD analysis project Ga0073928, IMG submission 76969) | Iron sulfur acid spring bacterial and archeal communities from Banff, Canada, to study Microbial Dark Matter (Phase II) - Paint Pots PPA... ...
GGGCGCCCCCGCCCGCGCTCGGCCAGGAGCGTCTTCTTTGTCGGGCCGGAGCTAAGCAATTCCACAAAGTTGCGCACCGTCGACGAACTGGTAAAGGTCACTACCTGCGGAGGCCGTTTCTCAAGCGCCGCCCGCAGTCGGCGGCGCGAACTCTGCGGCACGACGGTTTCGTAGGCTTCGACCACATCCACCTGCGCTCCGGCCTTGCGCAGTTCTTGCGGAATCACGTCGCGAGCAACTTTGGCCCGTACCAGCAGCACCCGTTTGCCATTCACCTTTTTCTTCAGGCTGCGCACCACCGACTCGGCGACGTATTCCTTCGGAACCACATCCACGTCGGTGCCGCGCTGTTCGATGGCCTTCTTCGTGGCGGGACCGATGGCGGCGACGCTAAGCCCGGTGATAGGACGGAAGTCCTGCCCTTTCCGGATCCTTTTCATCCGCTCCCACATGGCCTCAACGCCGTTGACGCTGGTCAGGATCAACCAGTCATAGGCGTCGAGATTCCTCAGGGCTGCGTCGAGTGGCTTGAATGATTTTGGCTTGCGAATCTCGATGAAAGGGATCTCGATCACATCCGCGCCACGCTTGCGGAGTTCAGCGGAGAGCGCTCCCGCCTGATGCCGGGCGCGGCCTACCAATACTCGAATTCCGCTGAGTGGTTGGTTGGACGAGTTTGCTTTCTTGCTCATGGGTTAGCGCTGAGGGGCAGTGCCTGCTCTGAGCCTGCCGAAGGGGGTGCCAGTCTCACCGGAGATCAATCGCTCTCCTTCTTCAGACCCAGCTTCTGCTCCCTCATCAAGCGGGAGACGCCTGCGATTGCGGTGTCTTCGGATTTTTCGAGGGACGTGATCACGTTGCTCTGTTCTTCCTTGGTGCGATTCTGACTTAGCTTGAACTTCGCTTCAATTTTTGTAACCGCGATCTCAAAGCCGACGATGTGGCTCAGCATACGCTCGCGGTACGTCTCGCTGAGGCTTGCCCATTGGTCCGCATAGGCGGCCTCGAATGTGCCGATGAGCTGATGGAGCACGCCCTGCAAATCTTCCGGAGACTTGAAAACCCGGGCATTGCCATAGACGTGCACCGCGCCATAGTTCCACGTCGGAACATTCTCGCGGGTCACATAGTTGGAAGCGGACACGTAAGCGTGCGGTCCGTGGAAAATCATCAGGCAGGAAGCCTGCCCTTCGAGATAACGCCAGTGTGGGTTCGCTTTGGCCACATGACCACGGATCAAGAGATGTTCTCCCGTCGCGCTCACGAATGTGGGCAGGTGCGTGGCAAACGGACCGTCGTCGGTGGACGAGACCAGAATCGCGAATGGATTTGCACGCATGAAAGCGATTGCGTCAGCATGGTCATTCGCGCGGAAATGTTCAGGCAGGTACACGAATAGGTTTCCTCCTCCTTGGCGGCCCGTTTACGACTCAGACCGTTTCTTGCCGACGTGCACAAGCTTCTCGACAGCCGCTACGACCTCGCCCTGGTCATCCTTCACTTCCACACTTGCACATGAAAAACGTCGGCTCGCATTTCGGCAGCGTCTCTAGTTTGTCACGAATGTCATCGAAGTGGGCGTCCGCCATGCGGAATTCGGCGCGGACGGTCCCTTCCCCGGCTTGCCGTAGCGGATGCTCGCCGCCTTATCCCAGACCATGTAGTCGCGGCCCCAGGTTTGCGGCCCGAGGTTTGCGGCCCCAGGTTTGCCATCGGCATGAGCCTATAGAAAGCATCGGTCATGGCAAAGAGCGATCCACCGAAAGCGTGCCCCCATGGTGGGCGTTTCACCAGCGCAGCTTCATCTCCACGTCGATGGCCTTCACGGCGGACACGATGTGCGTGACTCGAATGCGGGCTCCGAGAAACGGAGGCCAGAAGGTGATCCAGAGGCGCGGTGCATACGAAGATCTCGTCCCGCCCAGAAGCTTGAGAGGACTGCTTCGGCTCATAGCTGACGATCACGGTTGCGGAGGCGGGGCCAGACCACGGCCGTAGACGGCTTCGAGGATTTGGTCTCCGCCACGAGCTAGAAGAGCTGCGCCGGCGGCGTTGCCGAGTTTTTCAGGATCATCCCCCTCGCGGGGGTCGCGGAGGAGTTTCGAGCCGTCGGGGTCGGCAACAATGGATTCCAGATGCAGCTTCCCGTTCCGCATTTCTGCTAAGGCGCCGATCGGGACCTGGCAACCTCCACCCAGGCTGTTGAGCAGGGCGCGCTCGCAGGTGGTGGCGGCGCGGGCGGCCGGGTCGTTCAGAAATTCCAGGTGCTGGCGAGTGGCGGCATCGCCTTTGCGGATTTCGATGCCCAGGGCCCCTTGGCCTGCCGCGGGACACATGAGGTCAGCGGGAATGATCTGTTTAACCAGTTGCGTGGTGCCGAGGCGCTTCAGTCCGGCTGAGGCCAGGAGGATGGCGTCGTACTCTCCTTGCTCCAGTTTCCGCAAGCGGGTGTCGACATTGCCGCGCAGAGGATGAATATCGAGATCGCGACGGACGGCTTTAAGTTGCGCCTGTCGGCGCAGACTCGATGTGCCGACGCGCGCGCCTTGAGGCAATTCCTGAAAGCTCGAATAGTGACGCGAGCAGAAAGCATCGCGCGGGTCTTGTCTCTCGGGAATCGCAGCGATTTCGAATCCTGGAGGAAGCTCGGTAGGCAGGTCTTTCAACGAATGCACGGCGAGATCGACCCGTCCGGCAGCGAGGGCTTCCTCGATTTCCTTCGTGAACATTCCCTTGGTGCCGACCATGGCCAGGGCAACGTCGGTGATCTTGTCGCCAGTCGTGTGGATGATCTCGATTTCCACTTCGTGGCCGCGTTCGCGCAGCAGCGCAGAGATGTGGTTGGCCTGCCAGAGGGCAAGTTGCGAACCGCGAGAGCCGATGCGGAGGGTGGGCATCAATGGCGCGTCTCCACTTCATTCTTCTTGTCTGGAGGCGCGGCTTCTTTATCGTGCAGGTTGAACAGCCGGCGCACCACCTCGACCACCGTCGTGGCCTCGGACTCTTTGGCCGCCGTCTTCAGCGTGGCAATGGGGGTGTGCATGACTTTGTTGATGATGCCGCGCGTCAGCGCCTCGACTGCCATCTCCTGCTCGGGCGTCAAACGGCCCATACGGCCGCGGACGCGATCGATCTCTGCCTGCCGAATCGTTTCCAGGTGATCCTGCAGCGACACGATCGTCGGCACCACGTCGAGCGTCTGCAGGCGAGCTTCGAAACGCTCGACCTCGCTGGTGACGATGGCTTCGGCGAGCTCGGCTTCCTTGCGGCGGTCGGCAACATGGCTCGAGACGGCCTGTTGCAGGTCGTCGATGTCGTAAGTGAAAATGCCGTCGAGCTTGCCCATCTCGGGCGAAACGTCGCGGGGAACGGCAATATCGATGAAGAACATCGGGCGGTTCTTGCGCCGGGTGAGAAACTGCTCGCCGTGTTCGCGGCGGAAGATCGCATGCGGCGCGCCTGTCGACGTGATGACGATGTCAGCGCGGTCGCAGGTGTTATGCAAATCCTCGAACCGAATGGCTTGTCCGTTAAACTTTTGCGCGAGTCCGATGGCCCGGTCGTAAGTGCGATTCGCCACAAAGATCGACGCGCAGCCGTGCGCCATCAGGTGGCGGGCAGCGAGTTCGCTCATCTTTCCCGCGCCCACGAGGAATACAGTCTTCCCTTCCAGCGTCCCGAAAATCTTCTTGGCCAATTCCACCGCGACCGATGCGATCGACACCGACGACGATCCCACCGCAGTCTCACTGCGCACGCGCTTGGCGACCGCGAAAGCGCGGCTGAACAACTGGTCAAGCTGTCCGCGTACAGCCCCGACGGCGCGGGCCGTGGCATAAGCTTCCTTCACCTGCCCGAGAATCTGCGCTTCGCCCACGACCATGGAATCGAGACTCGAGGCCACGCGGAACAAATGCCGCACCACGTCTTTCTCCCGGAATTCGTAAACATGCGCATCCAACTCGGCGGCCGTCAAATGAAAATGATCGTGCAGGAATCCCCGCAGGTCGCCGTGCCCGTTGGTCGTATGGGCCACGATCTCCACGCGATTGCAGGTGGAGATGACCATACCCTCTTCGATCCCGGGATACGCCGTCAGATCGCGGCAAGTGTCCGGCAGACGCGACTCAGGAATCGCCAGACGCTCGCGCATTTCGAGCGGCGCGCTCTTATGATTTACGCCAATGAGCTGGAATCTCATGAGGCGGCGAACCTGTGGATCGCCGAGAAGTAGTTCGCTGCCCAGGCCGCCAGCGCCGCCACAAAGGCAAAGGTCGCGAGGAAAGCTGCCCGGCGTCCCCGCCATCCGGAGTTCCACCGGGTGAAAACCATGACCATGTAGACGACCCACATCAGCAGCGACAGCAAAATCTTGGGGTCGAGAAAATCGAGGTGCCCGTAGGTGGAGATCGCCACCACCGAGCCGGTCAGCAGCCCCAGGGTCATAAACGGAAATCCGAGCAACAGCGAGCGGTACCCGATCTGGTCAATCACTTCAAGTGCGGGAAGGAACGAGATCAGGCTGGCCGATTTCTTGGCCTTCAGCTGCCGCTCCTGCACTAGATAAAGCAGGCTAGCGCCAAAGCTCACCAGCAGGGCTGCGTATCCAATAAAAATCAGAAAGATATGCGCTGCCAGCCATCCTTTATGCGACACAAACTGGGTCAGCAATACCGGCTGCTCGTCGACAGCCGCAACGAACGTCAAGAAGAACACCACGGGAAACACGACCACGCCGGGAGACGTAGTCTGGTAGACCGCATAGATCAACATGAAGAACGACATCGACAGGAACGCCAGCAGCGACTCCCCGTTATGCACCGACGCCCAAACCACATGCCCCGAAAGGAAAAGCTCGGTCAGCGAGACGAAATGGAAAACCATGCCCAGGCTGGCCGCATGCAGCGCGATCCGGCTGAAAAGATCACTGGTACGCGTAATTGCCACGAAAGCATAGACCAGTCCGATGAAGTAGCAAGCCAGCGCGAAACGCAGCCAAAGCAGAGACATAGGCCTTATAAGTTCCGGAATCCCTTGATCTTACCCCAAATCGCGGATCCGGTCCTTCTTCCTCTCGTACACGGTCCACGCGGCGGGACGTAAGGCAAACAAATCGGCTCACTGAAGGCTGTGATTAGGATCACTGACTGATGCTCGGACCCTGCCGCCACGGAATCTGTATCCCTCGCGACCCATCATTTCGATGTCGTGGGGCCCGCGCCGTGCGGATTGGCGGTGCCCCCAGCGTGCGGATTCGCCATCCCCGGGGGCACGGTCCCCGCCCCATGTCCGCCGCCCATCGCTCCCATATCTCCCGGCGCGAAGCAGGTGACCCGTCCGCTCGAGGCAACTCGCAACTGCGACGGGCAGTCCCCGCCGGTCAAAGCGGCCGAAGCTCCCGTTCCTTGCGACTGCACCGTGAACAGCTTCCCATCAGCATTGCCCGCGACTCCAAGGGCCATTCCCGGCATGTCGTAGGCAACATAAAACGGACGCTTCCCCCGGCTGGATTGCACCGCGCAGTCGGCGACCGCCTTCGATTGATCGGCGCTAGCCTGCACATTGAGCCGCCCACAGTCAGTCGCAGCGGCTCCGGAATATTCCTGCAGCTTCTGCTGCACGGCGTCGGGGGTCTTGGTCGAAGAAGCCGCATTCGTAGCCGCGGGCGGCGAAGACTTGCTGCATCCAGTGAGACAGGCAAGTGCGAGAATTAGCGTGATCGCGCAGCTCTTCATGACGTCGTGATTGTATCGGGAACCGCAGGAGCTCGGAAACGTCCGAATAGCTCAAACCCTTAACAGCCCAACACACCGAGAGCTTCCTTCGTGAACCTTCCTGCCCTTTGTGCTTCAGAGTTTCTCCCTGGTTCAAGCTTTCCGTTCCCCCTCAGGGTGTCCCCGTCAGTTGCCGGATCAACTCCACCTCTGCCCTTCGATAGGGCGTCCCGTCCGGGTGCAGCACCTCATGAAACCATACCGGAGGCTGGTTCTTCACATAAGGATGCTCCCACGACTCCCACGGATAATAGGTTTGCGTCTTCCCCGCCACGAATCCCCAGTTGATGGCCCCCACTCGTTCCTGTTTGGCGATCGGCAGGCTCCCATCGAAGGTGCTCCCCACGGATCGCGCCATGTATTCCGTGCAGATGAGGGGGCGGTGAAATCTCCGCAGCCACGCGATCTCCGCTCTGAAGTCTTCCGGCCAGCTGTAGTTATGAAACGTAATCACGTCAGACTCGCGCAGCTGAATGCGCTGAATCCCTTCCACCGCACTCTCATCCTTCGACGTGTCGATGTCCCATACGCCGCTCGTCAGGGGTTGCGACGGATTCGCCTCGCGGGCCCAGGCAAACGCTTGCGGCAAGAGCGCCATGACCCGGGCAGTCTTGTCTGCATGCTTCAATTCTGTCGTTGCATAATCCCCGCCGCCAAACGATCCCGGCTCGTTCCAGACGTCCCAGCCCAGGATGCGATTGTCTTTCGAGAATGCCCCTACCACTCCCAGCACATACTCCTTCAGCCGCGGATACTGGCTCGGATCGGCCAGCCCCTTCGCACCCGGACTCTGCACCCACCCGGAGTTGTGTACGCCCGGCACGGGAGCATGCTGCGGACCCAACTTCGGCGCCGGATCCCAGCACGAATCAAACAGTACGAACAGCGGCCGGATATGATGCCGCGACGCAATCGTCAGAAACTGGTCGATCCTCTTGCGAAAGCCGGCGGCATCCTGCTGCCACAGCAGATCGTGCAGGAACACGCGCATCGTATTCATCCCCATGGCTTCTGCCCAACCGAGTTCCTTGTCGATCTGATCCGAATCGAACGTCGCCTCCTGCCACATCTCCAGTTCGTTGATCGCCGATTTGGGGACGTAATTGCTCCCCACCAGCCAGGGCTGTTGCGCATACCACTCATTCGCCTTCGGTTCGGACCAGCGCGCGCCTTGGGAGAAAGCGCACGAGCACAGACCGAACACGAGCAACACCGCTGCGAGATAAAACGATTGAATCGTCTTCACGGTTAGGACTCCGCTTGCATTTATATGCTGGAAACTTCCAATGGATCAATAGTCCCCGAGGGATGTCAATGCTTACTATTCCACTCCCAGGCTCGTCAGCGACTCCTCCAGAAATCCCAGGTCGATTGTCTGGCGGCGTCCATGTTCCTTTACATCTTCGAGTTCGTCAAAGGCCCGGAAAAGTCGCAGCTTCGCGGCAGCATACTGTTCAGCCTCGTTCAATGGACGGCCATGGCTCTGGCTCCATGCGGCCCGCGCGCTGTCGGGAAGAAAGACGCTCACCGCATACGTCAGCTTGCGGTCGGAAGTGACGTCGAAGATGAATTCCGTGGCGGGAGCTTCAGGATCGTCCGGCAGCGCAGGACGTTTGCCCACGAAGTAGTACTGGTAAACGTATCCCTGCGCTCCCGTGTAAGTCTTCATGCGGCGGACGGGTGGATTCTGCGACATGGGAACATTATGGGCCGAGCGGCGGGCATTTGTCCTTCCCGATTGTGCCCGACTAGGCCAACGAACGATTCGGCTGCAAGCAATCGACGAGCGCGACGGTACCGTCCGCGAAATCCCTGGAGAAGACCCTTATCGCCGCCGGCGGCGCCGCCAGAATAAATACCAAAGACAAATTCGGCCTCGCCCGCCATCCATTCGCCCGCAATTGAAATCTCTTTTGTCTGCTTACGGCGCGCTATGCCCCGCACAATGCAGCACGCCTAGATACGCGCTCCACGGCCCAACCAGCTTCCGATACTGGGAAGCCATCACGCGCGATAGTTGATGCAGATGGGTAAGGTCGTGAACCGTCCACGTTGCCAGAAGTTCTGCCAAGGTCACCACTCCCAGCGCTGGATGTCTTCCGCGCCGCGTGAAGTCATCCGGCTGTAAATTGAGCGCCTGCAGCGCCGCGAGATTTTCCCTTCGCAAGCGCGCGAAATCATCCAGAAGGTGCTCCAGCGTCTTGTCTTGATTCTCGTCCGCCTGCGCGAAGCGGTCAAAGGGATCAAACTCCCGCGCCTCCCCTTTTTCCAGGATGACGCGCACCCGCGGCATCCAGTCCGTGCGCTCCCCGACAATCAGATGGCCTACGATATCGAAGGCGTTCCAGGTTTCTTTCCCTTCTTTGCCCCGTTCTTCATGGCAGCGCACCCAGGTGTTGGGCAGTCCGCGCAACAGCGCATCCAGCGTCGCGGGAGCGCGAGCCAGAAGCGCAACGGCCTCGGCCAGGTTGAATTCCGTCAAGTTTTCCATGCCCACCTAGATGCACGCCTGGCGATTTGGACTCACGCGGCGCAACCGTTTCCGCACCGGCCAGCCGCAATGTCTCAAGGATTTTACCCTCGCGCTCTCCGAAACTTTTGACCTGAGCCTGAATCGAGGCCGTGAACATGATCCAGTTGGGGCTATGCTTCTGCCGAGTTTCCTGCAGCTGCATCCGGATGCGAAGGTGACACCTCGAGGAGCGGTCGACATTGAAAACGTATTTGGCTCCTTGGACGCCGGCGCTAACTCCGGTCGGCAGCGGCTCCAAGCCCGGCTCTGCTCCGCCGGCCGATTCCCCTGCGACTTCCTCGCCTGTCGCCCTGGAGTCAGTCGGCCCGGAGCCTGACGGATTCGTCTTCGATCCTACCTTCGAAAGTTGGAAGCCGATCAGCCCGACCGATAGCGGCGACAACAATACAGTCCGCTTCATGCTCGGAAATGACGTCGCGGTCAAGGCCGCGCAAACCGGCAACATCTCGCCCTGGCCGGATGGTGCGCGCTTCGCCAAGATTGCCTGGCAGCAGGAACACGGTCCCGATGGCTTGGTGCATCCGGGAAACTTTGTACAGGTGGAGTTGATGCCGGGATGCTCGTCTTTACAAAGGCACCGAGGGTTGGGGTTGGGGTCGATGGCGGGGTCTGGACCTGAAGACCTATGGCGCGGACGCCGCCTTCGTGAACGACGTTACAAACTGCCACTGGCCGATGCGCGGCAACGACTTGCGTCTAGACCCTGCCCATCGCCACGGCCAAAACTCAAGCGTGATGAGGTGGTGAACAATCGCGCCGCCGCACTACCCGCAAGCCTGCCGTATCAACCGCTCGGGTGGAGCGCGATCACCCTGTACATCGATCGAAATTCGAAGACGACGGCAACGCTCTATTTAGGTCTCTCACAGGAAGACCGGCCGGCAAGCGAGCAGCTCGCCGCAGCGCCTACGAGTAAGGCCGGTGAGGTCTAATTTGGGGAAATAGGATCCCAAGGCCAAGCCAATTCAAAAGCAGCGTCAAAAACAACTTCAAAAGCAAGGGCCGACGGCGGACAGGCGTGTCCCCCCCCCACATGAATCCCCTTTATCTCACGCCGTTTCCTGGGGAAACGACTCTTCCATATTCCGTGGCGCGGCTGAGGCGATCGAACCTTCGCCACGCCTCAAGCGAAATCTTACGGATGGCCCCTTCGCCATCGCGCTCGTTGCGGAGAAATGACGTCATCACGCAGATCACGTAGGGCCGCCCCTCGACAAAGACGATGCCCGAGTCATTGCGGACCGCTTCGAGCGAGCCTGGCTTGTTGGCGACCTTCAGATCAGCAGGCAGATCGCGGGGAATCCAGGAATCTTTATTCGTGCTCAACATCTTGAAGAAGTCCGCGGTGAAGTCCTGGTTCAGGACTTTACCGTGGTAGATGGCAGCGAGCAGGGTCATCATTTCGCGGGGAGTGGAGATGTTCTCGAGGCCCTGTTTCGCGGCTTGAAGGTCCATCATCTTGCGCCGCAGGCGCGTATGGGTCAGACCGAGCGAGTCGAGCATGGCATTCACATTCGGCATACCCACGCGATCGATCAGTACATTCGCGGCGGAATTGTCGCTGACCGCGACCATCATGGTGGCCAGGTCGCGTAAGGTTAGGCGAGTCACGCCCGGCGTAAGTCCGCCCATGATGTCGCTGTCGGCAACCAGATCGGACGACTGCACAATGTACGAATCGGTGAGTTTGAGCTTTCCTGCTTGCGCCTGCACGTACAGATGGGCCAGGACGGCGATCTTGATCGAACTGGCTTGCGCGAAGACCTCGTCTTCCTGCAGAAAGAAGTGGTCGCCGGTGGAGAGATCTTCGATCGCCACGCCCATAACCCCGTCGAGGTGCCGGTCGACCTCCTGGATGCTGGCTCCAAGTTTCTGCCAAAGCACCTTTTGTTTGTCGGTAGTTGGAGCGACAGTCTGGGCAAGGCACGTGGCAAGAAACAGCGCGCTACAGAGAACGAGTTTCACGAAACGGGACTCCTAACGGCAGGGATTGTAGCAGCCCGGAAAGTGCGCAGGGCAAGCCTAACCCGCCTGGCCGATCAGGAGCGTGTAGCCATCAGGATCTTGCAGGCGAATCTCTCCCGTGGGCATGTACTCGGGATGGGTAATCGGAGAGGCCTTGACACCGCTCGACAGCAGATGCTCGCGCAAGGCGATCGGACCGGGTGAGTAGAGATAGAACCATACGGCTTGCTGGCTGGGGATGACTGGCTTGGAGGCGCGCGTGAGCATCCGATCGGCCTGTTCGAAGCAGACATGCCTAGGCTGCAACTGGCCTGAGGAATCGCGCAGACTTCCGCGAATTCCCATTCCTAATTGCTTGTAGAAATCGATGCTTATAGAACTCGATTGACGGCTGCAGTTCGACGACGTGCGCCCTTGGGATGAAGCCTGTAACTGTTGGCATCACGGTATCGCGAGATCACCTCGTTACTTCGTATCTCAGTTGCCAATGTTGCTTCGAGAAACCCGCCGGACTTGGCCCGGCGGACAGCCGAGGGCGGCTGTTCCCGGATCAGCGTCAGCCGTCGATCTTGGCCTCTCTCAGCTGTTTCACCGCGGTCTCGGAGCTGACGGGCGAATAGTACACCTCTTTAAAAGTGTAGGACCGCGCCTTGGAGCTCAACACCGGCAGAATTTCGATATGCCAGTGGTAGTCGTCGTCGATCGTTTTCCAATAGCCGAGATTCTTGGAAGGATGAATGCTGCTGGGCGAGGTGTGCAGCACGAGGTGAAAATCCTCGGTGACGGAACGGACGCGTTGCAGCGTGCGCCGCAGGAGCGCGGCCAGGTTGGTCCGCAGCCCGGGCTTTGTCAATCCGGTTCGTTCGAAAGAGGCATCGTGGTTGCGCGGCATGATCCAGGTTTCGTAGGGGACACGAGGTGCGTACGGACATAGGGCAAGATAGTCACCCCGCGACTCGATGACGCGCAGGGCTTGACGCTCTTCCTGCTGAATAATGTCGCAGAAAACGCAGCGCTCCTTGCCGACAAAATATTCGCGGCCGGCGCGCAGTTCGTAGAGCACGCGGCGGGGTACGAACATGGTCGCGGTAATTTGTGAGGTCGGATGGCTGAACTCCTGCCCGGCGTTGTTGCCATAGTCCTTGCA
>Ga0073928_10010003_pt1 | contig 11419 bp, 6 predicted proteins | sample PaiPotPPA55metaG_FD_76969 | JGI IMG/M metagenome (GOLD analysis project Ga0073928, IMG submission 76969) | Iron sulfur acid spring bacterial and archeal communities from Banff, Canada, to study Microbial Dark Matter (Phase II) - Paint Pots PPA... ...
CCCGGCGGCCGTCGACTACTTCGAGACCGTGATCGACGGCTGGTGGTCGCGCGAGCGCGCTGCGCTGCTGGTCGAGCCGACGCTCGAGTCTGTCAGCGGCCTGGACGCCGACTCGGTCTTGCAGCTCGCCGAGCGCGCCGACGCGCTGATCACTCTGTCGGCGCACTACCGGGCCGAGCCGTGGCCCCTGATCGGAGCGGTACGTCCGCGTGTGCTGATCGACGCCGATCCCGCCTACACGCAGCTGTGGGCCGCCGAAGAGGACGATCCCGCGGCGATCTACGGCGTCCACGAGTTCTATTTCACCGTCGGCCTGAACATTGGCTCTGAGGGGTGCGACGTGCCGACGCTCGGCCTCGAGTGGCACCCGACCGCCCCACCGGTGGTGCTCGACTGGTGGCCCCAAGACAGGGCGATCGAGCGCGACCGCTTCAGCACGATCGGCGTCTGGCGCGATTACGGCGGCTACCTCGAGTTCCAGGACGAGATCCTCGGTCCCAAGGTCGAGGAGTTCCACAAGTTCATGAGCCTGCCGCAGCTGGCAGGGGAGCCGCTCGAGCTAGCTCTCGTGATCGACGAGGATGACCCCGACGTGCCGCTGCTCCGCGAGCACGGCTGGGTGCTGGAGGATCCGTCAATCGTTTCCACACCTGCGCGGTTTATTGAGTACGTCGTCGGCTCCGCCGGCGAATTTACGTGCGCCAACGGTGGCTACGTGGGCACACGTTGCGGCTGGTTTCCGCAACGTTCCGCCTGTTACCTGGCGGCAGGACGCCCGGTCGTCCTGCAGGCCACCGGCTTCGAGGACGTGCTCCCGACCGGTGAGGGGCTGTTTGCAGTCAGCACGCCCGAAGAGGCCGCGCAGGCAATCCGCACGATCCGCGCCGACTACGGGCACCACAGCCGCGCGGCCCGCGCGATCGCGCGCGATCACCTGGACTCGACGCTCGTTCTGCGCGACTTACTCGCTCACGCCGGCGTCACCTAGCTCGAACACGACAGCCGCGTCGCTGTCGGCGATCCGCCGCCAGCTCGAGCGCAGCTCATGCGCCAGCTCCGGATACTCGTCGAGCCACCAGAACGATGGCCACGCGACGGCGATGTGCCGCACCCCCCTGTCCGTCTGTTTGCGCAGCTCAGCGACGGCGTGCTCGCCGTCCTCGGGGGCGCCGTGATACTCGCCCTCTTCCTCCAGGAACGGGATCGCCCGGCCTCCACCAATCTGCTCGATCCCCAAGGTCGCGTCGTCGACCAACATGAACTCCGCGCCGTCCGGCACCGCAGCCGCTACCTCCTTGAGGAACCGGGCGGCCAGCATCGTCCACGTCTGCTCGCGCCAGCTCGTTGCCTCGCGGTGACCCGAGTTCACGAACACGCAGTCCACCTCGATCAGCCGTAGGAGCGAGTCCCGGTTGACCGGGAACACGCCCGTCAATCCGAACCCGAGTCCGCGGACGCGCTCGATGGTCTGAGTGAACGCCGGCACGCCCTCGTAGATCGGCTCCAGCGGAGCCTCCAGCTGGATGCCGACTAGGCCGTTCAGCACCGCGTCGGCGCCATCGAGGACCTCGAGGTCCCAACCTTGCGTATCGAGCTTGAGGAATACGCGCTCGTCGGGCACGCCATCGAGGAACCGCCCCCAGCCCTCGTTCAACGTGGCAACTTCGACCTCCTCAGTGTGCGTCACCTCGCTGGCACCAGGCAGCTCCTCACCGGCGTAGTCGCTGAACTGCCTGAACGAGGACAGCTGGCTCACGGCCGCGACGGCGATTCGCCTGCGCTCAGGCCTTGCGCCCAGCGCAAGCTGAAACACACGCCAGCGCGGATCGCCGGACGCCGCCTGATTCAGGGCTGCGAACGCGTCGCGGACCGGCTCGAACGACACGATCCAGCCGCGATACCCCCTATTGCGCAGCATCTCGCCGTACTGACCGCCGTTGGCGCCGACGTCCAGAACGCAATCGGGTTCGGTGCGAGCGAACAGCTCGGCCAGATGCTCATGAGTGGGCTCCTCCGACTCCACGGCGCTGACAGTACATTGGCCCGGTGCCTCGCCTGCTGATCGTCAACGGTGATGACTTCGGGCTCTCGGCAGGGGTAAACGAGGGAATTGTGAAGGCGCACACCGACGGGGTGCTGACGAGCACGAGCCTGATGGTGCTCGCGCCCGCCGCGGCCCAGGCGGCCCGGGCGGCCACCGAGCATCCGGAGCTGTCGGTGGGACTTCATTTCGTCGAAGACGGGAGTGTGAATCTGGATGACCCGGACCAGGCCTCGCTGGCATTTCATTCTCAGCTAAAGCGATTTCGCGAGCTGACCGGCCGCGACCCCACACACGTGGACTCTCACCATCACGTTCACCGTGAGCGGATGTCCACCTTCGAAGCGCTTGTCGAGCCGCTCCGGGTTCCGCTGCGCAGCGACGGCCGTGTCGCGTACGTCGGTGGCTTCTGGGCCCAATGGGAACCAGGCGTCACCAATCTCGACTACGTGCGACGGGCGTTCCTGCTGGAGCTGGTCCGCAGCGAGGTCCTCGAGGGCTTCACCGAGCTCGCGTGCCACCCCGCGAGGATCACCGGAGACTTCAGCTCCAGCTATCTGGAGGAGCGCGAGGTGGAACTGGCGACCCTCACGGAGCCGGGGCTACGGGAGGAGATCGAGAGCTGCGGGGTGAGACTAGTCAGCTACCACGACTTGCCCAGCTCGATCAGCTAGGACCCCGCTCCGTCCCCAGGCCGTCCTTCGATCCGCCCGAGTGCCGCCTCGATGGCGGCCAGCCGCTGCTCAACGGCCGTCGATGTTCCGAGCCCTTCGATCCGCTGCTCGAGCCGGTCCAGCCCGTCCTCGATCCCCTCGAGGCGCTGAGAGACGCCGCGCAACCGCCTCGTGAGGCGCTCGAGGTCGCTCGCGGAGGGCAGGTTGAGCGCTCCCATCGCCACTTCCTGGGCGCGCATCGCGCGCTCGCGGGTTTCGAACGCAGCCGACAGCGCACCGCTGACGACCGGGTTCTCGAGCAGCTCTTGGGCGAGCTTGCCGATCGCTTCCTCACCTTGACGCGTCACCCGGTCGCGCAGGCCCTTTTCATCGGTCATTTGTCTTGTTCCGCCTCCTGGTTGCCGGTCAGTCACCCTAGCGCGGCGGCCGCCGGTCCGGAGCCTCCAGCGGCCTCTCCCTAAACCGCTGCGTGCCCGCGAGCCATCGTTCAAGCTCGACCCGACGTTCAGCCCCGACATTCCGGCCGATGCGCCGCTACAGTGTCGGCTGCGAACAGCCGATGCGGAGGGTGTGGCTCGGGCCCTGCCATCAGAAGCCTGCCGGCGGCTTTCTCCTTGCCCCGAAAGACTTAGCCCAGGCGACGGTTCTACATTGCAAAGCTCGATGGCAGTCAGTAGCGTCCGGTCGACGTCGCCGAGCGCTCATGGCACAGGCGTTGCGCACACCAATGGCGGGAGGAGATAGGCCATAGCTTTGAGGAGCCGGAAGCCGATTGTCGCGCTGTCGTGCGCGAGCGCCGTGCTTGTCGTTTCGGCGCTTGCCGCCCTTCCGACCGCCTCCGCCGAGCAGTGCACCGTCACGGTGACGGTCGTCGGCGGCCAGAAGCTGACGTTCTCGGTCAACGTCCCGCCTGGCACGCCGGTTTCGGCGATGTCGCTGCCTGTCAAGTTGCCGATCATCGGCGTTTCGGAATCGTGCGCCGCCCCCTCCTCCAGCCCGTCCCCCTCCTCATCCTCGCCGTCCCCGAGCTCGTCGAGCTCAGCCCCGCAGTCCTCGGGCTCGACCGGCAGCTCGCACAAGAGCTCCGGTGGCTCGCATAAGAAGAGCTCGGGTTCAGGCAAGAAGAAGTCGAGCAGCCAGAGCAACGGCGGCTTCAGCGGCGGCAGCTCCACAACGCCCACGACCTCGACAGGCGGCGCCCCGACGAAACCGGGAGCCCTGCGCGGGAAGGGAGGCGTGCCGACGCCCTCGAATCCGACGTTCTCTTTCTCGCTTCCGGGAGCTGCGCCGATCGGCGTTCCGAACTTCTTCATCGACAGCTTCCGGATCCCGCCGTTTTTGCTGCCCATCTACCAGGCGGCCGGAATCGAGTACGACGTTCCATGGCAGGTGCTGGCGGCAATCAACGAAATCGAGACGGACTATGGGCGCAACCTGTCGGTCTCGAGCGCCGGCGCGGTCGGCTGGATGCAGTTCCTGCCGGCAACGTGGAAGCAGTACTCGGTAGACGCCAACGGTGACGGGGTCGCTGACCCGTACAACCCGGTCGACGCGATCTTCACCGCGGCTCGGTATCTGCATGCGGACGGCGCCTCGAAGTCGATTTCACAGGCGATCTTCGGCTACAACCACGCCGCCTGGTACGTGCAGTCGGTGCTGCTCCGGGCGAAGCTGATCGGAGGAATGCCCGACCAGCTGATTGGCGCGCTGACGGGCCTTGTTCAGGGCCACTTCCCCGTGGCCGCGCCGGCGAAGTACGCCGATGACGCAGTCGAGCGACTCGCGACCCGCCGCATCCATGGCGCGAACGCCGCAGTCCCGATCGCGTCCAACCCGAGCTCCAAGAGCACCGACATCTTCGCCAAGCAGAACGCGCCGGTGATCGCGGTCAACGACGGCAAGATCGTCAAGGTCGGTCGCAACGACCCCACGCTCGGCAACTACGTCGAGCTTCAGGATGAGACCGGGAACGTTTATACCTATTCAAAGCTGGGCTCGATCCCGAAGCTCTATCCGGTGCCCAAGCCCGTCAAGCTGACAGCGGCTGACCTGGCCAAGGAGCTCTCGGCTCCGTCCAGCCCGAAGCCCTCAGGCCCGGCGACCGCGGGCTCCCAGCAGACGGCTCCGACGCCAAGCGCCCGCAAGGCCGCCAGCGAGGCCAGGAACGCCCCGATCTCGCTGCCCGTCACTCCCGCGCCCGCTTCGAACACCACGATCTCCGCGCCGATGGTGAAGGAGCGGCTGTTCGCGAACCCGTCACGTCCGGGGTCCTACGCCGCGGGCGGCGCGCTGCAGCTGAAGAACGCCACCGCCGAGATCACGAGCTTCCAGAACTACTTCTCCGACGTGCTGCACCTCGGGCGCAACCAGTACACGCTGCAGCCACTCAAGCAGGGCGCGATCGTCGTCGCGGGCACGATCCTCGGGCGCATCGGAGCAGGCAGCAGCACCACCGCATCGCACCTGCAGTTCATGATCCGCCCCGCGGGAAACAAAGCGCCGCAGATCGATCCCAAGCCGATCCTCGACGGCTGGAAGCTGCTCGAGGCGACCGCCGTCTATCGCGCCTCAGGCGTCGATCCCTTCTTCGGCCCCGGCGCCAAGAATCCGACCGTCGGTCAGGTGCTGCTGATGTCCAAGGAGCAGCTGACCAACCGGATCCTGTCCGATCCGCACGTCCAGATCTACGCGTGCGGGCGCCGTGACATCCAGGCCGGGCTGATCGACCGCCGGGTCCTCGCAACGATCGAGTTCCTCGCCGCGTCCGGCCTGAACCCGTACGTCTCCGGCCTCGAATGCGGCCACTCGCTCACCGGTGCAAACGGCGTCGATGCCGCCGGCGCGACGGGCTCGAGCGTCGACATCTCGAAGATCAACAACGTCCCGATCCTGGGACATGAGGGCGGGGGCTCGATCACCGACATCACGATCAGGCGGCTGCTCACCCTGCAGGGCGCAATGAAGCCCGACGAGATCGTCTCGACGATGAGCTACAAGGGGCAGTCCAACACGCTGGCGCTCCCGGACCACTCAAACCGGATCCAGGTCACCTTCACACCGCTGTTCGGGACCAACAAGAAGCTTTCGCAGGAGATCAAGAGCATCCTCCAGCCAGGTCAGTGGATCCAGCTGATCAACCGCATCAGCCAGATCCCCGAGCCGGTAGTGCCGATCGCCCCCAGCAAGTACGCGATCCGCAGTAGCACCCCCTGACAGGGCGCTCGCCCCTCTTTCGCTTCAGCCAGATCGAGCTGCCGTGGGAGCTCGGTCCTCCGGACGGTCGATATCTGCTGCGCGCTCCCGGCGATCCAGCCGACGCCCCGGCGTCGCATGTGCTCGTGATCGCCACCCTCGGCGCTCCGGAGCGCCGTCGCCGGATCGCAGCTCGCAAGCAACGTCAGGCTCAACCTGAGCCTGAGCCTACGCCTGTCATGACCGGCAGGGCGACGATTATCGATGCGGGCGCCCCTTTCGCGAGTGTCGAGGATGCCCGCGCATGGCTCCGAGGTGCCGGCGAGGATGAGTTCGCCTCCGACCTCGCCACCCTCAACCGAGTCCTGCACGCTTTTCGCCTGGTGACCGCGGACCCCCACGTCGGCCCGGTGGGGCGCCACCAGGCGCTTGTGGCCCGGATTGGGTTCGGTGTCGGCGAGCAGGTGGCCGAGGGGCTCTGGTCGGATGCCTATGAGCTGATCCGCAGCGAGGGCTGGCAGCGTCGGGTCAAGGTGCTCCAGCCGCAGGCCCGCCTTGCCGCTGTGCTCACGGGTCGCGAGCCGGTGCTCGCATGCGAGGAGCTCGCGCTGCGCGCCCGCCTCGATCTCGACATGGGCCGCGACCGAGAGGCCGCGCTTCAGGTGATGATCGCGCTCGATGCCGCGATTGCAGAGCTGGCAACCGCCGCCGCACCGACGCTTGCCGACCGGCTCGCCGAGCTGCGCAGCAGGCGTGACCCGGTCGCGGTTGCGGCCCAGGCGGCGCTTGCCGGCCCGCTGTCGGAGGCCGACCGCGAAACGGTTGAGTCCACGCTCGGGCGGATCGAGGCTGCGCTCCGCGCACGCGCGGTGGCCAACGCGTGAACCAGTCCGCTTGACAATCTCCTGCGGGGGATGTGGACTCTGCCGCAACACGACGCGAATTCGAGGTTGCGGATGGCCAAGATGGCGGCGGGGCGCGCGAAGAGATCCGTTGGCGCTGGCGCCGACGGTAGGACCAACGGCAGGACCAACAGCAAGGCGGGCCACCCCGCGTTAACGCGACTCGAGGACGCGCTGCGCGCCGCCAGCTCTGGGGATTTCGGCGTCCGCCTCCCCGCGAGGCGTAAGGATCAGATCGGGCGACTTGAGGCCGCCTACAACGAGCTCGCCGCCCGTAACGCCGCGCTCGAGGCAGAGCTGGTCAGGATCGGGCAGATCATCGGCCGCGAGGGCCGCATGACCGAGCGCGCTCGGCTGAGCGGCGCCGAGGGCGGTTGGAGCACGACGATCGGCTCGCTCAACGGTCTGATCGACGATCTCGTCCGGCCGACGACCGAGGTGGCGCGAGTAATCGTCGCAGTCGCCGAGGGCGATTTGGCACAGAAGATGGCGCTCGAGATCGAGGGGCGCCCAGTCAAGGGCGAGTTCGCGCGGATCGGGACGACCGTGAACTCGATGGTCGACCAGCTCTCCAGCTTCGCGGATGAGGTGACGCGCGTTGCGCGCGAAGTTGGCACCGAGGGCAAGCTCGGCGGCCAGGCCGAGGTCCCCGGTGTCGCCGGCACCTGGAAGGACCTGACCGACAACGTCAACCTCATGGCCCTCAATCTGACAAGTCAGGTGCGCAACATCGCCGACGTGACGACGGCCGTGGCGACGGGCGATCTCAGCCGCAAGATCACGGTCGACGCGCGCGGAGAGATCCTCGAGCTGAAGAGCACGGTCAACACGATGGTCGACCAGCTGTCCGCATTCGCCGATCAGGTCACGAGGGTTGCTCGCGAGGTTGGGACGGAGGGCAAGCTCGGTGGCCAGGCCGAGGTCCCCGGTGTGGCCGGTACGTGGAAGGACCTGACCGACTCGGTCAACTTCATGGCCCGCAATTTGACATTGCAGGTCCGCAACATCGCCCAGGTCACGACCGCGGTCGCCAACGGCGACCTCAGCCAGAAGATCACCGTCGACGTCAAGGGCGAGGTGCTCGAGCTCAAGGACACCGTCAACACGATGGTCGATCAGCTGTCGGCGTTCGCCGACGAGGTCACGCGCGTGGCCCGCGAAGTCGGCACCGAGGGCAAGCTCGGTGGCCAGGCCGAGGTCGCCGGGGTCTCCGGGACGTGGAGCGACTTGACCGACTCGGTCAACTTCATGGGCCTCAACCTAACTTCGCAGGTGCGCAACATCGCCCAGGTCACGACCGCGGTTGCCAACGGCGACCTCAGCAAGAAGATCACGGTCGACGCGCGCGGAGAAATCCTGGAGCTCAAGGACACGATCAACACAATGGTCGATCAGCTGCGCTCATTCGCGGCGGAGGTCACGCGCGTGGCGAGGGAAGTCGGGACCGAGGGCATCCTCGGCGGGCAGGCCGAGGTCGAGGGCGTGTCCGGAACCTGGAAGCACCTGACCGAGAACGTCAACCTGATGGCCTCGAACCTCACGACCCAGGTCCGCAGCATCGCAACTGTGACCACGGCCGTTGCGGACGGTGACCTGAGCCGCAAGATCACCGTTGACGCCAAGGGAGAGGTCGAGGCGCTCGCCGAGACGATCAACCGAATGGTCGATCAGCTGCGCTCATTCGCCGCCGAGGTGACGCGCGTGGCGAGGGAAGTCGGAACCGAGGGGATTCTCGGAGGCCAGGCGGCCGTTCCCGGCGTCGCCGGCACGTGGAAGGACCTGACCGACAACGTCAACTTCATGGCCCGCAACCTCACCGATCAGGTCCGCAACATCTCCCAGGTCGCCACCGCGGTCGCCAACGGCGACCTCAGCCAGACGATCACGGTCGACGCTCGCGGGGAGATCCTGGAGCTCAAGCAGACGCTCAACCGCATGGTCGCGCAGCTCTCCAGCTTCGCGGCCGAGGTGACACGTGTCGCGCGGGAAGTGGGGACTGAGGGCAAGCTGGGAGGCCAGGCAGAGGTCGAGGGCGTGTCCGGAACGTGGCGGCGGCTGACCGAGAACGTCAACCAGCTTGCCGGCAACCTGACCACTCAGGTCCGCGCGATCGCCGAGGTCTCGACCGCCGTCACCCAGGGAGACCTGACGCGCTCGATCGCGGTCGAGGCCCAGGGCGAGGTCGCCGAGCTCAAGGACAACATCAACCAGATGATCGCCAATCTCCGCGAGACGACCCAGCGCAGCGCAGAGCAGGACTGGCTCAAGACGAACCTGGCTGCGATCTCCGGAATGCTCCAGGGCCACCGCGACCTGGCGACTGTCACCCAGCTGATCATGAGCGAGGTCACGCCGACCGTGAACGCGCAGCACGGCGCCTTCTTCGTCGCCGAGCCCACGGCCGGCGGCGAAGTTGAGCTCGTGCTCGCCGCCGCGTATGGGTTCACGCCGCGGCGCAGCGAGCTGCGGAGCAAATTCGAGATCGGCGAGAGCCTCGTCGGACAGGCGGCGATGGAACGCAAGACGATCGCGCTGACCGAGCTGCCCCCTGGCTATATCAAGGTTGGCTCTGGCCTCGGCGACGCGCCGGCCGCTGGGGTGCTGGTGATGCCGGTGCTGTTCGAGGACCACGTGCTCGGCGTGATCGAGCTCGCCTCGCTTCGGCCGTTTTCGGAGGTCGACCGGGACTTCCTGGACCGCCTCACCGAGACGATCGGCGTTGTGCTCAACACAATCCGCGCGAATATGCGGACCGAGGAGCTGCTCACCCAGTCCCAAAGCCTCACGCACGAGCTTCAGAAGCAATCGGAGGAGCTCCGCCAGACCAACGACGAGCTTCAGGAAAAGGCCCGGCTGCTCTCTGAGCAGAATCGGGACATAGAGATCAAGAACGAGGAGATCGAGCTCGCTCGCCACGGTCTTGAGGAGAAGGCGGCCCAGCTCGCGCTCTCCTCGAAGTACAAGTCCGAGTTCCTGGCGAACATGTCGCACGAGCTACGGACGCCGCTCAACTCGATGCTGATCCTCTCCCGCCTGCTGGCCGAGAACGAGGACGGCCTGCTCACCCAGCGCCAGGTTGAGTTCGCGAACACGATCCACTCCGCCGGCAACGACCTGCTCTCGCTGATCAATGACATCCTCGACCTCTCGAAGGTAGAGGCCGGCCGGATGGAGCTCGACGTCGGACCGGTTGCGCTGTCTGACATCTACGAGGCGGTTGAGCGCTCGTTCCGCCAGATGGCTGAGGAGAAGGGGCTCCAGTTCGACATCGAGATCGATCCAACGCTCGCGCCGACGGTCGTCTCCGACGAACAGCGGCTGAACCAGATCCTCAAGAACCTGCTCTCGAACGCGTTCAAGTTCACCCACGATGGCAGTATCACGCTGTCGATCGGACCCGCCGGCAACCGTGACATCTTCCGCACGGAATCGCTCAGAGCGGCCCCGCAGGTGATCGCGTTGAGCGTTGCCGACACCGGCATCGGCATCCCTGAGGACAAGCTGGCGGCGATCTTCGAGGCCTTCCAGCAAGCCGACGGCACGACGTCGCGCAAGTACGGCGGCACGGGGTTGGGGTTGTCGATTTCCAAGGAGATCGCGCTCGTGCTCGGCGGCGAGATCCACGCGGAATCCACACTTGGCACCGGAAGCCGCTTCACGCTGTTCTTGCCGCTCAGCGATCTCGCCGCGCAGCCTCAGTCAGCCGACCCCGCGGGCGCCGCGTCTGAACGCGGAGGGTCGACACCCGGAAGCCTCGGCGTCGCCGGCGGCAGCGACCACGTCGAGCACGACGATCAGGTCGTCCTCGTGATCGATCCCGATCACGACCGGGCTCGTGGCGTGCTCGACGCCGTGCACGCGCGTGACGCCAAGGGGCTGATCGCCCCCCGCCTGACCGCGGGCCTTGGCCTTGCGCGCGAGCGTGCTCCGCAGACGGTCGTACTCGCGGGCGAGCCGCCACGAGTCGGGCAGGTGCTGGCACAGCTCAAGAAGCATCCGGACACGCGTCACCTGCCGGTGCTGGTGATCGGTGACGCTTCCGCGAAGCTCGATGCGCTACGCGGGGGCGCCGCCGCCTTCCTGCCGGAACCGTTCGATCAGTCCGCGCTCCAGGCCGAGCTCTCCCGCCTCCAGTCGATCGCGAGCAACCCGGAGCGTAGGGTCGCGCTCATTGCTCCCGCAGGAGAGAACCTGCCGGAGGACTTCGAGCTGCTGTCCGAGTCCGTTGACTTCACGCGCCTCGAGCCGGAGCATGCACTTGAGGCGCTCCGCGATCACGCGCCCGATCTTGCGGTCGTCGTCGTCGGCGCCCACCCCCACCCGGCGTTTGAGCTTCTGCGCCACCTGGCGACGGATGTGGCGCTGCGCGAGTGCCCGGTGATCTCGTTCGTGGCTCACCCGCTTTCCAAGCCCGACCGTGCGCGGCTCGACGCGCTCGCCAAGGGAGCCGTCATCAGCGTCGCCGATTCGCCTGAGCGGCTGGTGGACAGGGCCGCGCTTTGGCTGCATCGAGCCGAGGCCCAACTCCCCACGCCGACACGCCACCTGCTGGAGGAGCTCCGCAGCGGCGATGCTTCGTTGCAGGGGAAGAAGGTGCTCGTGATCGACGA
>Ga0073928_10010004_pt1 | contig 11418 bp, 9 predicted proteins | sample PaiPotPPA55metaG_FD_76969 | JGI IMG/M metagenome (GOLD analysis project Ga0073928, IMG submission 76969) | Iron sulfur acid spring bacterial and archeal communities from Banff, Canada, to study Microbial Dark Matter (Phase II) - Paint Pots PPA... ...
AAAATTCCAAATATCGCGAGGGTCGCTGGCGTCAAAAGGCCAGCGATCAGCTTCACGATCTCCCATCCGTTTGAACTCATTGGAGTTCCCCTTTTGAACGCAAGCGCCCACGAATCGTTCTGAGATTGCGCCGTGACGGCGGTGCTCGTTTCAACCCCAAGACAGAGGCATATATGAAATGGGGGGACGCTTTCTGTTCGATGTGCCACGTACCGTGAGGCATTTTTGGTAAAGGCGCTATCAGCTTTGGACTAAGGGTCGTCGCGCGCGCACCATTGGCCGAACCTCGAACGGTCTTTGTAGGGTGATTTCTCTTGCGGCCGCGCATGGTCCTTCAGGCAGTGGCCTCGCTCGCGGCTGCGGGTACCGCACAGATAACAACTCAATCTGTAGTCAGCAACTGGATCATAGTTCGCTGTGGGCAGCAAGACGCATTAGGAGGACACCACGTAAAGGGACACTCCCCGGTTGGGCCAGTCCCTTTGCGGCGCGACCGATCTTTAGAATCGGGGTGGCGGATACTCAAAGGCTCGCCGTCCCGAATACCATCTCCTCGGGCGCGGTAAGCGATCCGACCGACCGTTTTGCGTTGGAACCCGCCGTTGCAGTTGCGACGTGGCGAAGGACCGCTGCCGGTCGATTGCTGCTCTAGAAGCGGCCGAGGGAGCAACGCATCTTATTGACGCGCTAAATGGCACACCATCTCGGGCTACTCGACCAGTTAGCCTGCCATGCGGTAGGCTTTGATTTGCTTGAAGGCGGCAATGGCGTTGGCCTTCATGGCGGTGACAATATTGTCGTTGTCGTACGAAGATCATCGCCAGTATTTGGCGCAGTGCCACCCGGGAAGGTAGTTGGGTTATTCGCCTTCGGAGCTTCGCTTCGCAACACCTGTGCGTGTTGGCCTAGCCGATCTGCTTGGGCTCGGACCTCCACCGAGTGACTGTCGCGTATTCCAGCGGCGAACTCCGTAAAAAGCTGCGTGGCATTGTCCGGCCCAGACGGGGGGGGCGTCTGGTTCCGGGCGGCCACGTTCGCCTTCGCTGCTTGCATGGTCATTTCGGCAAATGGGTACGGTTCATCAAGCACGACCACTTTGCCATTCTTCTTATGCAGCCAAATCAGATGCGACGCTTTTTCGTTACGCAGCATACCTTTCGGTTCGGGAGGCAATAGTTGAGGTTCAAGGATGAACTTCGTTGCCGCGTCAATTTCTGTTTTACCCTTGCCTATCGATCTGATTTGCTCTACCCGCTCTTCGGTCCCGCCATGTTCGTAGACCTCAACACCAATCAAGAATCCTTCATCTTCCCCCAACTCAGGGCTGGCGCTCGCGATGATCTTCTGCGTTTCGTCTTTGACGCGGGCGTCGCTCAGAAAGCCGTTCAGCAAACCACGAATCTGATCTACACCATCGGCAGCAGTGGTAATCGTGTGCAACCGGGATGAACTGGTTGGCGGTGGGCTGACCGGCGGCACCTTCATCTCGGTCTGCGCGCTGGTGCTGACATTGGCCAGCGCCAGCGCCAGCGCAATACAAATCATCTTGAGCCGCATCACAGGCCTCCGTTCTTGAAGGCTTGGTTATAGTTCTTTTCAATCTCCCCCAACCGTTGGGACTGGTTGCGATCGAGAACCTCGAGTTGCGCATCGAACTTTCCCAATTGTGCCGCGACCTCATCGAGACTGCGTTCTGCCGCGGCCACCCGGTCGGCGAGGGCTGAACGATTTTCCGGCGGCAGTTCGTTGATTCGGTGCTTCGCTTCGTCGAGCAACGTCTTGGCGTCCTCGAGACGACCGCGTGCTTCCGACTGTGCCTGCTCGAGTCTCGCTTTCTGACAGGCGTAGAAATCTTCCGTTGCCACTTTCAGCCGCTCGCCTATGCGCCTCGCCTCCTCGGCTTTGATGGCCGCGACGGCCTGCGGGAGCGAACGACTGGCGCGCTGGGCATCATTCGCCGTCCGCTTTTTTTCTTCCACGTTGCTTTTGTCACTAATTTTAGGCAAATCACTCACTATCCGGTGTGTCGGGTTGGTGAGTGTCACTCGTGGGACCTCTAAAACCTGTTCGATGTAGGTGATGTCTATCATTGGAATGTCTAGGCTTGCATCCTGCTGGTAGACGCGCGGCGCCATGATTGGCGGCCCTTGCTCCCACCCTGTTGTATGGCAGCCCCAGACCTCAGTCTTGGCGCCGAACGGCAATTCTTTCATCTCCCAGCCGCACTCGCTCGTCGGGTGCCCCGGCCCTGTCCCGACCTGTTCCAGGCGCGTAACCGGCATTTGGAATGCGACCTGCTGCCGGGTGACCGCCACGGTCGGTACGCGCAAGCTAACCCGTTGCGTCTCGACTTTCATCTCGGGCACGTTCAGGTACATCTCCGCCGGTTCAACACGAGTGTCGGGCTCATGGTTCGGCGTGTGCTGTAGACGCTCGGCGTCATTCTCAAGATCGGACGCATGCCTCTGTGCGGCCGCGATCTTGCGATCCATTGCGACGCGGCCCGGCGACTCATTTTTGAATACTTGCGCCACGACTTCGGCATAAGACGTCGGGCATGCCCAGGCCAGCGTCGCACTGGTCAAGACAAGCACGCAGACCGCCGAAGCCACCAGGCGTCTGCCGTTAGGATTCTTCAGCGCTCTTCGGCAGGTACTGAGCGTAGCTTTCGACATGGCGAATACCCCTTACAAAAAAAGACAGGCCTTGAAAAGCCGACGGCCTAGAAGCAATCTAGGCCGTTCAGAAGTAGACGTCAATATCATATTGAAATTATTTGTTGATAGTTTTCACATTAATCATACTAAAACCATATTGACATCGAAAACCAATTGAATACAATAGGCAATTAGTTAATGAAATTTTCCGGGGCATGGAACCATGGTTTGCACAGACATTGAACGGCGAAAAATGGATGTAGACGCGGAGTTGATTGATGTTACTGAGAAAGCATTTAACTTTTGGCTTCATGAAGCCTACCCGCTTTGGTACGGTAAATCACGGGAAGAGGTTTTAAATGCCGTAAATGATGATGATAAAAGAGATAAAATAATGCGTTACACCGACCAAGACGTTTTCCGCGTTTGGTATCTTGGGGCAGGTATTTATAAAGATAAGTGTCATGGTAAATTAACATTGAAGACAAGCAGTTATTCCTTTATCAGGGATCTCCTGGAGTCTTCGGCGAGGAAATTTGTAGAGGAAGCGATTAAAAAACAATTGGTTAAGGTAGAGGTTCCTCTAGGGTCAAATAAAAGGCACTTGATTTTGACTGAAAAATTCGAATCCATTATAAAGAATCAGCTAGATAGATGGCATAATCTTTATATGCCAGTATCTGACAAATTCAAACCGATATCAAAATATTTCCCTATGCCATCAGATCCCAAGTAGTCGCCCCTTCAGAACTGCACGGAGCCAACCCCAGCGAGTGATGGGAAAGAGTTCAAGGGTTATCGAACTCCCAGAAACAATATCGATCTGATTTTCTTTCCGGGAATTTGCGAGCCACGCCGATGAGCACACCGGATTTTTTTCGCAGCCGTTTGGTGTGGCGAAGGCCAAATTTTTGGATGGCCAACATTGGTACACGCCAATTGGCTAGCCGGAAACCGTACGGCCAATAACGTCGAGATCCGATGTTAATTGGCCAGCGCTTATTTGGCTATGTATCTTGGCTGCCGGGTTCAGCAGGGAAAGCATCGTCGCAAACCGGCCATGAGCAGACCTTCGCGTGTCGATCGAAGTGGACATTCGAATGTCCGTTGCCTCCAGACACCCGCCGCAAGGCGGTCTGAGAAGCGATAGCTGGTGAGATCCGGCACGTGACACCCAGTGAGCCGCGCGGATCCTACGTTAGATCGGGCAGGGGCCAGCAAATTTTTCGGTCGCGTCCAGTGGAAACCATTTGATTTCCGGGTAAGGCACGAGTGAACATTGAGCGTGCGTTTCGATACACGCGACGGGCCCGCGCGAGTGCGCGCGTGATAGGCATGTTGTGGACGTTACAGCCGAGCGAACGCATCGGAGATCGTCGCGCGTGTTCGACTCGGGACATGGCAATCCGGAAAGCTCTGACTGCTGCGCCGCCCGAAGCTGGAAGACTTCGCGCTCATCAATTGGTCTACGTCAGCCTCGAACGTTCGTCCTATGAGCCCGTCTCCGCAACGCTCGACATCTAGTCGGGTGCGCTCAGGTGCGATGGCGCGCACCCGAAGAATGTGCAAAAAGACTGTTAGGACAGTCTTCATGTTGCCTTCTAGTGTCTACACTTTTTAGGCAGGCACTCGATCATGTTGTCTGTCGTCACAATGCGTCCGATCGTTTCGATCAAAAGAGATTACGAGGTGGCGATATCTTGAAGGTCTTGCCCGACCCGAGAACGGCGAACAAGGACATAGTGGATACGAATCTTGACCAAGGAGCTGTCGATGAGTTCTTCACCTTCTGCGGCAGAAACAAACTACGACGTTGAGAACCAGAAGATTCTCAGTGACATCGTTCGCTGCGAGATGTTCGTCTCGCTAGCAGCGCGCACAGGGGTACCTACTCAGCTCTCTTGGCTTCGTGCTATCAAAACTGCGCGAGCAGAATTGCGCACGCGCGAGTCGCTCAGCCCCAAAATGGAAGCTTACTTCTACAAGGAGATGGGGAATATCGTCGCGCATGTCCCCTATCCGAACAAGACGGTTGCGGATGACCTCAGGCATGGCGCCGATATGGTGTCGTACGCCGGACTCAGCGGAAAGCCGATTGCGATTCCCGATATTGAGGCGGTCTCCGTTGCACGCGACGCTCAGCGCGATTTCGAGTGGTCCATCGCGGTCGAGGCGCCGTTCTACGATGCAATGAGTCGTATCTCGCGCGCGTTGGCGCCAGTCGGCGCAGAGACGGTTGGCATCGAAGCTCGGGAAGGTACGCGTAAAGCGCTTCGAAACTACTCTATCTCCGCCGCGATTCTTACTTTACTCATTCTGACGCTTTCGTGCCTGCTGTTCGTCGTCAAACAGATATCGGAAGATATTCAGGCCGGGATACAAACGAATGATCAGATCGCTCTAACGTTACATGGACAATTGCAGGCGTTTGACGCCGCGATAAAAAAAGAGAGCGTGCTTCCGTCGGCGGACAGCTTTGCACAAACGCAGACCTCTCCGCAGACCATTGCGATGAAGAATTCGCTCCAAAGGCTCGCCACAACTAACCGCCAGCTCTACACCGATATCGAACGAACAAGGAGCGTCACCAACGCTCTGTTGTGGTTGCCAAATTTCATCGGTAGGCGAATGATTTCCCTTCTCGGAAAAACGTGGGGCAAGGACTGGGGCAGTGTGGCAATGCAGTATGCGAACGTCAATTGCTCTGCCGCGGGCGGCGCCGATTGGGAATGTTCCAGCGACTCGAGACGCCGTGCATTAGAAGTCGACCTGTCGGCTGATAAGAACAGCCCGATGATTGCAGACGATGCAGTGAAGCAAGGCTTTCAGAAAATTGCTGTCTACCAGCAGATTCGCGCGACAGCGAGTTGGGCTCGAGACACAATCCTGTCGTTCGTCGGCTCAACGACCGGATTCGTTTTGCCTATCCTTTACGCATGGCTTGGTGCGACCGCTGCAATACTACGCAAGTTGCACAATGACATTGCCGCGAGAACTTTCCACCCAGAATATTCGAAAGTCGCTAACCGATCGCACGTCACCAATGCCGTCATCGTCGGCGTATCGATCGGCCTGCTCAGCGAGACGATCCTTGGTGGAACGCTATTGTCTCCACTAGCGATCGCGTTCGCGGCGGGATATTCATCGGACGCGCTATTCCAATTCCTCGACCGCCTCGTCCAATCGTCGTCGCTTCCGTCTAATTATCAAAAGAATCTGCCGACGACATCGGTTGAAAATGCGGATAGTACGACAATACAGAGCAAAGAGCCGAGCAGTGAATTCAGTGATCCCGTCTTCGAGGAGAAGGCAGGCCATATGGAGGCTTTCGCTGCATTGAAGCGTCTTAGCGAAGCGAAGCAGCGCCAAGCAGACCATGTGTATTCTCGACTCTCCGTCCGGGAAGTCATAGAAGTGCGAGGATTCAACGGATTTGCGGTTTCGGTGCTTGGCGTACTAGCGATCATCCTTTGGGCTGCCCAGCTTGTCCCTGGTCTGACCGCCTCCTTGATCGCGTCCGCCCATGCACAAGAGAATCGAACGGTCAATGTCGACAAGGTCGCCGGCAATTTGAAGGGGTTCGTACCCCCGCTCGGGCTTTCAATTGGAGTTTGGAATGGGATGGTCGTCGTGACTTTTGGTGTGTTGATCACAATAGCGCTTGCGTTTCTTTGGAAGGGGTATTTTGCCAAGACTAAAAGCGAGAAGGCCGCTCGTTTCCTCGAACACTTCGCCACGCTAGTTCTCGGCGCATTCTTCGGCAAAGGCATCGGTTGAGGGCGACCAAAAAAACTCGAGCGCAAGGTGCGTTCGACACTGAATCGCGGAATGAGCGATCTAACTGGCCGCGTGCCTTCGACGGCCGGTTGGAACGTATCGTGCAATTGTAAGACCGGCGAGCGAGGCGAGGGTTTCCGGAAAGCAGCCTCGCAATCTGGATGGCGCTGACCGACGGATATCTGCGGACGTTGACGTCATTCAGAATGCCGTTCTCGTGTGGGACACGGCCGCTTGATTTTGAGCGGCAGGACGGGAGTGTCGTTCGGTTTCTCGCTCGTCGTCAGAGAAGAATTTCCTGTCGCGAAGGTGCTGGTTAGGAATGGTGTCAGATCTTCGCGCCTCTTCGATTGTGCGGCGCTTGGGTCTCGAACTTCTGTGATCGGCCAAGAAGCGTCGTTCGTCCTGAACCCTTGCTCGGACATTCAGAGGTCGTTTCCACCCAGGAATCGGCCATTCAATTCGTGACGTAGGCCCCGTTCAAAGAAGGCTCTTATCATAGAGAGCGATTGATACTTGATCTGGTAAAAAATGTCCCAGGGAAATGCGTGAGAAAAACCTACAGAACAACAAATCGAGTTGCTCTCGCAAGTCGGCAGAACCTTGCGATAGACGGTCGGTATCAGATGCGAATAACGTTATTTCGACCTTCCGGCATTTATCCAAGAGTAAGGATAAGTACTCGCCACAGCGCGTTTTGGGCCGACGAAAATCTGGCATTCATGGTAGCTCGCTGTACCGAGTGGCCGAATCATTTGCCCTACAGTGATGTTATGTGGCTCAATCCAGAAGAAATCCGCCTCCTTGGATCACTGATGATGACGGAGTGTTTTGACGGCGGACAGCGGTGCACTTTTCGTCTCCTTCCTCGATGTCACGCATATATTGACGGCGACGTTAACCTAAAGAAGGCTGCTACTCTCGTCCAGATCAAGAAATCGTTGTTCGAAACGCAGGGCCATGCGGACTGGCGGGGGCTACAAGATGCATGGGCCGCGATTGGAGAGACCAAATTCCAGTGTTTTCCAAGCGATTGGCTTCAGATGAAGCTTCAGCTTCCCTTCTGGAACAGGATTTCACTCCACAATTTGGTGCTTCTTCGTGGAATTTATGCTCTTATTAAAGCGGACATGCTTGCACTCGAATACGAGTTTCGGGAGGAAGCTACGATTAACACGTTCATCGCGTTGGACGCGTCCTTCGAACTTGTTCTGCGCCATTTGAAACGATGTGGAGTTTCTTCGCCAAGTTCTCGTGATGCAGGTACGTGGCTTTACCGAACGTTCGATGAGCCCTTGGGTTTAAGCTATGGCGAAAACGCGCGCTACTTCGAGGAATTCTACGACCAACGGATTCAGACACTGCACCCGGGCAGCCGCTTGGGCGACATGCCATTCGCGCCACTCGCGTGGGACGACTACAGCCATTTGCGAAGCGTGCTACCCGGCATACTCGGCTTTCTCTTAACCGGTCAGCACACGCCCGAGTTTTTGGAGCTTTTCCAAGAAGCCAAGAGGCGTGCAGGGCGGTCCTCAAACCCTTAGCGCAGCTATCCCGTAGTGGCCCAACTACTTCTGCTGAAAGCGATGCGGCAAAACAAGCGGACGAGTCATTGCCGACTGGACAACGTCGGCATTGACCGACTACTGCCGCAGTAAGTGAAAAACCCCCATCGGGTTCTCATCGACGCGCTGGAGTCGACTGCCGCTCGCAGCCCGGCGGCCACTCGACGCCGGTCAGCGACGGGCAAGGACCGGCCAGAAGCAGCCATTCGACGACACCGCCCGGCTACAGGCACAACCTCGGTCTAGCCGCTTCGAATCGCGCTGGGGAGTTGGGGCTCATTTTTAACAGCCTCTACGTGCACTGCGCTCCGCACTGGCCTGTAGCAAATTCGCCCCTACCCAACGAGCGTTGAGACGCGCATTTGAAAGCGCGGCCCTTCGCGACGCGCACCGCTCACAAGAGCCAGAACATAGCGGGAACCGGCCAACACCAACTATCTCCTTGAAAGAAGCGGACCACTTTAATACGCTTAGTTTTGTCTATGCGAAGCTGCTCAAAATTAAAGCATGGCAAGTAGTGTATTCAAGGCTGCCGATTATTGGTGATTGCGTTAATTACTCGCTTAAACAACGGCGCATGGAATATTTCTAACGACCTTTAAACCGAGTTCGCATTATCGCCGTTGTGGCGGTTCGGTTCGACGCGTGGCGTCACAGCTATCGCGCTTGACCGTGGCGGGCAGCCTGCGATGACTACTCCTTAGAGGCCCGGAAAAATGCCGTCGATTTCCGAAAAACGCCGCAAAATTACAGTCTCACTTTTTAGCCTGCTCCTGCGATCCTCCCCTCGAATTTCGGTTCTTGGAGCGCTTACTGCCTTTAGTGCAAAATCGAGAGCGGTCATCGATCCAGCTACTGCCTTGGCACTTGCTCAAGCAGCGATTTCCGTAGCCAAGAGTTTCAGTTCGCCTGGCGGCGGCGCAATGACTGCGATGTTGAACGCGGAACTTGCGAACCAGCAATTGATAATCGATCAGTTGCAAGCCGTACTGCAATCTCTCAATAGCTTATCCCAGTTTGTCGTTAAATTTTCTGAGAAGGTGCCGGAATATTTCGAAGCAAACAGAGTGCAAACGTATTTCGACCAAGTCAGAAGTGCTGGACAGCAATTTTTAGAGGATACTCAAGCCGAGACGACGGCCGGCACAGCCGAAAAAGCGCTTTATAAGGCAAAATATCTCAGGCTTCAACAAGATGTTCAGTCTGCACGCGCAACGTTGCAACAATATCCAAATATATATTCCGCAGTAGCCATTCCGCTCGCAATGGCCCTAGAAGTCGCCTTGGATTATAAGACTGGCTATGAAAACTTAGTTCCGGTCTCCCTTCACTCTTACTTACTCTGGTGTGCTTCAGTCACCAATACGACGATCCATAATTCCGTGGCCGCCCATCTTAACCAACTTATCACGGAGTACAACAGTATCGAAGCCCAAATTAATGATACGCCATACGGGAAACTGATGGGAGCGAAACCAGGGGCAGCGTCCGAGGGCTGCTACCAGACGACTGCCTGCTATCTTACGCACGGACCATGCCATCAACAAAATAACTCACACAACACCGCCTATAAACCGGGTATGCCCTCAAAGTCTGCAATTAAAAAAATTCGGGCCGAAATTGTCGCCGCACTAGAATGCCCTGAACCCACGAAGAACTACGGTCCAACCGTTAAGATGCGTCTCTTCGAAGTGGTAACTGAAACGCCGAATGCAGACGGAGTCAAACAATTCACTGTTGTTTCGTCGTCCCAGTCGAGCTTTCCAGAGGCGTGTCCCAACCCAAATACAAACGACTGCCGCGACGACAGGGCATCCGAGGCAGGCCTTACTAACTTCATCACAGCGAGTCCAGAGTGGAACTCATACGCAAGCAACTCGACGACGCTCCACGGATTGTTTGATGCGCTAAATAGTAAGCGCCAAGAGATCACGGTTCACGTTAATGTCCTCGTTGTTGCTCGACAAAGCAGAGATAACGCTAGCCATCGGTTGGAATCTATAAATGCTCGCTAATTATATGATTACCATAAATTGCAGACTAATGCTTTGCGGCATAATTATTTTTGGATGTCAGGCCTCATACTCGTGTGAACTAAATAAGCCGATTGTCCCGCCTCCCGACACACCGGAAATGGCAAATCGCCTTAAGACATATGAGAATTCCGGTACTATTCTAGAGAAATTTCTTAGAGCTTCGTTTTCGTTAGGTGTTGACAGAAATATTCAGACCGAATTAAATGGGAAATCGAAAGGTCTTTCGAAGACGCTGTTGTGGACCGGTGACCAAGGAGCTTTATTAGATGTCGTCTTGATCGAGCCGGCTTTGTCAGATAGTCAGCCTCCTAGCTTACTTTACGTAGAAGTAGTGGGTACAGGCAGTTGCCCGATGGATGTTTTGGTGCAAGACGTCGACAAAGAGCATCTGAAAATCGCACCACCAGATAAATTCAAAATTTCGGATTCTGCAAGTTTTTACCTTTGGGCGCAACGGAAGAAGGACGGGTCAATAATTTATAAGGTTGAATTTCCCGGTTCGAGAAGGCCACTTCAACAGGCAGCGCTGGCAGCGGCTTCGACGAAGGAAGCGCTATTGCTGACGCAACAGATACGTGAAACTGACCGTATATTGCACGTCGCGGAAATGGCGAAATCAGGGGCTGCAACTGCGGAGTTGAGGACCGCTATTGCTCAAGCTGCAGCCACCATTCGGAATACGGAAACCCGTCGTCTTGAGGTAGACAGCAACTATCAGGCCGCCCTTGATCGTGATAAAACTGCGACCGGTGCGCTCCAGTGGCTCGATACGCTTGGGAAAATTGTCTCCACTGCACAGCTTGCTAATCAGGTAAATGGACTCTTGGGATCGTCAGCTCCTTCCGATGTAAAGAAAAATATAGACGCTGCAGGGAGTGCTGGTGATTTTCCCAAGGTCAAAAGTACACTTGTTGACTGGCAGATTGCGACACAGGCTGAATCGAAAAAAATAGATGCCGAACGTTCTGTCATCACCAAGACATATATGGAAAAGAAAACGTTTATTCAAAGTGAAGCAACTAAACAGGGGGCGCCGGAGGAGGTTTTCCGCTTCCCATAGTATCGAGCGAAGTCAAGTCAAGCCAAAGGCCGATACATCAGTGATTTATTGGCGGCAGGTTGCAGGGTTGACCGGGCGCAGTGGAAAAATGCCCCTAATGCATCAAGTGAAACTCTGCAAGTATCAGGGCGTGTGTGACACGCGTTCATCGCCTATAGTGGGGCAACACGTTTCCCGCAGCGCTGGCAAGCGTCGATAACAGACGATGGACCGCCACCACAGGGCCGGAGCATCAAATTCTCGGCAGTGGCGTGAGCTGGAGTAACTCGAATAAGTAGTTGGGATTCCAGCCCGCGACCTTGCGACGTGCGGCCATGCTGCGC
>Ga0073928_10010005_pt1 | contig 11417 bp, 9 predicted proteins | sample PaiPotPPA55metaG_FD_76969 | JGI IMG/M metagenome (GOLD analysis project Ga0073928, IMG submission 76969) | Iron sulfur acid spring bacterial and archeal communities from Banff, Canada, to study Microbial Dark Matter (Phase II) - Paint Pots PPA... ...
CGGCGTAAGATCGAGGGTGATCGGCTTGTCCATTTCGCCCGGAGTGAAGCGCAGCAGCGGCAACTCGACCGCGATCTTGCGGCTGCCAACGCCCATGAACCCGCCGAAGTCGATCACCGCCGCGCGCGGATGCCCCGCCTGATCGACCAGGACGTCGATGACGCGCCCGATTTCATGGCCGTCCGAACCGCGCACCGGCCGGCCGAGCACGCCCTCGGCTTCGGCCGGGGCGAGGTGCTTGAGGTTGCCAGGCTCCTCGGCGGGCTTGGCCGGCGCGGCCGAACCCGCGGCAGCTTGCGCCGCATCCGGGGCGCCGACGCCTTCGGCCGCGAAGGCGGGCACGGCAAGCGGGCTCAGCAGCAGCCACGCGGCGAGCGCGGCGCCGGGCCTGCGTCCGGGGCAGGCTGGCCGGGGTGTCGCGACGAGAAATGCATCGATCCGGCGGTTCGGCCCAGGGGTGGTCATGGCCCTCGGGTTAGCTTACTGAGCGTGGCGCCGGGAAGCACAATCGGCCGCCCCGGTGCCGGGGCGCCACGGAGTTTGAGGAAAATCAGTGTGCAAGCGGTAAACGAAGCCGCCGGGGCCGCAACCAGCGCGCGACAATCGGCCGGCGGAGCGCCCCGATTCGTGGTCCCGAATCCAGGCTCGCGCCCGCGCTTCCGCCCCTCCGGCCTGCCGCGGCGGAGCGCGCCCGGAATGGCGGGACGCGCTTGCCGATGAGCGCGGGGCGCCCGCCGAGCTTTCAGGAACTGATCCTGAGCCTCGAGGGATTCTGGGCAGCACAAGGCTGCGTTATCCTGCAGCCCTACGACATGGAGATGGGGGCGGGCACATTTCACCCCGCGACCGCGCTGCGTTCGCTCGGCCCGAAACCGTGGCGCGCCGCCTACGTCCAGCCGAGCCGACGCCCCTCTGACGGCCGCTACGGCGAGAACCCCAACCGGCTGCAGCACTACTACCAGTTCCAGGTGATTCTGAAGCCAACCCCGCCGGACACGCAGAGGTTGCTGCTGGAGAGCTACCGCACGCTCGGCATCGACCCCGCGATGCACGACATCCGCTTCGTCGAGGACGACTGGGAGAGCCCGACGCTGGGCGCCTGGGGCCTCGGCTGGGAGGTCTGGTGCGACGGCATGGAGGTGACGCAGTTCACCTATTTCCAGCAGGTGGGCGGCATTCCGACCGCGCTGCCGAGCGCCGAGCTGACCTATGGGCTGGAGCGGCTGGCGATGTACGTGCAGGGGGTGGGGAACGTGCTCGCCCTCGATTTCAACGGCGCGGGGGTGAGCTACGGCGACGTGTTCCTGCGCGCCGAGCGGGAGTACAGCGCCTACAATTTCGAAGTCGCCGACACGGGGATGCTGTCGCGCCATTTCGAAGATGCCGAGCGCGAATGCGTCGCGCTCCTGGAGGCGGGGCTCGCGCTGCCGGCCTACGACCAGTGCATCAAGGCGAGCCACCTGTTCAACCTGCTCGATGCGCGGGGCATGATCAGCGTGACCGAGCGAGCGGTCTATATCGGGCGCGTGCGCGAGCTTGCCAAGCGGTGCTGCGAGGCGTGGCTCGCGGGCGAGACGTGACCGGGGGCAGCGAATTGCGATATAGTTTTATCGAACGCATGATGGTTTTACTGGACCATGGCGCAGGCTGGAACGAATGGACACAGCGCAGAACGTCGATAGCCCGCAGGCAGAGCTCACGATCCCGAATGGGGAAGCAATCCGTTTGGCGATAGAGCTCGCGGAGCTAACCGGAAAGGACATCACTGCCGCGGTGACCCAGGCCCTTCGCGAACGCCTGGAACGGGAGCGCGAAAAGGCGGCGAAGGTCAAACGCATGCTGGAACTGGCAGCTGAAATCCGGGCGCACATGCGCGAGCCGGTCTCAAGCTCCGATCCCGACGAATTCTACGATGAAGATGGGCTGCCCCGGTGATCGTCGATTCATCGGCACTGCTCGCTGTTGTCTTCCGTGAGCAGGATGCGCGGCGTTATGCTGAGGCCCTGGCCGAGGCGGCGCAGCTGCGCATGTCGGCTATGACTTGGTTCGAAGCGGCGATGGCCATGGACCGGCGCGGTGATGCCGTCGCCCGCAGCCGGTTCGACTCCTTTATTGAAGAGTTTGGCATTCGCATCGAGTCTGTGTCCTTTGAGCATGCGAAACATGCGCGCGCGGCTTGGCGACAGTTCGGCAAGGGCCAGCACAAGGCACGCCTGAATTTCGGTGATTGCTTGGCTTACGGTTTCGCCAAGGCGATGGGCGAGCCCCTGCTGTTCAAAGGCGACGATTTCGCCCAGGCCGACATCGAGCCGGCGCTGAAGGGCTGAGCATGCCGGAGCTGTTGCTCGAACTGTTCAGCGAGGAAATCCCCGCGCGCATGCAGGCGCGGGCGGTAGACGATCTGGCGCGGCTGGTGGCCGAAGCGCTCGCGCCGCTTTCGCCCGGAGACATGCGGGCTTTCCATGGGCCGAGGCGCATCGCAGTTGCGGCGACGGTGGCGGCCGGTGTGCCAGAGAGCCGCAGCGTGGAGCGTGGCCCGCGCAATACTGCGCCCGAACAGGCGCTCGCCGGGTTCCTGCGCAAGCACGGCGCCACGCGCGATCAGCTTATGCGAGAGGGCGATCATTGGCTGCTTCAGAAGGTCACGCCCGCGCGGGATGCCGCGTTGGTGATCTCGGCCGCGCTGCCGCCGCTGTTGCGCCGCTTCCCCTGGCCCAAATCCATGCGCTGGGGCACGAGTTCCCTCACCTGGGTGCGTCCGCTGCGCCGTATCGTCTGCCTTCTGGACGGGGACGTGGTTCGCTTCGATCTCCGCGAGGGCACGGACGACGGCCACGGCTTGCGGTCCGGCAACGAGACCGAAGGGCATCGCTTCCTGGCACCCGGTCCCGTCGCGGTGTTCGGGCTTGGCGACTGGGAGACCAAGCTCGGCGAGCGATACGTGATTGTCGACGCGGCGGAACGGCGCCGGATCATCATGGGCGGCGTTGCCGCACTCGCCGGCGCTCGCCGATTGCGTGTGGTGGAGGATGCCGCGCTCTTGGATGAAGTGGCGGGGCTCGTGGAATGGCCGGTGCCGCTCGTCGGACGCATCGACGCCGCGTTCATGGACCTGCCGCCGGAGGTGATGCAGGTTTCCATGCGGGTGCACCAGCGCTATTTCGCGCTGCGCAACCCGGATGGGTCGCCGGCACCGTTCTTCGCGTTTGTCGCCAATATCGAGGCGCCGGACGGCGGCGCCTCGATCATCGCCGGCAACGAGCGCGTGCTGCGCGCCCGCTTCGCCGACGCGCAGCATTTCTGGGATCAGGACCGGCGGGTCCGACTGGAGAGCCGCGTGCCGGCGCTCGACGGCATCGTGTTCCATGCGAAGCTGGGTTCGCAAGGCGATCGCGTGCGGCGGCTGGAGCGGCTGTCGGTCTCCGTGGTGACACAGCTTGACGCGCACGGAATTAGTATCACGGACCCAGGTTCAGCAGAGCTTGCCGCGCGACTTGCCAAGGCCGACCTCACCACCGGCATGGTTGGCGAGTTTCCAGAACTTCAAGGTATTATGGGCTACTACTACGCTCGCCACGACGGTATAGCGGAACACATCGCGCAGGCAATCCGGGATCACTATGGTCCCAAGTCGGAGTCCGATCCGCTCCCCTATGGCCCGGGAATTCCTGTCGCGTTAGCCGATAAGCTCGATCTATTGGCAGGATTTTTTGCCCTCGGTGAAAAGCCCACTGGTTCAGGCGATCCTTACGCTCTTAGACGTGCGGCTCTGGGCATAATCCGTATTATACTTGGGCATGGACTGCAATTGAGCCTGAAGGAATTGCTGCGGGAGGCGTTTGCATTCCACCGAGACAAGGTGCCAGACGCGGTCGCGACGCCTGACGACGTTTTCAGCTTTATTGTTGAGCGCTGGCGTGCGCAAGTTAGAAGTAGAGGAGAACGTCACGATGTTCTCAGGGCGGTCTTTGCAATCTGGCAGGATGATAATTTGATCCGACTGCGCCATCGCATATATGACGTTACCAGATTCCTTATTACCGAGGATGGCACCAGCCTTCTGACCGCCTATCGGCGCGCTGCCAACATTTTGCGTATCGAAGACAAAAAGGACGGTCCTCACACCGACGAACCCGAACAGCGTCGCTTCGAGATAGATGAGGAATTCAATCTGTCGAGAATGCTGCATCAAGTGAATCAATCCGTTGACGTTCTACTTGGTACTGATGCGTTTTTTAGCGCAATGCTGTCGATGGCCGCGTTGCGCGCGCCGGTGGATGCGTTCTTCGAGCACGTTACCGTGAACGCTCCCGAGCCGGAACTGCGCCGCAACCGATTGCGCCTGCTCGCACGGCTGCGCGACACCATGAACCGCGTCGCCGATTTTTCGAAGATCGAAGGCTAGCGGCGTCATGCCTATCAGTGAACACCAATCCTGCGTCATTGCGAGCGGAGCGAAGCAATCCAGCCCTCTGCGCAACCCTCTGGATTGCTTCCGCCGCCACGTTTCGCTCGCGGCTCGCAATGACGCTCTAGTGCGCGATGGAGAAGGCTCCGGCCCTATCGGGGCGAAGTGAGCGGATAGGAGTCCGTTCGAGCCGCCACAACAAGTACCTAGCGCTGGCCGTCGGGAGACCAAAACATGACCAAGTGGGTGTACAGCTTCGGCGCCGGCCGCGAGGAAGGCCGCGCCGACATGCGCGACCTGCTCGGCGGCAAGGGCGCCAACCTCGCCGAAATGGCGAATATCGGCCTGCCGGTGCCGCCCGGCTTCACCCTCACCACCGAAGTCTGCACGGCATTCTACAAGAACGGCCGCAAGTTTCCCCGCGGGCTCGATAGCCAGATGCGCGAGGCGATGTCCCACCTCGAAGAGGCCGCCGGGCTGCAATTCGGCGACCGGCACAAGCCGCTGCTCGTCTCCGTGCGCTCCGGCGCGCGCGTCTCCATGCCGGGCATGATGGACACGGTGCTGAACCTCGGCCTCAACGACATCACCGTCGAGGGGCTGGCGGAGATCTCGCGCGACAGCCGCTTCGCCCGCGACAGCTATCGCCGCTTCATCCAGATGTACGGCAGCGTCGTGCTTGGGATCGAGCACCACCGCTTCGAGGAGATCATCGAGTACGTGAAGCAGGATCGCGGCATCATCGAGGACACGGCGCTCGGCGGCGAGGACTGGCAGCGCGTCATCGAGGCCTACAAGGATCTGATCCGGGCCGAGAAGCGCGCGCCGTTTCCGCAGGAACCCGAGCAGCAACTCCGCGGCGCCATCGCCGCCGTGTTCGGGAGCTGGATGAACCCGCGCGCCATCACCTATCGCCGCCTGCACGACATCCCGCTCGAGTGGGGCACAGCCGTGAACGTGCAGGCGATGGTGTTCGGCAACATGGGCGCCGACTGCGCGACCGGCGTCTGTTTCACGCGCGACCCCGCGAGCGGCGAGAATATTCTCTATGGCGAATATCTGCCGAATGCGCAGGGCGAGGACGTGGTCTCCGGCATCCGCACGCCGCAGCCGCTCGCTCGCGCGCGCGCCAAGCCGGGCGAGGTCAGCATGGAAGAGGCGATGCCGCCAGCCTTCGCCGAACTCGTCCGCGTGCGCGAGGTGTTGGAGAAGCACTATCGCGACATGCAGGACATCGAGTTCACCGTGCAGCAGGGCAAGCTCTATCTCTTGCAAACGCGCAACGGCAAGCGCACCGCCGGCGCCAGCCTGCGCATCGCGGTCGAAATGGCGAAGGAGGGCCTGATCGACCAGCGCGAGGCGGTGCGGCGCGTCAACCCGGCGGCGCTCGATCAGCTGCTGCATCCGATGCTCGACCCGAAGGCGCCGCGCAAGCTGCTCGCCAAGGGGCTCCCGGCGAGCCCGGGCGCCGCCGCCGGCTCCGCCGTGTTCAACGCCGATGAGGCGGAGAGCCGCGCCGCCAAGGGCGAGGCGGTGATCCTGGTGCGCATCGAGACCAGCCCCGAGGACATCCACGGCATGCATGCAGCGCGCGGCATCCTGACCACGCGCGGCGGCATGACCAGCCACGCCGCCGTGGTGGCGCGCGGCATGGGCCGCCCCTGCGTCGCCGGCGCGGGCGGCATCCACGTCGATTACGGCGCGCAGACGCTCTCGTCCGGCGGAAAGCGCGTGCAGGCGGGCGAGATCATCACGATCGACGGCACCTCGGGCGAGGTTTTCGTGGGCGCGGTGGCGATGGTCGAGCCGGCGGTGTCCGGCGATTTCGCGACTCTCATGTCGTGGGCCGACGCGGTCCGCCGCCTCAAGGTGCGCGCCAACGCGGAGACGCCGCTCGACGCCGAAACGGCGCGCAAGTTCGGCGCCGAGGGCATCGGCCTCTGCCGCACCGAGCACATGTTCTTCGAGCCCGAGCGGATCGGCGCGGTGCGCCAGATGATCATGGCGGCCGATGAGGGCGGCCGGCGCCAGGCGCTCGCCAAGCTGCTGCCGTACCAGCGCCAGGATTTCGTCGCGCTGTTCCGCATCATGGCCGGCCTGCCGGTGACGATCCGGCTGCTCGACCCGCCGCTGCACGAGTTCCTGCCGCACGCGGACGCCGAGATCGCCGAAGTGGCGCGCGGGCTCGGCACCGATGTGGAGGCGATGCGCCGGCGCCTCGGCGAGCTTGCCGAAGCCAACCCGATGCTCGGCCATCGCGGCTGCCGCCTCGGCATCACCTATCCGGAAATCTACGAGATGCAGGCGCGGGCCATTTTCGAGGGCGCGCTTGCCGCCGCCGATGAGACCGGCCGCCCGCCGGTGCCCGAGATCATGATCCCGCTGGTCGGCATGCGGCGGGAACTGGAGATCACGCGCGAACTGGTCGACCGGATGGCGCGGCAGGTCTTCGCGGACGCCGGCCGCACGGTGGAATACTCGGTCGGCACGATGATCGAGCTGCCGCGCGCCGCCTTGACCGCGGACCGCATCGCCGAGTGCGCCGATTTCTTCAGTTTCGGCACCAACGACCTGACGCAGACCACGTTCGGCCTGTCGCGCGACGACGCCGGCAAGTTCCTGCCGCGCTACATCGAAGCCCGCATCCTGGCGAAGGACCCGTTCGTCTCGCTCGACATCGAGGGGGTTGGCGCGCTGGTGCGCATGGCGGTCCAGAAGGGGCGCGGCGCCAAAAAGGATCTGAAGCTCGGCATCTGCGGCGAGCATGGCGGCGATCCGGCCTCGATCGCGTTCTTCGAGGCGGTCGGGCTCGATTACGTCTCCTGCAGCCCCTACCGCGTGCCGGTGGCGCGGCTGGCGGCGGCACAGGCGACGCTCGGGCGAGGCGAGGATCGCACCGCCTGATGCCTACTTATATACTTGACTGAGGGCTTCGGTTAGGAATTCTTACATGACGTCGTTATGGTCGTAGCGCATTTACCTCATCGCGGAATCTTTGAATTTGTTTTACGATAGGGGTGAATGCTTTGGACCTGAAGTGGAACATTGGCGGACTCACGCGTAGCAGATAGTTCAATCCTTTGTTCGGATCCTTTTCGTATAAAGCCGCAATCATACATTGCAATCGTGCCTTGTCGCGTTTTTCCGCCCGCCAGCTAAGTGCCTTGATATCTCCGCAAGAAAGATATGCGTCCACGCAGCCAGCAAGCCACGGCTTCTGTTGCACAATAGATTTAGCGCAAATAGTTTCTAGTGCTCCGACGCCCCCGAGTGGAATTAGCATGATAGAAATACATGGATGACCGGCAAATTGTTCAGTTATTTGGTTTGGCCCAGCGGGTCGTACGAATCTGTTTGGCTTTTCGAATGGTCCATCGTCCTTGAGTTTCTTACAAACGCTGTTGAATGTGGCCTTGATGTTGTTGGCGCTATCGGCGACTATTAGAACGCCTTTCAATTTCGCATAGCCACTAGGATCTCCGGCTAGTGACTGAAGCATTTTTCCAAGGCCTGCTACTCCATGGTGTCGACCTAATTGCTCGTGCGGAGGAAGATCGAATTCTTGTATTTTTCGCTGGTCCAGCAGCTTCCGGAAAAAGATTTGGTCCGCCGGACCTTCACAAAGAAGCACAAATCTCTTTGTGAGAGAAAAGGTCGCGGGCGACATTACCTATTTTCGTACTTCAATTCCAGACTCTATCGCCGCCGCCGCGTTCTGCCCAGCGGCTACAAGAGCCTCGCTAACGCCTTTGTCGTGCAAGACTTGGATGAGGGAGAAGTCTTTAGTGTGTTTATCGATCACTGACGCAGCCCCACGCAAGCATTCCCAGCTATGGCTGCTCAAGAATAGTTGTGTTTTGTTAGCGATTGCAAATTTATGCAGCGCTTCCCAAAGAGCCGGAAACATCTTGTAGTATATGCCATTTTCAATTTCGTCGATTAGAACTACCCCTCCGCGGTAGGTTCGGATGGCAATTAGGAGAGACATAAACTTGTTAATTCCTGAAGAAACAAGCGCGACGGGCATCATCTCGGAGTGATGTTTGACCGTAGCATACACCGACGCAACGCCATATGGCGTCTCGCTTGATAGCTCGCTAATGTCCGGGAACTGCCTGCGAACGATATCTACGATATCATCAGACCGATTGGAAATCTTCAACTGAGAGAACCAACTTGCCACCTGTTGCGCGTTCGATTGCCACGTTGACGGGAAAAACTCACTCACGGTGCCTAGCTCAGGACCCTGTTGCAGAAAGAGTTGTCCAAGCTGCTGCTGATGAATTGTAGCATCAAGCGTGCTTTCCTCTCCGGTGAAAGCCCTTCGTTTGAAGGTCAATGGAATGATCGTATTTGTGAGAGCTGGCATGCCCGGATGAAAAGGAGGGTTGCCCGGTAGAGGCGTAACCGGACGATCTTGATCAAAGTACATTTTGAGGCTCGCATTGCGTCTCTCGGAATCAATTATTTTGAATGTGATCGTTTTGGATATATCAAAATCAAGAAAATACGACTTCCATGCAGCTTCGAATTGTTCTCTCGTCGGATTAGGTACGATTGGAACTACGATACCACGTGTGCCATTCAGTACCCACGCGACGGCTGGGGTGCCCCCCAGCGCCATTCGGAGCGCCTCAAGAAGGGCTGTTTTCCCGGATGCGCTTTTACCAACGATTATGTTCACGGCTGGTAAGCCGCGCAGCTCTAGACTACGAAATGAGCGGAAGTTCTCGACTTCGAATGATTGTATCATCTGGTACTCGGTGCCTTGCGGTGGGGAACACAAAGCGAACGCGTCGTCAGTAGCAGATACAAGAATACGGCCCCGGGTTGCAGATCGGAAGTCCCTGTCGATCGTCTCAGGTATCGCCCCGATCGCATCATTAGTATCAATTATGGTATCAGAACCCGCCTTACGATCCCGATCTACCATGGCGAAATTCCCTCGTTCAGGTATTTAATTGGGGCCAAATGATTGCCCTACAGCGTGTTGGCGTCCTCGTTGCGGGCGCGAAAATAGAGGTCGAGATCCCGGCGCAGCTCGGGCTTGTTGCCCACCAGCTCATAAACACCCCAGACGTTGCGCTTGAGATCGGTCGCGGGGTCGAAGCCGTGGCGGGTCAGGATGTCCCAGCGCTCGACATAGGCGCGGGCGCCCTTCGGGCCGTGCCAGGCGTGCTCGATGGTGCCCGGCACGAACCCGACGTTGCCGGCGATATGGCGCTCGGCGCGCGCCTGCCATTCGAGGACCGGATGGCGGTAGCCCTCGCTGATGCCGCCCGGAAACGATGCTGCCGCACGACCGATCAACCCAAGGGCCATGTGGTGATCCGCGGCGCCGAGCGCGGCCGTCTCGATCAGGCCGCCCAGGTGGTCGAGCGCCTGGCGCGTCGCCGCCCAGGCATAACCCGGATGTGCGAAACGATAGGGGGAAGCCGCGTCGCCGATCGGCTGGCGTGTCGCCCACTGGCGCGCGAACGATCGATGCGCGTCCAGGTGCGCATCATTCGGGCCGAGGTCATAGCAGTCGGCCCACGGCTGCACGATGTCGTATTGCTGCAAGGCATGCACCGTCTCGGCCGCCCAGTCCGGCCGGCGGAAGGCGATGTCGGCGTCGATCCAGGCGACGTACTTCCAGTCCTGCGGCAGCCGGGCAATGCCGATGTTCAGCAAATTCTCCTTGACCCAGAGCAGCGTTCGCGCCCGCACCCCGACATGCGCCACACCCGCGATCCCGTCGCAGTCGAACGGCCGGTCGCCGTGGGCGCACTCCACCACGGTGAGCGGGACGCCGGAGGCCACCATGTGCGCCGCGAACCGACGATAGAGCGCCAGGCGCGAAGCCCAGCGCCTCGGATTGGCGACACAGGTGACGACGTGGAGAAGGTCGGCGCGCATTCGGGCGTTCCGTTTGAAATACTGACTACACGTTAGAAGAACAAACTCCGCGGCACAACCGGTTTGCACGCGCGCGGCGATTGACGCGCCCGGAGCGTGCCGCCCATGCTGCGGCCCGGTCGGGAGATCCCAGCATGGCCAGCCATTCCGAACCCGCTCACCGCGACATCGCCTTGGGCGGCATCCGCCTGCACCTGGCCGAGCAGGGCGAGGGGCCGCTCCTCGTGCTCTGCCACGGCTGGCCGGAGCTCGCGTATTCCTGGCGCCACCAGCTTCCGGCGCTGGCGGCGGCGGGGTTCCACGCGGTCGCGCCCGACATGCGTGGCTTCGGCCGCAGCGACGCGCCCGAAGACGTCGGCGCCTACACGCTCATGCACCTGACGGGCGACATGGTGGCGCTCGTCGAGTCGCTGGGCGAGCGCCAGGCGGTGATCGTCGGCCACGACTGGGGCGCGCCGGTGGCCTGGCACGCCGCGCTGTTCCGCCCCGACATCTTCCGCGCCGTGGTCGGGATGAGCGTGCCCTACCGTCCGCGCGGCCCGGCGCCGCCGCTCGCTACGCTGCGGGCCGCAGGGATGCACCGGTTCTACTGGCTCTATTTCGAGGAGCCCGGCGTCGCCGAGGCCGAGTTCGAGCGCGATGTCGCCGAGACGATGCGCCGCATCCTCGCCACCCCCGGCTTCGCCGTGAAGCCCAGGAACGCCGATGAGATTCTCGTTTTGCCGGAAACGGGCGGCTTTCTCGATCTCATGAAGCCGGCCGAGACGCTGCCGGAATGGCTAGGCGAGGAAGAGCTGGCCGTCATGGTGCGCGAATACCGGCGCACCGGCTTTCGCGGCGGGCTCAACTACTACCGCAACATCGATCGCAACTGGGAGCTGACCGCACCCTGGCAGGGCGCGACGATCGCCGTCCCCGCGCTGTTCATCGCCGGGGCGCGCGACGCCGTGATCACCGGCTTCGGCCGCGGCGCGCTGGCGAAGCTGCCGGAGAGCCTGCCCGGCCTCCGCCGCACGTTGATTCTCGACGGCGCCGGCCACTGGATCCAGCAGGAGCGGGCGGACGAAGTGAACGCGGCGCTGCTGGAGTTCCTGCGCGGGCTTGGCTGAAA
>Ga0073928_10010007_pt1 | contig 11416 bp, 13 predicted proteins | sample PaiPotPPA55metaG_FD_76969 | JGI IMG/M metagenome (GOLD analysis project Ga0073928, IMG submission 76969) | Iron sulfur acid spring bacterial and archeal communities from Banff, Canada, to study Microbial Dark Matter (Phase II) - Paint Pots PPA... ...
ATAGATCCCGCTCTGCACCTGGTGGTACAACGTCTTGGTCTGCTGGTTCAATCGTTCGAGCGTCGCCTGCGTCGTCGGCGCGGCGTCAGCAAGCGCTGTCGTCGCCCCGACGAGGGCAACGCCCAGCCCGAACAGCAACGGTAGCAGTTGGCGGCGTCGCATGTTTAGAAATGATCTGACACCAGCATGGCGCCGCCCTGTTGTACTTGGCGTCGGCGGACCTCCATGCGCATCACGTCATCGGCGAACTGGCGGGCCTCTTCGACTTTGGCGAACTTCTGGACGGCGATGACTCGGCCGGCTTCGTCCATGATCGCGACCTGAAACGGGGGCGCCGGCTCGCCACTGGGACCGCCGGGCGACGCATGACCGACATCGGCCGCGGTCCCGAGCGTTTGCCGGGCCAGTGCTCCCGAGGTCGGCCCGCGGATAAGCCAACCGGCGAGGAAGACTGCGAGGGCGGCGGCAACCGCCGCGCCGACCCGCGCCGTCCGCCAAGCGACTTGCCTCCCACGATCACGACGGACCCACCCGGCTATGCGATCGGCCATCGCCGCGGCTTGCGTCTCGGTCGGCTCGAGCGACCGCCATGCGGCGTTCCGCAGCGCGCGGAGCGCTCGCAGCTCGTGCATGGCCTGTGCCAACTCCGGCTCGGCCAACAGCCTCTGAGCGACGTGCTGCACCTGGACCGGCGACAGGGTGTCGTCGAGATAGGCTTCGAGCCATTCCGCATCCAACTCGCTGATCGCCTTCAATGTCGCCTCTCCTCAGTCCGCCTGGGCCGACTTCGGTCCGGGCGGCAACATCGCGCGGGCCGGACCGAATTCTGCCAGCATCTCCGCCAGTTGTCTCCGCCCGCGGTGCAGCCAGGTCTTGACCTGTGGGACGCTGGCGTCCAGCACGTCGGCGATCTGGGCGTATGCCATCTTCTCGTACTCACACAGCACCAGGGCCGCCCGGAAGTGCTCGGGGAGGCGAGCAATCGCCTGCCGTACACGCTGCACGGTTTCCCGGTCGATCATGCCGCGCATCGGCGACTCGGGTTGGCCCGGGTGGTCCTCAGAGACGGCGGTCATCCGGGGCTGCCGAAGCAACCGCAGGGCCTCGTTCACCACCGCACGCCGCATCAGCCCGCCCGGCTCGCGCCAGTCGTACCGGTCGCGATGCTGGTAGAGGTTGGTGAGGGCCTGCTGAACGATGTCCTCCGCCGACGCCCGGTTTATTACGATTGCCCGGGCGATCGCCAGCAGTCGCCCGGAGTGCTGCCGCACCGCTTGCTCGAATAGCACGGCGGTTGTTGCGGCGGGCAGGTCCGCTCGCGGTGCGGCCTCCTTCTGTGACACGCGCCGATTTGCCCGAAGTTTCAGCCGCTCCCGGTCCATTCGGGCTGGTATTCTACCATCCTTGTTGCCGCCAAGGCGATGACCGGTTCTTCGCTCGTGCAAAATTTACCCCCGCTTGCGACGCCGAGGATAGCCTTGACGAGCAAGGGTCGTCGCATTTTCATAGGAGTCGATATGAAGTTCACCCGCAGGTCCTTCACGATAGCGGCTATCGCCACAGCAGCCAGTCTGGCGCTGTTCGATCTGGCGGTTTCCGCGGACGCGCCTCCCCCGGCGGCCAACAGGGCCGCGGCCAACGATCCCTCGTTCCACGCCCGGGCGATGATCGACCGCGGGCTGGCTTACCTGAAGCAGCAGCAGAAGGCGGACGGGAGTTGGCAGAACGAAGGCGACCCGCCCGCCATCACCGCTATCACCCTCAAGGCGTTCGTCCAAGAGGGCCATTACAAGGGGGATGAGCCCTTCCTCCGGAACGGCTTCCAAAAAGTGCTGTCGTTCCAGAAGCCGGACGGCAGCATCTCCGACGACATGCTCGCCACGTACAACACCGCGATCGCCATCAGCGCTTTGGCCGACTCGAAACAGGCTCAATACAAGGAGGCGATGACCAATGCGCTGCGCTACCTGCGCGAGTGCCAGTGGGATGACAAGATCGAGGGCGTGCCCGCGAACATGAAGGTTGACGAGAGCAATCCGAACTTCGGCGGGTTCGGGTACGGCAAGAAGGGCAAGCGGGCCGACCTCAGCAACCTGCAAGTCGCCCTCGACGCTCTGCACGACGCCGGCCTCAAGCCCGATGACCCGGCCTACCAGGCCGCCCTCAAGTTCGCCACCCGCTGCCAAAACAATTCCGAGACCAACGACCAAAAGTGGGCCGCCGACAACGGTGGGTTCATTTACAGTCCCGCGGATGGCGGACAATCCAAGGCCGGCGAGTATACCGACGCCAGCGGCCGGCAGATGTTTCGCAGCTACGGGTCGATGACCTACGCCGGGCTGAAGAGCATGATCTATGCGGGCCTGTCCCACGACGACCCGCGGGTCAAAGCCGCGTGGAGTTGGGTCACGCACAACTGGACGCTCGACGAGAACCCCGGCATCCGATTTGGCGACCCCAACAATCCCAAAGGCGGCGACGAGGGGCTCTTTTATTATTACCACACCCTCGCCCGTGCCCTGCGCGTCTACGGCGCGCCGGTCATCACCGACTCCAAGGGCGTCAAGCACGACTGGCGCGTCGAGCTGATCGAGAAGCTGACCACACAACAATCCGGCGATGGCCACTGGGCGGGCATCCAAAAGTGGATGGAGAACAAGCCGGTGCTCTCCACCGCCTACGCAATTCTCGCGCTTCAGGAGGCGCGGCAGGACCTGAAAGAGCATCCTTCGCGGTAGCTCCGGTCGGTGCCGTGAAAAACCGGGCCATCGCCGGCACAATCCGTCGGCGGTCTAAAGCAACGCCATCTTATGCCAGCACAAACGCTCACTCTCGGCGGCAAGCGATTCGTGATCGTGCCGGAATCGGAATACCGCAGGCTTGCGGGGGGAAATGCCCGGATTGCGACCCAACAGAAGACGAAACGGAAGGTCGCACGCAGACGCCGCCTTACTGAGCAGGATCGCGGGGACGTTGCGGAGGCCATGAGACGTTCAGCCGAGCCGAGCCGTCCGTACGCCGAGCTGCGCAAAGGGCTTGGCTTGGCATGAGCTATCGATCGATGACGACGAGCGTCTGGTCGACATCCGGATCGTTGCCCATCGCCGCGAGTCGTATCGTAGCCTTTGAAGTCTCTGCCACGTATATAATCTCGCCATGAACCTCCCCCTACTCAAGAGTCTCTCGGAGGCGGCCGGCGTGCCCGGGCGCGAGGAACGCGTGCGGAAGATCCTCCAGCGCGAATGTGCCGGGCTGTTCGACGAGATCACTACCGACGCGATGGGCAACCTGATCGCGACCAAAAAGAGCGCGGGGCCGAATGCGAAACGGGTGCTGCTGGCGTGCCACATCGACGAAATCGGGTTTTACGTGCGGCACGTAGATGACAAGGGCTTTGTCCGGGTCCAGAACGCCGGGGGGTTCGATCCACGCAACCTGCTGGCCCGCCGCGTGCTTGTACAGGCCGGCAACGGCGAAGACCTGATCGGGCTGATGAACCCGATGGGCCGGCCCATCCATATTGCCAAGGAGGAGGACAAGAAAAAGGTCCCCGAGATCAACGACTTCCTGATCGACCTGTGTCTGCCGGCCGAGCAAGTGAGGCAAAAGGTCCGGATCGGGGACCCGGTCTCGCTGATTCAGGAGTTCTCGGAGATCGGCGAGTGCGTTAGCGGCAAATGCCTGGATAACCGCGTGGCGGCGTTCGTCGCCATCGAGGCGGTGCGAAAAGTCGCGAATCTCAAATATGAGGTCGTGTTGGCCGCGACGGTGCAGGAAGAGGTCGGGTGCCGCGGCGCCGGCCCGGCGGCGTACGCGATTCAGCCCGACATCGCCATCGCGATCGACACGACCTTGTGCGTTGATACGCCGGGCGTGCCGGATGACGAGCGCGTCACCAAACAAGGTGACGGCGTCGCGCTGACCGTCCTCGACTCGCTGACCATCAGCGACCGCGGCCTGATCGACGAGTTCGAGGCCCTGGCAAGAAGGCGTGAGGTCCCCTTCCAACTCAGCATTCTGCCGCGGGGCGGCACCGACGCCGGGCCTATGCAACGCGCGCGGGGCGGCTTCCGCGCCATGACCCTCTCGCTACCCACTCGCTACATTCACACCGTCACCGAGTGCATTCATAAACGAGACCTGCAAAGCGCCATCGACCTGCTGAGCGCGTGGCTGGAAATGTGAGTCCCTCGCCTAGCGGCACGCTGTTGGCGGGTCCGACGTAGCACGGGCGTCTCGCCCGTGGGCGCGAGGAGTTCCATCAGCGGATAGCGTGCGATTGTGGAAAGCCCGGCCGCGATACTGGGCTTTGCACAATCGCGCACCAGCCAGTGACGCGGCTCCCGCGCCCACGGGCAAGATGGCCGTGACACAAGGGAACCACCTAACATGACGTAGGGCTACCTCGCCGACGCCCGTACGAATTACAAAGGCGAAGTGCTTGGTCCAGTTGCGGGATGGCCGCGGTGCATCATGCCGTGGCCGTGCGGGCCGCGATCTTTGCGGATTTGATCGAACTTGGCTTGCTGTTCGGGAGTGAGGCTCTCGCGCGTCCGCTCCTCGGCCTGGCGAACGGCCTGGTCCATCTCGCTGTCCATCTCGCGCGTCTGACGGTCGTAGTCCTGACGGATCTGCTCGTAGCGGAGCCGCTGCTCCGGCGTGAGCAGCCGACTGATCTCATCATCGCGGTGCTGGCGGAGGTCTTTGAACCTTTGGCCCATCGAGTGGTGCAGCTCTTCCACGTGCGACCAGATCGCCTTCATTTGATCGCGCTGGGAGGCGTCCAGGTTGAGTACCTCGTCGAGGGGGCGATGGCCGCCCTGCACGGCGCGCGTGCGCCAGTCGCGTGCCACGCCGACGACGGCGCCGGCCGCGAAGACCAGCACGAACGCGAAGACGAGGATTACCCTGACTTTACTCATGGCTGATCGGCGGTAGACAGATTGCTCTCGACCCAGTCAGGGAGCGGCGCATCGCTCTGCGGGTCGGCGGACTGCGGCGGATTGACCGCCACCTGCAGCCAGTGCGACGTGGCGTCCGCCGCTGGCTGCGTCGTCCCCTGCTTGACCAACACCCAAAGAGACGCGGCCAGCATGACGCTGGCGGCCACCGCGGCCGTCCACTTGGCGATTCGAAGATAGACCGCCTCGCCCACGCTGGGCGACAGCGCGTACAGGTCCTGCTTCTGCCGGGCAGACAGCCGCGGCACCGGCGCCGCGGCGAGCACCGCCGACAGACGCCGGAACTGCTCCAGCTCGGCCCAGCACGCCGCACATTTCGGCAGATGGTTTTCGATGTCCTGGCGCATCTCCGCCGACAACTCGCCGTCGTGGTACGCGCACAGGTGCTGGTTGTAGGGACAGATACTCATCGGTCACTCCAGTGCGGGAGTCTCACACAGTCCCAGTAACTCCCAGGGCATTGCAAATTGCAAAATGCAAATTTCAAATTGCAAATTAAGGAAGAGCCGCCAACTAGTCTCCCAATTTGATTTTTGCCATTTGCACTTTGCAATTTGCAATTCATTTCTCTTCTCAACTCAGATATCCCCCAAACCGGCGCTTCAGTTCCTGGCGGGCGCGGTGCAACCGCGACTCGATCGTCCCGCGCGGCACCCGCAGCGCCTCAGCCATTTCGTCATAAGACATCTGCCGCAACTCTCTGAGCACGATCACGTCCCGGTGCTCGGGGGACAATTCGCGAAGCATCGCCGCGACATCGACGCGGCTCTCGACCGCGGCGGCAGGTGAGCGGCTCTCCAGCCGCCGATCGGCCAGGCCACCCGGTTGCTGATCGAGCGACATCGCCTGCCGCACGCGCCGGGAGCGCCTCAGCTTGGAGACGTGGTTCAGCAGTATTCTCACGAGCCACGTCTTGACCGACGAGCGGCCTTCAAACGCCCCCAGCCGCCGGAACGCCCCGAGGAACGTCTCCTGCACGATATCTTCGGCGTCGGCGGCGCTGCCCAACGCCGCAACGGCCATCGCATACAGAGCGTCACCGTGGCGGTTGACCAGTTCGCGAAACGCCGCCTCGTCGCCGCCTCGGATCCTCCGAACCAGTTCGTCGTCGGTCTCCTGCAAGTCGGCAAACTCCCTGGTGCGTCGGAGTCCGAAATCTGCGTCACCCCATTAGTCCCGCCGCAAGGGTCTGTTCTTCCCTCAGACCCCTCCCGTCCACCTCCCGAGCAATCGATGGGGATTTTGCCCGAAATCGCTCAGGAACTCGATCAGAAGCGACGGCCCGACCAGGCGTTAGCCTGAAGGCGGCATGCCCCGTCGACCGTAACCCGTTGTTGGGAAAGAAATAGCTGGAAGGCGGAGTCACGCGAACCGCTTCACGATGATCGAGTCATTCTGGCCGCCAAAGCCGAAGCTGTTGGAGAGAACCACGCCCACCTTGGCCGACCGTGCCCCATTGGGGGCGTAGTCCAGGTCGCACTCGGGATCGAGGTTGTGGAGGTTGACGGTCGGCGGAAGGACGTTGTCGCGGATCGCCAGAACGCAGCAAATCAGCTCGACGGCGCCGGCGGCGGCGATCAGATGGCCCATCATGCTCTTGATGCTGCTGACCGGCGGGCACTGGCTTCGGTCGCCGAACACCTTCTTGATCGCGCCGGTTTCGTTCCCGTCGTTTTCACGTGTGCCGGTGCCGTGGGCGTTGATGTAATGGATGTCGGCGGGCGAGAGCCTGGCATCGGCCAGCGCCTCCCGCATCGCGCCGACGGCGCCCATTCCCTGGGGATCCTGGTCGGTGATCCGGAAGGCGTCGGCCGTGGAGCCGTAGCCGGCGACTTCCGCCAAAATTCGCGCGCCGCGATTGCGCGCATGCTCGAGCGTTTCCAGGATGACCATGCCCGCCCCCTCGCCCAGCACGAACCCACCGCGATGGGCATCGAACGGACGGCTCGCCTTGGGAGGGTCGTCGTTGGCGGTTGAAAGCGCGGTGAGGCGGTTGAAGCCCGTCACCCCGAATGGATGGATCATGGAGTGCGCCCCGCCGCCGATCATGACGTCGGCGTCGCCGCGGCGGAGGATGTGCATTGCCTCTCCGATCGCCTGCGTGCTGGCGGCACACGCCGTCAGGCAGTTCAGCGCCGGGCCGCGGGCACCCGTCAGCAGCGCCAGGTGCGACAGCGGCATGTTCGGCTCCTGCTCCAACTCGCGCACGACGTTCATCAGCTCCATCGCGAGCTGGCCCCATTTGACCATGTCCAGCGCGCCCAGCTCCGGCTTCCAGGCCGAGAGGTTGGCGGTTGTGAATGCGTCGAAATCAAGCGACCCGTCGCCGCTGCCCAGATAGATGCCGACGCGGTCCAGATCGAGCTGCCCCTGGACGAGTCCCGCGTCCTTCCAGGCCTGGGCACAAGCCGCAAGGGCAAATTGCGTGTTCCGGCCCGCGCCCTTGTGGGCGTCAATGGGCTCGACCTGATCTTCCAAGCGAAAGTCCTTCACTTCGGCTGAGATACTGGTGGGAAACGTGCTGGCGTCGAACAGGGTCGTGCGCGCAACTCCGGATTCACCAGCCAGGAGTCGCTTCCACACCCCCTCGATGCAGTTGCCCATCGGGGTGATCCAGCCCATGCCTGTGATGACGACCCTATTCATGTTGCTGTCCGTCGGAGACGATCCGTACGCCCTACGCGGTTTTTCGCCCTCGGGCGATCAGCTTTCGCACCTTGGGTACCAATTCCTGTGGCACTTCCATCCAGACCAAGCCGGGGGTCGGTACCGCACCCGTGGCCCCGCCCAAAACGATCTGGTCCTTCCGCGTGTCATAGTAGTCGGCAACGGCCTTGGCGCGGCGATAATTCCATCCCGCGGCGTACGCGTTTGGGTCCTTCAGCCTTGGCGCGGACTTGTGTTTATTCATGACCATCCGTTACCTCACAGCTTCCGAAACACCAGCGCCGCATTCTGGCCACCGAGACTATAGACGCTGCTGACGGAAACGTTCACGTCGGCATCGCGCACTTCGGGGCGAATATTCAGGCTGATGCCATCAATGACCCTTCGCGTGTTGATGGCGGCGGGTATGCGGCCATGGTGCAAGCTCAGCACCGCGGCGGCCGCATCCACACCGCTGCCGGCGGCGATGTTGCCCGTCTGCGCTTTGATCGGGGCCAGCGGCACCTTGCGCAGCGCGTCGCCCAGTGCGGACTTCAGCCCCGCCAGCTCCGCGCGGTCGTGCGACGGAATCCCCAGCCCATGCGGGACCAGCAGCCCGACATCGTTCGGATCAACCTTCGCGTCCGCCAGTGCCTTGCGAATCGCGTTGGTGTAGCTCTGGCCGGACGGGTCGGGCGTGGTGACGCTGTAGGTGTCCTGGCTGGCGCCGAAGCCGATCAATTCGCCGTAGATCTTCGCGCCGCGCTGCCTGGCGTGGTCGTACTCTTCGAGGATGAACAGTCCGCCGCCCTCGGCCACCGCGGTGCCCGTCGCGTCGGAATCGAAGGGACGAACGCCATCCCCCGGCGACTCGTTGTGTACCTCCGTCACGCGGCGCAGCAGGATCTGCCGCATCAGGCTCATGGGGACGACCTTGGTTTCGGCGCCGCCGCAGATGGCGCAATCCGCATCTCCGCGCTGGATCGTGCGGAACGCTTCCCCGATCGCCAGATGGCTGCTGGCATCGGCGCAGGTAATCGTATTGCTGGGGCCTTTGAGCTCATGAATGATCGTCACGTGGCAGGCGAGCATGTTCGGCAGATACTTGAGCAACCAGAGCGGCGTGAGCTGGCTCATCCCGTCGCGGCCCCATCGCTGCAAATCCAACTTGTTGCCATTGCGGGCGACGTGCATCGCGGCCGTCAGCTCGTTCAGGTCGGCGCTGATGAGTCCCGCCCCGATGTTGCAGCCGAAGCGGGTCGGGTCGATCCTAGGAGAATCGGTATAAGCCCGGGTTTGCAGGCCCGCGTCCTTGAACGCGTCGTCCGCCGCGATGACGGCCAACTCGATGTCGCGGGCCATTACTTTGGTCGCCTTGCGATAGCTCTTGGGGACGAAATCGCCGATCTTGAATTGCGGCACTTCGCCGGCGATTTGCGCCGGCAGGCCCGACGGGTCGAAAGACGCAATCCGGCGCACGCCCATCTTCCCGGCCAGCAGGTTGTCCCAAAACGCCTTGGCCCCGATCCCGATCGGGGAGATGACGCCGATGCCGGTGATGACGACTCTTCTGAACATTGTCCTTTGTCCTTTGTCCCTGGTCCTTTGTCACCAAGGACAACGGACCAGGGACAAAGGACAATTAGATGGCGACCTTCGCGTTCAATCGATACGTCTTGAGCAACTCCATGAACTGCTCCGTGAACACGAAATTGTGTTCCGGGAATTCCAAGCCGGCCATGTTCCGGTCGATGTGGCTGAACATCAACTCGATCTCGGCCACCTTCTCGTCGGCGGCTGTGACTGTACCGCTGATCGACGCGCCTTGTTCGGAGAGTTGTTCGATGCGGGCACTATATACCAGCGTGTCGCCGGGGCGGACGAGGCGGTGGAACGTGGCCCGGGTGATCTTGGCCAGGATCACTTTTTCGGCGAACTGCCGGGCCTCGCCGACCAGGATGCCGGACGTCTGCGCCATCCCTTCGACGATCAGACTGTGCGGCACGATCGGGAACGCGGGGTACAGATCGTGCAGATGCTCTTCGGCCAGCGAAACGTTCTTGATCGCCACAGCCGACACCCGCGGCGTGAACTCCACGAACTTGTCGATCCAGATCCATCGCATGAGTAGTTGCCAGTTGCCAGTTGCCAGTTGCCAGTGCCGGCATTCCGCTGGCAACCGGCACCTAACATCTGGGAACTAACTCTTCAATTTCGCGGCGATGTAATTCGTCACGGCGTTCACCGTCATCAGGCCCTGGGCCTTGTCGACCCGCGGGTCTTTCTCGAAGTCGTTGAAATCGGTGTAGGGCATCCGCCGCTTCAGCTCCGCCAGGCCGGCCGGCGTGATCTTCCCGTCGCTCACATAGGTCGGATCGTTTTGCAGCGTCTGCAAGTCTTCCGGGAACAGCTCGCCGCGGGGGATTTTGAACGGCTTGGTGGGGTCGGTGGTAAATGCCTTTTCCAGGCGGAAGACGATGTCGAGGTAATCGATGCTCTCGGCGCCAAGGTCGTCCGAGAGCCGTGCCTGCGGCGCCACCTCCTCCTCATCGACGCCCAGCGCATCCACCAGCACCCCCTGCACCTTCTTGTAAATTTCGTCTCGCGATAGAGCCATTGGTCTTCCAATCGTTGGGTCAGCAAGCCGGGGCGGGAAGCGTCATCTCGGGGCTGTGGGTCCGAAGCAAGTCCCAACGCCGCCGATGATGCTGGATGAGTCTCGCATCAACGTCGGCCAACTCGGGATTTTTCTGCGACAGGTTGAAATAGGCCAGCTCGATCCGCATCTGCACCCCCGGCTGGCCGCCGACAATACCCGCCGCTTTGAACGAAGCCCCACTGTCAGTGGTTTTCAGCAGGTCAACTTCCACCCGGAGAAAGTTCCCCGGCGCGACGAAGTGCCCGAACTTGACGTTTCGCGCCTCCTTGAGGACGGCCATCGAGCGGGAAAAGTTCGTCCGATGATGCAGAAGCCAGCCCGCGGCCTGCACCGCCGACTCGAGCATCATCACCCCGGGCAGGACTGGAAAGTCGGGAAAGTGGTCCGCCAGGTACTCCTCGGCCAGACTCACGTACTTCACTGCCACGATCCGCTCGTCCGACAGTTGCTCGATCTTGTCAACCAGGTTGAACTTCACGCATCCCGCGCCCGCGCCCGGCGGGCGATATTTCGAAGCGGCAACTTGTATCGGTGCCAGCAGGGGATTGCAAGGGGAGCACGATCTTTTGGACGGTTCGCGCGTATAAAAGGTGCCATGGTCCGCACCGGCACGCGCCGCGCTCTTTTCTTGTTGGCCGTCACAACGCTGCTGCCGTCGTTCGCAGGTGCCGCCATCCCCAGGGAAACCCGCTGGTTGCCCGGCTACGAGCAGGCGCTTACCCAGGCCCGAAAAGAAGACAAGGTGATCCTCGCCTATTTCAGCGGCAGTGACTGGGACCCCTGGACGCAGAAACTTGAAACAGACGTTCTCAACACCGACTTGTTCCGCCAGTGGGCCCAGTCACACGTGGTATTGCTCCAGATCGACTTCCCCCGTGAGAAGCACACGTCTGCCGTTGTCAAACAGCAGAACGAGAAGCTCAAAGCCAGGTACAGCGTGGCCCGAGTGCCGACCTTTGTGTTCCTCGATCCATATGGGCTGCCATTCGCACGGGCGGGATACGACGACGTCCGGCTGCGGGGGGAGGAGCCCAAAGGGGAACCCGGGGCGGCCGTCGCGTTCCTCGACGGCGTGCTGAAGAACCGGCCCAAAGTAGAAGCGCTGATCCGTCAGCCGGGATTCATTGAGGGTTATGCCTACGCCAGGGAA
>Ga0073928_10010008_pt1 | contig 11416 bp, 17 predicted proteins | sample PaiPotPPA55metaG_FD_76969 | JGI IMG/M metagenome (GOLD analysis project Ga0073928, IMG submission 76969) | Iron sulfur acid spring bacterial and archeal communities from Banff, Canada, to study Microbial Dark Matter (Phase II) - Paint Pots PPA... ...
GGATCAAAGCCTACTTCGAACTTCATCTAAAAGAGTGTGAGTGGCGCTACAACAAATCTTTCCCTCAACTGCGTTCAGAACTAATCTCCCTCTGCAAAAAACAAATCTCCTAGTCTTAAGCCTCTCAAATTAATCGAAGCACCAGACGAACTGGTCTAGGTAGGTTCAGTCTATTTTCAGCTTTTTTCTGCCTCCGCTCCCCTCGATTGTCATGAGTGTTTCTCCGGCGAGGAATTAGAAGATGTGAATATGGCTTCGGGGCGCGCGCGGACAAAATCCTGCATTTCTACGGAGACGCGTACGTTGTGCGACTTTCCACTCCTTATCGGCGAGATACTACGCCGCGCAGACATCCGTTTTCGGCTGGGTGCTGAACGCCGGGCGCGTATTCAAAAAATCGGAGCACTCTTCGGCCTTGCCTACCGAAGCAAAGAGCCCAACGAAACGTGATCACGACCTCTCAAGGTTAAAGCAAGTCGAGCGACGCAACCTCGAGCCCGACTATTCTGCCGACCCCATGCTATTCCACGCTGCGATCGCCTCTGCGCGCGGCAGTAGTGACACTTGAAAGCGGCACTCTCGACACATGATCGAAAAAGAGCGCGTGGAGTTCGGCTTGTTCTCAACCCAAATGTCCCGCGAGTGGCACATCGGACACGCCGTTAGAGCTTTCTCAAACCCTGGCGGCGGTCCGAGAGCCCCGATGTTCTTAGTATTCATAAACAAATGTCCTCCCGTGCTGGTTAGAGCATCGTCCGGGTTTCGAACTAGTTACCTATACTCATAAGGTCCAGTTACGGTTGTATTGCGGTATAGCCCCGCAACATTGGGTTGGAGATGGCTGGTTAATCGCAAAATGCGAAAACTTGCTGCCCCACCCGCAGCCAACTCGGCTGCTTACGGCTGCCACGGCTGAAAGCATTCACTCGCGAAAACTGTATCCCCGGAAATCGGCAATCGACTCGACCCGCCTACTCCTCGGAAAATGAACTCCAAAACTTGGAAGTCAGGCTATTCGTGAATTGGTTAGTTTTTTGGTCCTGGCAGCTCTTGTCATACGCAAAGCCAACGGTAACGCGTCAAAAAGAGTATGCGTGTGCGCAATGGGCCCGGGGTCAGATTCAGCCTGTTGGTACGCCGTGCTCCTCAATTGACTGAGGCCACGACCTAGAAGCCCAGAAAATGACTGCCTTTGGCCCAAGAGTCCTCGTTGTCGACAACGTAGGTGCGCAGCGTCGTGTAATCGTTCGGATCGGATTCCAACGGTACCAAGCCTCATTCCACACTTTAAAGTTCGCAGAAAAGAAAACGTTCACGGGTTCCACGCAGAACGGTCACCTCGATCTTGTTTACTACGAGGATCCTCACCCAAAAGCCGGCCAACCGTTTCCGCTTTGGACGATTCAGTAACCGAACCAGTCGCATAAGCCACGGTACTGCGAATCGCAGTGGCCGCAGTCATAGCCAACATTGCGGTCGGCAACAGGCCAATGTTTGCAGCGATTACCAATTCAATAAAACACCCTAATAAAAACCGGTTAGAAGAACCACAGCCCCAACCCACACGACAACTATGAGCGCCATCAAAACCAAAGACGGCACGGAACTCTATTTTAAAGATTGGGGGAAAGGGCAACCCATTGTCTTCAATCACGCGTATTGCCTCAACGCGGACGCTTTTGAAGATCAAATGTTCTTCCTGGCCAACCGTGGCTATCGCTGTGTTGCTCATGATCGCAGGGACATGGGCGGTCCAGACAACCCTGGCAAGGTAATGACATGGACACCTACGCCGATGATCTCGCCGAGTTGATGGAATGTCTCGATCTCAAGGATGCCATGCTTGTCGGCCATTCCACTGGCGGAGCAGTGATAGCGCGCTATATCGGACGTCACGGAACGAAGCGCGTGGCCAAGGTCGTTCTTATCGGCTCAGTAACTCCATCGCTTCTGAGAACACCCGAGAACCCTGACGGAACACCTATCGAAGTATTCGATGGATTTCGTCAGGCGGTTATTACCAACCGTGCCCAATTCATGAAAGACCTGACGGATGTCTACTTCGGGGCGAATCGTCCTGGGGCCACTATCCCGGAAGTCTTGCTCAACTCCGCCTGGAACCAGGAGATGCTGACCGGTTTTCCTGCCGCCTACTTTCAGATCAAGGCGTTCTCTGAAACCGATATGAGCGAGGACCTGAAGAAGATCGACGTCCCGACTCTGATCTTGCACGGAGATGTTGACCAGATCGTTCCCATTGGCAACGCCTATCGCTCGTCCAAGCTCATCCCGAATGCGACCCTCAAGGTGTATCCTGGGGCGCCTCACGCCATTATCTCGACATCGAAGGGTCAGGTGAACGAAGACCTACTTAACTTCGTGAAAGTTGGTCAAGCACCAAACCATGTCCCACCATCTCGATTCACCGATCACCTCGCCAAGACGTTATGAAATAGAAACCACCATATCATGTTCTCAAGAACTCACACCGCGCGCGCCGATGAAACCTATCGTTTCTCGGATAATCCCACTCTAAGTGACTTTCCACTTCTGATCGGCGAAGTCATGCGCCGGGCCGATTTACGCGACGTACGTCGCCGACGTTGGTCCTCCTTTTTCAGGATCGGCAAATCAAGGCAAAAGCTCTAAATGGCGGACTGGTCGCGTCTACAGAGCCGCGCGTCCAATGAAGTCTTTTCAGATACGCTGACTGACCCCGACGATCTGGTGGCGCGTCTTCAACCCTTCGATGTCATCTGTGTCATGCGTGAGAGAACTCCATTGCCCTTCCAGCCGCCGAATGTTGGCGGAATTGTTCTGCCGTTTCTTGAAGCGCTCACGCTTATCGATCAGTTTTTCGCTGGCTTCGGGGTCATTACTGAAGATGGCTCTGTTGGAAATCGACCGCAGTGACGCGGCGATGAAAGTGGTCTGGCTCCGTATTTTATCATCTTCCGATGAGGCTATTTGCGCGACGTCGAGATAGCACACCCTACGGCACGACAAACCACCTCGCTTTCGATAATAGTAGGCGACATCTGACCCGTAGCAGTGTATCCTGAAGCCGGGATTTCGAACCGCCGCTCTCTCCAAAAGCTACCCAAGCTAACCGTCAATCGACGCAAATCGAAGTTCGGGGGAAGCTAACGTCGCCAGAAGGCACCCACACTGGGCGGAAGCAGAAAGAAACAATTGGCGTCATAACGCCGAGAAGGTACAAAATGGATAACACGATAAGCAAAAGCAACGATCTAATGTTTAATGGTACGCTCAACGGCGACATTGGTGCCGCAGGCGAACTAACTCTTGGACCAAGCGCCGACATTCACGGAGAAGTTAGGGCTCGATCCCTAAAACTTTCCGGCAAAGTTCGTGGGAACGTCTTCATCGGAGATACTTGTAAAATCTTCTCAACTGCCGTGTTGATTGGCGACTTGAAAGCTAACCGGCTAGTCCTCGAAGAAGGTGCATCCTTTTTAGGACAGTCCCGAGTAGGTCCGACGCAAGTGTCAGCGTTGGCAGCCGGGAATTAACGAGAGTTAGCTGAAGAATATAATGAGTATGTCCCCTTTCGTCTTCAAAAAGGAAGACGGCGTTGTACCATCCGAGAGTGCATTGTAAAATTCCGAGCACGATTTCACTGGTTTAAGCCATCTCCCTTCGAAGCACCTGGACGTGCGGGTGCCTTAGCTGGGATTTATCGCCGAGGAAGTACAGGATGAGTGAAATGACAACCAAAAGCGCCCAGACTTTGGCCAGGTGAAATTTTCTACGGTCATGAGATACACCATCAACTTTAGTGACGGAGTCAAAAAGGACTGTTTGACGTCAGACGGTGCCATTCGGGTGATTGCCTTTCGCCACCGAGTGACGCCCCTTGATCTGATCACAGACACGACTGGAGAGAGAATCTTAGTGCGGCTTTATCCTGGAGAGAATACCATTGCAGAAGTTACTGCTTCGACTTTGCCCTAACACCAAGAAGTAGGCGACAATCCATTTATATCGGCGTGTCCTGAGGTCGGGATTTCGAACCGCCGTTCTCTTCAAAGCTACCGAGGGCTAACCGTCAAATCGACGCTTAATCGGAGGCTCTGGAAAGCTGACGCCATCACAAGCCATTATCGCGACGGACTGACGCGTTCAGCGCGAGCCGCGATTTCAGCGCGGCCAGAGTCGCCTGAGCACGCCCTTCCTGGAAAAAGCCGAGAGCGGCGTTGAACACCAAGAGACCCGTGATGATCAAGGCCTCGACATATTTGCCAAGCGCCAGCTCGAGCACGATCGCAGCCTCGAGCATCCATGGAACCGGCGCCCAGAACTTGGTCAACGCCCTGCGTAATGGTTGCAGAGCCGTGTCGGGCACTCCGTTTGGACCGAACTTCTCGAGCCGCGGTGCGCTTCATCGCTCGCTAGGCCGATCGAGACAGGGGCGTTCTTAACGGAGGCTGGTCGAGTGATTGAGGAACTAGTGTCGGGCGGGCGTTTCGAGTCCACCTTGGCGGCGCTGTGCTTAAGCTCATTCATTTGCACCGATTGGGATGCCGGCTCGGGTTTGTTTCGCTCATAGTCTTTTGAACTGCGACCTCTAAAACGTAGGCTCCAGAGCTCGCGTCTCGACTCTGTTTGAGAAACCTGAACCTTGGCCTTTTTTCGCGATTAGCTCTTTTTTCGCGATTTTTGCGCGTTCGCCCGATTGGTCTGTTGCTTCTTCTCCGAATTCCAGCGTGCGAATTCTTGAGCAAGTCGATTAATTACTTTCTCGGGAACTCCGCTGTCTCTGAACAGCGGAGTCACGGCGCGATAGTCCAGGTCTTCGTTCAGGAACTGTTCGAATCTTTTCTTTGCCCCTCTCGGCGCCAGGTTGGTGATCTGAACCGCCGCTTGTTCAAATGTGACTACAGGCCCATCCGGAAGGCGCGGTGGCCGCGCGGCTAATGCCGCTTGGGGCGTGACCTTACTTTCAACGAACTTCGGCAGCTCTTCTTGGCATGCGCGAACGAAATTGTAAGCTTGCTTGAGAAGCACGGGGTCAGTGAGCGCGTATTGCTTATATTCCGGCCGGGCGCCTAGCATAGACACTGCCTGCATGAGTTGTTCGACTGTAACAGGCTGATTATTCATTTGCTTTCCTTCGGCAATCGAGCCGATCGCAGTTCGCAACATCTCGGGCTCTATGAGGACTTTCGCTCGGATCCGCGCGTTTCCACCATACATTGCGCGAAGGGCTACTCTTGCCTTCGGGTATAACCAGCCTGCTTGAGGAAGGCGAAAGTGTCGATGGTGCGATACTCTAAGAAAAGACTACCAACCTGAGTACTTGTTTCATCCTGGATAACGGCCTAAATCAGCCGGCTCACATGCACATACTTTTTAGATAAGAAAATGATCGACACTGGACCTTGCCAACTGGATTGGGGGATTAAGGAGATCTTTGATTCTCACGTTTCAAAGACAAGCTTCACTCAATGTAACGACGTGAACCTAAGCCGCCTTGAGGTGGTTGGGTATGTGTGGCGTTTATCGACTCAAGCTCCTGGAAAATGACAGACAAGTTCACGATCGCTCGACGACAAATTGGATCGTCCAGAATTGCTGCCAGACCGATCAAGCTCATTGCGAGGCGCTTTTCAGGCGCATCGCCTTCTGTTTTTCTTGCGGGACCGGGTTGTTTCTGAAGGCTCATTGGATCTTGTACTGCTGATGGGTTTCATGATTTGGCGCAGTCGCTTGAATAAATCCTTGTAAGTCAGTAGAAATCGTCAAAACGTCCAGACGAGCTTCAACGAAGGTTCTGCGTGATCATCTGTCTCGCTGATATCGCTTGCTCAAAAAAGTCCAGTCCCGTACTGCCGCGAAGAGTTGCCAGGCAAGCATGCACGGAAATGCGAGTCGCAGGGGCCGAGCCTTCGAACGGCGCCACCAGAGCGCATTCGGATTTACTATTTGCGCCAGCCGCTCATCAATTAGCGCGCTGATTCTATCTGGAAGTTGCCGCTCGCAGCGGAGAGAGACTATGACGGGCATTCTCCGTGCCCCGGACCGGATATCTCGGGATAGCCTGAGGGATTGCATACATTCAATCTCGATACGAACTGGAGAAAACTTGATGCCCGACTCTAGACCTAATTTCCCAGGCTGGCCGCCGACGCTTCCCCACTCGGATAATTCCGATCCTCATAGAATGATTCCCTGAAACCGATAATGGATTTCGGCCCGGTTCTTGCCGGTTTCCAATACTTTTCTTGAAGTCTTACTATTGCTTTCGGATATGGCAGAACGCCGAGACGCTACTAGTGGAAGCATTGCATGTTGGGAGGCTTGAACTCCCTAGCAGGCTGTTGAAAAACGGCTCCGTAGGAGCCCAGATCTTTATAGCTCGCAAATAGTTTTCCCAATCACAGTCGGTTGCATTGTTAGTCTCCCCGTCGAGCCCTAAAGCGGTCTCTCCTTCCTCTTTCTCGGGGTAGAACATCAAGTCTCATTCGCGTAAAATTCGCGCGCTTTTGCGAGCAGTTGATCCGCGGTCAGATGGTGTTCATCCACGACCAGCGAGCCGATGATGCGCTTGGCCAGTTCCGGGTGATGAAGTTTCAACCACGCAACAAACTGGTCCATTTCGCTGCTCGTGCCTGTGCCGGTGCCAAGGATGAGAATCTGCCCCGCACCCTGCAGCGCCTGGGCCACCGGTTTGAAGAAGCTGTTCGGGTCCGGTTTTTCTTTCCCTCTCGAAAAATCCTTCGAGTTATGCGCATGGCGAAAATAGTCTTCCGGCGCATGCGGCAGGATCTGCTGCGGGATAGCGCCGTGCATTTCAGAGCGGTAAATGCGGGCCTCGTGGTGATCGATCACCAGGAGCCAATGAGTCTCTTTTTTATCCGTTTCGGCTGACGTCTCTGACCGCTCGAGAAAGTGACGCAGTGCCATGAGCTCGTCTGTGTCGGCGACATCTTTGGTGCGCGCAGGATGAAGGACCAGGGTTTGGCCGTTGCGCGTTACCTTCAAGTTGCCATTGGGTTCTTCTTGGACCTGGCCGAGGTGACGAAACAGAGCGTGAACATCGTGCCACCCCAAATTGTGTGATACGGGATGCTGGAAAATCGCTTTGTAGGTCCGCAAATGCGAGCCGGGGAGTGACGGAGGCGTAATCATATTTTTTTGCTGGCGTGGATCGGAGAGCCAATGAGCAGCCTGTATCCTTCAATGTTCTAGCCTTCATAAGCAGGCGCTCTTTCGTGTTTCTTTGAGCATCGTCCTAGTCCGATCTAGTGGCCTATACTCATAAGGTCCGGTTACGGTTGTATTGCGGTATGGCTGCCAACAGAGTGTTTAACATTGAGCTGGAGATGGCCGGCTATCGGAACCTGCCCTCCCACTCGGAAAAAGGGTGAGCCACTTGCGCGCGGTAAGTAGGTGCATTTAACGGAGGGAAAGCGCAACGGAGAGATGACCAATCTTGGGCGTTCACCGGAATCTCTTGCGGACTCCCTAGAACGTAGTAGTCTGACTCCAACACGGAGGCAACGTGTCATCTTGGAGCGATCGGCACCAAGAGTTCTTAACAGAGTCCGCCAGTCGGCGCTCATGCTCTGTCTAATAACGCCAGAAGCCGGATCTTTCGTCATACCTAGGGGCAACGCTAACCCCGTGGATAAAGAGTATGAGAAAAGCTGATTTAACGCAGGGCACAACCAAAGAGCCTCCAGGTAAAAAACGATAACTAACTACTTGAAAGACATTATGAAATTTTCATCCCTACACGATCTCTACCTTGAACAACTCAAAGATCTGCACAGCGCAGAGACGCAGCTGGTAACGGCATTGCCGAAAATGGCCAATGCAGCAAGCACGCCGAAATTGAAGTCTGCTTTCACCGCACATTTGACGGAAACCAAGGAACAGTTGGTGCGCTTGAATAAAATTAGCACCAAACTAGGTAAACATTTCACCGGTCACACCTGCGCAGCAATGAAAGGCCTTATTGAAGAGGGTAGCGAGTGGATGAAAGAGGATGCCTCACCGGCGGTTATGGATGCAGGTCTCATCGCGGCAGCCCAGCGCGTGGAACACTATGAAATGGCTGGATACGGCACCGTTCACAACTTTTCTGAGCTGTTAGGTGAAAAAGAGGCAGCTGGACTCTTGGCCGAAACTCTGCTAGAAGAAAAGGCGGCTGACAAACAGCTGACGGTTTTAGCCAAGTCAATCGACGTCGAAGCTAAAGTCTGACCCCATCACACCGCAGAACCCGGTTCCAAAGTAAGCATTCGTACTAAGTGAATAAAGGCGGCGTTCGACGCCGCCTTTCCTTTTTAGCGGGAGCCAGCCACAGCTGTCGCTGCGGGTAACCCCTGCGTCAAAACCTCACGGTTTTGACGGCGCAATCAACTCCTTAACTAGCCGTTCTGCCACCGACCATGCCTCTTCAAACTCTTCGATGGCCGACTCTATATCGGCGGCGGGCGCACCGTACCGGACCCTTTCTAGTAAGTTGACTTTAGCTTCCCGGAGATACTCGAACGCCTGTAAAGCTTTTTGGCGTTCCTCGGCATCGGAAATGGTTGACATAATCCCAAGGTTAAGGCTGTCCGAACTTCGCAACAAGGGTGTGCGACAGACTGCTGAAGATTCAAATCATTCTTCGTAGTTTTCGAAGATCTCCTGCCGACGCAGTATGTGCCTTATCCGGATTCCGCCCGGTGTCGCGCAGGGCCTGGCGTTGGCGCAATAGATCCCAGCACTGATCCAATTCGACATTGATTTGGGACAGGCGCGCGCGATCGGCATCGCTACGCACCTTGCTCGTGAACAGGCGATCCTCCTCCGCTGCGAGACATTGGATCGATTTGAGCATGGGCTGATCTGTGGTTTCGATTCTCATAATTATTTGCTTTCGCTTGCCTCTCAACCTCCTCTCTGACGGATTCGGCATACAAAACCTGAACCGCTTCGTGTTCGGCCGGCTAGCGGTCGATCCCCAGATCTAACTCGCAGTTGCGCTGGCTCCCTTAACGAAGTCTCGTTGGCCACCCCCGGTTGACCACGATCACCATCGTGGCTGCGACTAAGAGTACGCGAATCAGTCCGCCTCCGACATTGCCTCCCTCACTGATTCTCGCCCCCTTTGATTAGCTTCTCCAATACCATTCTCGAAGTGTTGCCGTCGCTTTCGCGTATGGGGAATTTGAGCATCAGCAGGAAGTCATCGACTTTTGTCATACGCAAAGGCAACGGTAACGCGTTGATAAGAGTATGCGTGCTGGCAATCCAACTGGGTGAGATTCATCGCGTCTGCTATGCCGGATTCCTCACCTAACTGGAGGCCGCGACATAGAAGTACCGAAAATGACCGCCATTGGCGCAAAAGTGCTCGCTGTCGATAACCTCGGCGCTCACTATCGTGTAATCGTCCGCATCGGATCCCCAAGATACCGAGGGTCGTTCCACACCTTAACGTTCGGAGACAGGAAGCCGTTCACAGGTTTCTCGCACAACGGTCAGCTTGATCTCGTTTACCACGAAGACCCTCACCTAAAAGCGGGGCAACCGTTTCCGCTCTGGACGATTCAGTAACCGAGCGAAAGCTCGGGTTTTCGGCATCGTGAAGCTGCCATTTTTATAAAACTGCGAGTGTTGAATATAGCCTTATGAAAACGATCTTAATTAGCTGGTGTGCTCTAAGCTTATTTGTAGGTCTAACTTCGAAGACAATAGCTCAGCCAGTTACGACGACGTTAGGTCTGGCAACGAATGATTCGTATTGGCTTTGGAGCGACCAATATCAGTGTTGGGTTTGGGGCGGACCTGAATTTCAAGGTGATTATCAAGGGCATTCTTTTTTTAAACAGCACTTTGTGAATCACCAATTTTTTAATTTCTTCGATAATCCGCCTGCGATTTTGTAATTACCATTGGTCAAAAAGCTCAAAGATCTTACGGCCCAGGAGGTCCTTGCTTTCGCGATCCAGTCCGAGGAGGAAGACGGGCGGATTTACGCTGATCTGGCGCAGCGAATCCGCAAGGATTATCCCGCAACCGCACAGTCGCTTCAAGCGATGCACGACGAGGAGGACGGCCATCGGCATCGGCTAATCAGCCTCTACAGGGAACGGTTCGGCGAACACATCCCTCTAATCCGACGCCAGGACATAAAAGGGGCTACTACCCGCAAACCACTTTGGCTGGCGGCCAATTTGCCGGTCGCACTCATCCGTCGTGAGGTGGAAATGATAGAGCACGAGGCGCGCAATTTTTATCAGGCCGCGATAGCGCAGACCAGCGACACCGAGGTGCGTCAGCTGCTGGGTGATCTCGCCTCTGAGGAGAGCAGGCACTACGACCTCGCCGAGAAAATGGATGAGAAGCAGAAGACCTCCGGCGCAAGCAAGAACGAAAGCGAGTCCGAGCGCCGCCGCTTCGTCCTGCAGATTGTTCAGCCCGGCCTGGCTGGATTGATGGACGGCTCCGTCTCGACGCTCGCACCCGTCTTCGCGGCCGCCTTTGCTACGCACACGAGCAAGGATGCCTTCCTCGTTGGCATGGCGGCCTCTGTGGGAGCCGGTATCAGCATGGGCTTTGCGGAGGCGATGTCGGACGACGGCGTGCTCAGCGGGCGCGGTCGCCCCTGGGCGCGCGGGACGGTCTGCGGTCTCATGACCACGGTGGGAGGCATCGGCCACACCCTTCCCTTTTTAATTTCCAACTTCTTGTATGCGATGTGTGTTGCGGTGGCCATCGTCACGGTCGAACTCGCGGTCATCGCGTGGATTCGCCACCGCTACATGGACACGCCACTGGTTTCGGCGGCCTTTCAGGTCATCCTGGGAGGTGTGCTCGTTTTCATTGTCGGCATCTTGATAGGCTCTGCCTAGAGCGCTCAACCCGACGTCGTTTTCTTGAGTTGGGAACAGGGTCAGTCAGCAGGTTGGTGGAACGCTGGCGCGAACAAAACAGCTTCAGCCAATCTGATGCCACTAAGGTGCTAACGAACACCGGTATTCCTGATCGGCTGGGAATCGGTGCACTTCCTGGACGGTAGCGACTACGTCGCCGCCAGGCGAAGCTCCGGGTGCAGGCCGGCATGGAAAAAAACGCGCTTCGAGTGCGCGAAGGCGGCGAGCTGGTTCTTTGAAGGCTCCCACCGATAGGCATCAGGTTATCAGTGCTGAGAAATTTTCAATTTGGTAACGTCTAGCCGTGTGACCGGTCGCGCCGATGTGGAAATGTCCGGCCAGAAACAAATCCACGTTGGATTCTGCGAGGGTCTTCAATGATTTAGGCTCAACTAGTCGTGTCGGGACAGATCAATACCGGGCAGGGTGCCTCGTGCTCGATACGGATTACTTCGTCGAGACTGAGAAGCCGCCCTAAAAAGCTCGGTTGACGATTGCCCACCAGAATCAGATCGGCGTGCAGA
>Ga0073928_10010013_pt1 | contig 11410 bp, 10 predicted proteins | sample PaiPotPPA55metaG_FD_76969 | JGI IMG/M metagenome (GOLD analysis project Ga0073928, IMG submission 76969) | Iron sulfur acid spring bacterial and archeal communities from Banff, Canada, to study Microbial Dark Matter (Phase II) - Paint Pots PPA... ...
GTGACCAACTGGCCCGAATATAACAAAGCCTTGCGCCAACGTGGCGATATCACGATCTGGTTCACCGAAGAGGCACTCGCCGCATGGCACCCGGCCAAGACCGGTGCCCGTGGCAGGCCGCAGGAATATTCCGATCTCGCGATAGAAACCACGTTGTTCATCCGCCAGGTCTTCCATCTGCCGTTACGCCAGACCGAGGGCTTCATGAACTCACTTAGCCGCTTCATGAAGTCCACCATCAGCATTTCCTGACTACAGCAGCATTTCCAAGCACAGCATTTCAATACCCCGGCACGTCCTGAGCCAAGCGATGGAACCGGGTAGCCTAGTCATCGTTGATTCGACCGGACTCAAGGTCTACGGTAAAGACGAATGGCATCAAGAGAAGCATGATGTTCCGGCTCGCCGGACCTGGCGCAAACTCCATCTTGCGATCGACGAACACCATCAAGTTCTTGCCTGCGAGCTCACCACGCCGGAAGTCGGTGACCCCTCTGCCGTGGCAGATCTGCTCACCCAAATCGTCACCCCTTTTGAGACCTTCATCGGTGACGGCGCTTACGATGGCGAGCCGGTTTCACGCGCTGTTCTGGACCACCAGCCCCACGCTCAAGTGGTCATTCCACCGCACAAGACGGCGGTTCTATCAGGCGCTGGCGATACCCAACGCGATCACCATATTGAGGTCATTGCACAGCACGGGCGTCTCGCCTGGCAGCGCATCACGGGCTACAACCTGCGCAACTATGCCGAGCTTGCGATGCAACGCTACAAGCGCATTTTCGGCAACACCATGAAGGCACGCGCGCTGCCGCAGCAGAAAACCAAGGCATGGATCAGTGTGTCGGCACTGAACCGAATGACCAATCTCGGTATGCTGGTGTCCGTGAACGTCTAAAAAATAGCGAACACCGGGGCGCTTTGCTCAAATTTTCTTTTTTCAACAACGCCGAACTACTGCGAGCCCAACGCTTTAATATAACAACGCCCTTTCAACTTATTCATTGCGGGTTCGGCTTCGTCAAAACCCAAGCGTAACCGACCGACCGCTCGATTTGCACCACAACGCGGCCCCGCTCCCGAGCTTTGCCGGGATGCGCAGAAGGGTCGTCAGGTAATCGCGCCAATCTGCCACGGCACGAACTCATTCTGCCCGTAACCGTGAAGTTCGCTCTTGGACATAGCACCGGAAGCAGTGGCAAGCATCAGTTCAAAAATCGCCTGTCCTAACTCGTCCACGCTTTTTTCGCCGTCGAGTATCGAACCGCAATTCAGGTCAATGTCTTCTTCCTGGCGGCGCCACAACGCGGTATTGGTGCCCAGTTTCAAGGACGGCGATGGTGCGCAGCCATAAGCGGAGCCTCGTCCCGTCGTAAAGCAGATTAGGTTTGCCCCGCCTGCTACCTGCCCCGTCGCCGAGACCGGGTCGTAACCGGGCGTGTCCATGAACACGAGGCCGTGCGCACGGACCGGCTCCGCGTAGTGGTACACCTCGACGAGATTGGTCGTGCCGCCCTTCGCCACGGCGCCTAGCGACTTTTCAAGGATCGTCGTGAGACCGCCGGCCTTATTGCCGGCTGAAGGATTGTTGTTGAGGTCGGCATTCATGCGCGCGCAATACGCTTCCCACCAATGGATCCGTTCGATGAGCTTTTCACCCACCTGCTGTGACACGGCGCGGCGCGTCAACAGATGCTCGGCGCCATAGACTTCGGGCGTTTCGGAGAGGATCGCCGTGCCGCCATGTGCAACCAGTCGATCGACCGCCGCACCGAGCGCCGGATTCGCCGTGATGCCGGAGTAACCATCGGAACCGCCGCATTGCAAACCGATCACAAGGTGCTTTACATCGACCGGCTCGCGCTCCACGTTGTTTGCCTTCACCAGCATCGCCTTGACCGTTTCAATGCCCGCGGCGACGGTGCGCGCCGTGCCTCCAGTTGCCTGGATCGTCATGGTCTTTAGTGCGGCGCCAGGCTTCAGAGTCTCGCTCTGCACGAGTCCGTCGATCTGGTTTGTCTCGCAGCCGAGGCCGACGATCAATACCGCCGCGAAGTTCGGATGACGCGCGTAACCACCCAGCGTTCGGCGAATCAACCCTAGCGCTTCGCCTTCCGCGTCGATTGCGCAGCCTTGCCCATGCGTGAGCGCGACCACACCATCAACGTTCGGAAACGCTTCGAGCGCTTCGGGATGGATGTCGCGGCGAAAATAATCGGCAATGGCGCGCGCCGCCGTCGCCGAACAATTCACCGACGTCAGAATGCCGATGTAGTTGCGCGTGGCAACGCGCCCGTCGGCGCGCCCGATACCCATGAACTGCGCCGTCTTTCCAGTTCGCGTTGAGGGTTTCACGTCAGCGCCAAGAGCGTAGTCGCGATCGAAGTTCCCCATCGACAAGTTATGCGTGTGGACGTGCTCGCCCGCGTCGATCGGGCGACTCGCGAAACCGATAACCTGTCCGTAGCGCCGCACCGGTGCACCCGCATCGATGCCGCGTACCGCGAGCTTGTGACCCGCGGGAATCAGTCCGCGCACGGCAAGGCCGGCGCCAATCCGCACGCCCGCAACAAGTTGCAGCCGTGCAATCACGACGTCGTCATCCGGATGCAGGCGCACGACCGGCTCAGCGCTCGCCAGCGCATCGACAGCCGGTCCGGCCGCTGCTTGTTCAGCCTGGAACGTCATGATGTTGTCTCCGATAGGGGTACGGTTCGCAGCGCAACGCATCCGTTGCGCTGGGCGAGAGCAGAGATGTCACGTCTGTTTCTTCTAATGCGAGTCGGGGCGCGTTCAAAGCGCCGCTGAGGTTAGGAGCCACTCTAGGCGGAGCGCCACTAAACATCCAATCGCGTGTTGAGTACAATCGATTCCATATCGTTATGAGCGGACCAGCGTTTACCCTATGTCCATACAACTGGCATTGCCCGCTTCGAGTATCTTGACCCGGCTGCGGTTCAGACATCTCCAACTACTCGACATCCTCGGGCGCACCCGCAACCTGCGTATCGCCGCTGAGCAGATGCATATGACCCAGCCCGCCGCCACAAAGATACTGAGCGATATCGAGACCATGTTCGGTGCGCAGTTATTCGAACGGCTACCGCGGGAAATGCGGCCAACCGATCTCGGTGTGTTGTCCCTGCGGTATGCGAGTACGACCGTGGCCGACCTCGGCAAGTTTGTCGGCGAGTTCTCCACCCTGAAAAACGGGGGGTATGGTCATCTCGCGGTGGGTGCTATCTTGGCTTCGGCCGCTCAGGTCGTGGCTGCGTCAATCAACGAAATCCAGCGTCGGCGGCCACGGCTGATCATCAAGCTAGTCGAACAGAGCAGCGACCAGTTGGCGATCTGGCTGGAAGAAAAGAAGCTCGACGTGATGGTCGGCCGTCTGACGGAAGCGCGTCAACAGGCCTTATTCGACGTTGAAGATTTGTCCGCCGAACCGGTGTGGATCGTCGTCGGCCGGCATCATCCGTTGCTCACGCGACGTTGCGTCGAGATGGCCGACCTTGGCGGCTGGCCATGGATTGTCTATCCGGAGGCCACGGCGATCAGGCAGTTGTTCGAAGACACGTTCGCGGCAGCCGGCATGCTCGCGCCGGTCGGCATGGTGGAAACACCTTCGATCTTTTCGACACTCGAACTCTTGCAGACCAGCGACATGATTTCGCTGCAGCCGCGTGCGGCCGTCGAAAAGTACGTGAAAAACGGCCTGCTGGGACATCTGCCCGTACCGATCCGGCGCACGATGTCGAACTACGGCGTCATTACGCGCAAGCACGAAATTCCCTCGCAGTCGATGCAGGAATTCATCACGATCCTCCGCGCGACGGCCGGGCAACTAGGCGATCCGGCGCACCCTGAACCCGAACGCGGCGCGGCAGCCGCGACGCATTCCGAGTTCAGGTAGAGTCCGTGCGCCATGGCGCCGAATTCACGCCGCTGCCCCGCGCACGGCGACGTACAGCGAGTAAAGCGATGCATTCGCCGTGATGAACAGGCGGTTGCGGTGCAAACCGCCAAAGGTCAGGTTCGCAACAACCTCGGGCAGCAAGATCTTGCCGAGCAGTTCACCGTCCGGCGAGTAACAATGTACGCCATCGAGCGCACTGGTCCAGATGTTGCCATGTTCGTCCACGCGCATGCCATCGGGCACGCCCTGCTGGATCTCGACGAACTCCCGGCCGTGACACAGTTTGCCGCCTGCAACATCGAACACGCGGATATGATGTGGCGCGTTCTCAATGTGCGACGACGCCGAATCCGCGATATAGATGCGGCTCTCATCTGGCGAGAATGCGAGACCGTTAGGCTTGACGAAGTCATCCGCAACCAGTGCGACCTCGCCGTTCTGCGGTGTCACGCAGTACACGTTGCAGTGGCCAATTTCGCTGTCGGCGCGACCGCCTTCGTAATCGCTCAGGATGCCGTAGTCAGGATCCGTGAACCATACCGAGCCGTCCGATTTGACGATCACGTCATTGGGTGAATTCAGCCGCTTGCCCTGGTACGCGGACGCCAGCACCGTGATGCTGCCGTCGTGCTCAGTCCGCGTGACGCGGCGCAAGCCGTGTTCGCATGTCACCAGCCGCCCTTCGCGGTCACGCGTGTTCCCATTGGAAAAATTCGAATTTGCGCGGAACGTCCCAACACCCATGTCCTGCACCCAGCGCAGCATGCGGCTGTTTGGAATGTCGCTCCAGACAAGATAGTCGCCGGCGGGGAAGTAGACCGGGCCTTCTGCCCATAGACAGTCACCGTAGAGTTTCTCCAGCCGCGCGTTTGGCTGGAGTAACGCGCGAAAGCGAGCATCGTGAACTTCAAAATCTTTCGGGTCCATCGTCGTTGTCTTCCCGTTACAGAATGAGGTTAGGCAATCAGCGCGCCGAGCGGCCTCCTGCCGCCACGACCACGAAGATAATCAGCAGGCCATATGCGATCGAGCGCACGCCCGCTCCGGCGCCCAGCGCATTGAGCACGGCATTCGTGAGAAACAGGAACATCGAAGCGCCCCACACCCCTATGACCGTCGCGCGGCCGCCCGTTACCTGGGTACCGCCGATCACCACGACCGCGATCGAGATCAGCATGTACTCGACGCCCATGTCCAGTGTCGCGCCGCCCGAAACCGCCGCCAGCAGCACGCCGGTCAGCGCGGCAATGGCGCCGGACAACATGTAAACCTTGCACCGTGTCGCTTCCACGCGTACACCAGCTAGCCACGCGGCCCGCGGATTCTGGCCGACAGCGGACAGACCGCGACCGAACACAGTCAAGTGCAACAGAACGGCGATCGCGACCGACAGCACAAGCGCGATCAACGCGAGATGGGGAATGCCGAGCAAGCGTCCGTTGGCAAACGCCTCGAGAGCGGCCGGCGGCGCATTCATGCCCCGGCTTTGCGTGATCGCGACCGACTGGATGATGAAACTGGACGACAACGTCGCAATGATCGGCGGGATGCGAAGAACGCGGATCAACAGATAGTTCGCGAGGCCGACGGCAACACCGGCAGCCAGCGCAGCGGCAAATCCGGCGAAGATTCCAGCCGCGGCCATCACATGCACGCCGATCATGCCAGCGAGTGCGATGACAGACGGCACCGACAGGTCGATATTACCCGGCCCGGATGTGATGACCAGCATCTGCCCGAGACCGACCAGCACCATGAAAACGCCAAACACTAGCGCGGTGAGGACAACGTTACCGGCAATTGAAAGCCCGAATACGCTCGCCGTGACCATACCGACACCTATGGCCCCGACAAAGGACCAGGCCCACGGAGCGCGCAGATTCCGCAGACGCCCGCCCAGGGTGACCTGCGGCTCAGCGGCAGGCGATGCGGCAGACCGAAGAGGAGACGGTTGATTCATTTGCGCGCCCCGCTACGCTGCAGCAACACCCGCAGCGACAACACGGCAATCAGGATCGCGCCCTGCATGCCGACTTGCCAGTCCGGTGAAATGTTGAGAAAGGCGAGGAACGAGGCGGCCACCGTTAACGTGATCGAACCGAGCACAGCGCCCCAGACCGATACGCGGCCGCCGATAAACTCGCCGCCGCCCAGTATCACTGCGGCGATGGAAAGCAACGTGTATCGCAGCGCGAGGTTGGAATCGGCGGAAGTGGTGAGACCCAGCAACGACAGGCCCGACAACACGCCGAAGACGCCTGCCACGCCGTACAGGATGGCCCGGCTTTTCACCATCGACCAGCCAAAGCGGCTCATGGCACGCGGGTTACCGCCCGCGGCCCGCACCCGCACTCCCGCCGACGAACGCATCAGCAGCACATGCCCCACCAACGCGATCACGACCGACCACACGATGGGTGCGGCAACTAACGGCGTCTGAAATGTCATCAGCCCGCTAAGCCATTCAGGGCTCGTACCGCCCGGCGAAGGCAGCAGGAGCACCGCGAGTCCGGTCCAGACGAAAGACAGGCCCAGCGTCACCACGATCGAGGGAATCGACCGGTATTCGATCAGCGCACCGATCGCCGCATAGAGCAACACGCATGCGATCAGCGCGGCCACGCCAAGCCAGGGCGCGCGCACCAGCAACGTCGCGCCGATACATGCGGCCAGGCTGACGAATGACCCGATCGACAGATCGAGGTCGTTCACGGTAATGACGGCGAGCTGGGCGAGCGTGGCGAACACGATCGGCACAGCGAGGTTGAGCAGGAGCCCCAGGCCAAAGTAGCTGAAAGTGGCCGGCTGCAGAATGAAAATGGGCACCAGGATCACCACCAGCGAAAACACGGGTAAAAGTGCCCGCAAGCGAAGGTTGCGCATTGTCCCCATGGCTGGCGTCATGCAGCTTGCTCCTCAAAACTGGCGGCGAGAAGCGCCTCTTCGTTACATTCGTCCGCATACAGCACGCGCGTGACGCGGCCGGAGCGGAATACATAGGCACGATCGCAATAGGCGAGTTCGTCGTTTTCCGTGGTGTACCAGATGAAAGTGCGTCCATTCGAGGCTTCGCTGCGCACGAGCTCGTAGATGTCGCGCTTCGTGCCGATGTCGACACCGCGAGTCGGATCGTCCATCAGGATCAGGTCGGCGTCGGAAGCCAACGCACGCGCAAACAGTACCTTCTGCTGGTTCCCGCCGCTTAGCGAGAGGATGCCTGCGCTCGTCGCGGCACCGCGAATCCCGATCTTCGTGCGCCAATCCTGCACGAGCCCGCGTACGCCGGCGGCGTCCACCAGAAGGCGTCGCCTGCGCCCATTCGGCGAGCCGTAGAGCCAGCGGATAACAAGGTTCTCGCTAATCGACCAGAGCGGGAAGACACCATCGTCAGCGCGATCGCCGGCGACGAACGCCACCCGTTCCTTTGCGCCGCGGCGCGTCGAGCCTCGATAGATAGCGAGCAGCGCTTCGGTCTGACCTTGCCCCGCGAGGCCCGCGAAGCAAACGATTTCTCCGCGCGTCGCACTGATTGTCGAGCGTTTCGAGGTGGGCGGGCCAACGTGCCACGTGAAATCCCCGGCATTGCGCTGCAAGCGGCCCGTCGTCTTCGATTTGCTTTCAACCTCAACGTGCTGCCCCATCGCTCGAACAATGGCGTCCTGCTCCAGCGCTTCGCGCGGCAACACCGCAGCAGCCATGCCGTCGCGCATGACCAGCACTCGGTCCGCCACGCGCTCGATCTCTCCGAGCATGTGGCTGATCAGAATGCAGGTAGTGCCTCGTCCGGCTGCTGCGCGGATAAACACGAGCAGTTGCTCGGCGGTATGCGCGTCGAGACTGGAGGTCGGCTCGTCGAGGATGACCAGCTTGACCGGCGAAGTCACGACCGTGAAGCCGCGTGCGATCTCGACCATCTGACGTTGCGTCAACGTCAGATCCGCGACCAGTTCATGCCCCTTCAGGTTGTGGCCGGGAAAAATCGCGTCGAGCTGCTCGACCATCAATGCAGTCGCCTTCCTGCGCCACGCGCGTCCTTTGAGTTCGGGATGCAGGATGCACATGTTTTCCGCGATCGAAAGGTTCGCGCACAACGACAACTCCTGAAACACGCAGCGCACGCCGGCTTCTCGTGCCGCGTTGGCATCGTAGTGTTTGACCGGGTGACCGTCGACCGAGAGCATGCCGTGATCCGGCGCGTAGACGCCAGCCAGAATCGCCATCAGCGTGGACTTGCCCGCGCCGTTATGCCCGGCGACACCGACGCACTCCCCTCTTTCGAACGCAAAGTTGATGCCGCTCAGTGCCTTGACCTGCCCGAATGTCTTGCCGATGTCAGCCAGCCCAATCAATGCGTCGCCCGGCGTGCTGACCGATGATCCAGCTATTGAAGCCATCATGGTGTCTCTCTTCTTCCCGGCTGCTGCCAGCCGACGCGCCAATCTGGCATCGCCCGCTGGCAAAGCGGCTTACTTGGAGCCGACGATCTTGAGCACTTCGTCGCGTGTGTATTCCTTGTTGGCTAGCGCACCAGGTGGAGTTTTGGCCAGAACGGCATCGAGTTCATCTCCCTTTACTTCGAGCAGGGGCATGCGGATGTCGTGCGGCAGCTTCTTGCCCGCCAGCAGTTGTTGGGTCACCCAGAATGCGAAGGTCGATGCGCCCGGCGGAATTGTGACTGACAAGGTCTGATAGCCGCTCTTGCGTTGCTCGGCCCACCAGGCGAGTTCTTCCTGGCGATTGCCAAGAATGATGATCGGGACCGGACGTCCCGCTTCTGCGAACGCCTTCGCTGTGCCAAAGCCGTCGCCACCTTGCGTCACGACGCCGTCGATTTTAGGCAGTGTCGGTAAAACGCCCGCCACCTGCTTTTGCGCTACGGTCTGGGTCCAGTCGCCATGCACGGAGCCGACAACTTTCAGGCCGGGATACTTCTTCAACTCATCGACAATGCCCTGATGGATTTCGTCATCGACGGACACGCCGGCAAGTCCGCGGATCTCCAGCAAGTTGCCCTTGCCGTTGAGGCGTTTCGCCAAATAGTCGACCTGCATCGAGCCGAGTTGCCGGAAGTCGACCGTGATGCGGTATGCGCAGGGTTCAGTCGAAATGCCGTCGAACGACACCACGGTCACGCCAACGGCACATGCCTGCTTGATCACGCCGTTGAGCGCAGTGGGCGAAACAGCGTCCACCGCGATGCCCTTGAAGCCCTGAAGGATCAGGTTCTGTAATTGCTGAACCTGCTCGGTCGCCTGATTTTCCGCGGTCGTGAAGGTCGGCGCGGACGCGACCACCTTCTGCTTGACAGCGTCGTCAGCAACATCCGACCAGCTCTTCAGCATCGATTGCCGCCAACTGTTGCCCGCGTAATTGTTCGAGAGAGCGACTTTCACTGACGATGTGTTTCCGGTCGCCATCTGCGCACTGGCTGGGCTGGCTACGCTGACGCACACCATGACGGCAAAAATGCCGCAGGCCACTTTTGATCTCACGTGCTGTCTCCGTTTTGGTATTTGAAAGAATCAGATCTGGGCGCTGGGATCAGGTAGGTACCGCAAACTACCCTGCTATCCGGAAGAGTCTAGTGTGATGGAGGTTTGTTATCCAATTGCGTATTACTCTCGACCGATTCCCGTTAGTTATTGGTTCAACAACGTAAACCCTGATGGGAAGCAAACACGAGTCAGGTGACAGCATGTATTTCGCGGCGGCCCGTCAAGCCTTGCTCAAAGCAGCCCTCGCTTCGCAAGGTTTCCGTATAGCGCTCTCATCGTAGTCCGCGTTGATAGCCAAGTTTCAGTGCGCCGTCATGACAAGGATGTCTTGTGCGTTGGTACGCGGACCAGAGGGTGGCGCTCTCCGAGATTGCGAACACGGGCTCGGTGACCCGGTAGGCAGCGCTTCCCCATTAGGATTAGCTGAAAGTCATGACTGGAGGCAACGTGTGCGCCTCCAGCGCCCTGCTCGTCAATCCCCTCATCGCGCGCTGCGCGCCTTTACTTCCAGGCACCGAAGACGCCACCGGCGATTTATCCGGTGCGGTTAGACCACCGCTCCATGTGGCGCCAGTTTCAGGGTCTCGGCAATTTGTCTGTAGATTGCCCCTCGCAACGGCAGCCGAGTCCGTCCTGACATTGGCCGCCGCCCAAGGTCTCGGATTGGAGGCGATCGCTATCGTTCGGATACCTACCGATGAAATTCACGAACCACATTACACTGGGTTTTGACCGGTTCAGGTGGGATGCGAATGGCGACCAGGGGCGCTTCGACCGCTGTACCGTCTTGCTGCCTGATGTATTGGTGCCGGATGGCGCGCAGGCAGAGCATCTGGAGGTGTATAGCGCGGCGCTACTATTCAGCGGTGGCATAAAACAGATGCTTGTTGCGATCGGCAAATCAGCGAAAAGAGGCCAGAAAAAAGGCCTGTTCGTGATGCAAACGCACGCATATGACCGATAGAATTTCGTCCTATACACACGTGACGCACTGTCGCGCGTTCGATATCTGTCAGATCGCTTTCTCACATCGGATTTCCGGTTAATTCAGCATGACACGGCTTGCACGGCACTACGTCCCAGAACAACCGCAGCACGTTATCTTGCAGGGGCTCACGGGGCCCGCATTCCTGGACGAAGGAGACTACCTGTACTTCCTCGCCTGCCTGGCAGACGCAGCGCGCGTCGCCGATCTGGCAGTCCACGCATGGGTACTCATGCCTGACGCGATACAGTTCCTCGTTACGCCTTCATACGAGTCGAGCGTGGCCGTGGCGATGCAGGCGATCGGCCGTCGCTATGTCGAGACCTTCAACCGCCGCCATGGACGCCGCGGTACGGTGTGGCGTGGCGGGTACCGGGCGACAGTGATTGAGCCCGATCGGTATTTCCTGCTCGCGAGCCAGGTCATCGATCATGCGCCAGTGCGCAACCGCCTTGTAGCCGAGCCGGGAAACTACCAGTGGTCTAGCTACACGCACCACATCGGGCTGCGTGTCGATAACTTCATCAAGGACCATCCACTCTACCGGGCGCTCGGCAATACGCCGTTCGAGCGCCACCAGGCTTACCGCGATTTGGGCGTACAGCCTCTTGACGAACGCGAGGTCAATGACCTGATGCAGTCGACGCTCAAGGGCTGGGTGCTCGGCAGCGCCGCGTATTGCGAGTGGGCGGCGCAGACAGCCAACCGGCGTTTGATGCCCCTGCTGCTGCGCGACCGGCCGCCCCAAGGTTCGCACGACACGCGCCCTCGCACACGTGCGCTAACCAAAAGATAAACAAGCAAGGAAACCTTGCTTGTTTGAGAGGTGCTACGTCAGGTCAGAGCGTTTCAATCCGCCCGGCCGGTGTCGCGAAACCACCCTGCCCATCGCGTTCCTCGTCGAACGCGGTGGCCGTGTTACGTCCCGCTAAATTTGGGTTCCAGCGGAGGTGTTTATCTCGGTATCAAATAGGATGAAGTTTGGAACTTAACCCTGAACATCATGAGATGAGA
>Ga0073928_10010014_pt1 | contig 11407 bp, 7 predicted proteins | sample PaiPotPPA55metaG_FD_76969 | JGI IMG/M metagenome (GOLD analysis project Ga0073928, IMG submission 76969) | Iron sulfur acid spring bacterial and archeal communities from Banff, Canada, to study Microbial Dark Matter (Phase II) - Paint Pots PPA... ...
CCCCTGGGCCGACCGTCATATGGCGCGGCTTCCTCGCGCTGCATGAGATCACTGAGATGTATCGGATCTTTCGGCAGAACGAATGACCTGACATCGTTTAAGAAGTGGGTAAACCTTAGATCATGTGATGGAGGTCTCTGGACGGGACCGGCGCTTACGGCCCAATGGCAACGACCGCGTCGACGTGGGCCGTCGAAGATTAGCGTCCCCAAGGCATAGCCCTCGCAGGCCAGCAGAGATGTCATTACCCGGTTTGTTTGCGGCGTCCCACTCCGGCTGGCGTCGACGGGAGCGGCCGCTGGAGCGCTGCTAATGCTGCGCCGACAAGCAAGACAAGGCCCGATAAGAGAAAACCGTGGCTGAGGCCGTGGTGGTCGGCGATGCGGCCAAAAACGAGGGGCCCGATGACCTGGCCCGCTGCAAAAGCGATCGTAAACGCGGCAATACCCGAGCGCCACTGAGCAAGCGGCAAGCCCTTTTTTACGAAGCTCGTCATCGATGAAGCCACCGACATGAAGGTGGCGCCGAAAGCAACACAAGAAAAAAGCTGCATCGGCGGACTTGTCGATGTCGCTGGAATCATGGTTGCTAGAGAAAGCAGAGCGCTGAGGATAGCAAGGGCCCGTGCGCCCCGGGTCGACTCGATCAGTGTTGCCCAAATGAATGAAGAACATATCACCGAGAGGCCCAACACCGTGTAGAAAGTTGCGGCGCCGCCGTCGCCCAGTCCGGTTTGCTGCAGCATCGCGACTACAAACGTCATGTAAGCGATGTACCCAAGGCCGAATAGACTGTAGGACAGCAACGCAAGCCAAAACGACGAATAGCTGAGTGCCTCGTGCTTGGGGTGAGCTTCCAGTTTGTCGTCCTTCCCTACTCGCCTGGCGGCCTGCCCCGCCAGCAAGGCGAGCGTGGCCGATGCAACCGCAAGCGCGAGCCATGATTGCTGCCAGCCGTGTAGCCCTGGACGGAGCGTAGCCGGAACGAGCAGCGCCGACAGAACAATGCCCCAGCCTACGCCTCCGTAGTAGATGCCGATGATCAGACTGGAGCGGGAGCACGTGCGTGCCAATTGTGCAGCCAGCATGCCTCCGGCAATATAGCCGGCGGCATTGCTAAAGCCCGATGCGAACCGCTGTGCGAGCAGCGGCAAAAACTCGGCAGTGAACGCGCCGCACGCCATTAACGCGGCGCTTGCCAAGCACCCGGCCATGAAGAGAACATGCGTGCGACAGCGCCCGATCACTGCCGTCGAGACAACAGCGCCCAAGAGATAGCCAAGTACGTTTGCTGTGTTCATCGCGCCAGCTTGGCTGAAATTCCACCCCAAATCGGCTTTCATCGGCGGCAAGAGGAGCGCATAGGAAAACCGCACGAGACCCGGTGCCAACGCTGCGCCGAGTGACAACAAGAATGCGTCGAAATAGGCTGCAGCTTTCGCCCGCGGCGGTGTCGGCGTCAATGGCTCGGTGCCAGGTAGGGACGTGTCCGACATATCTTCTCCCGAGAAGGCTGTTTCGGGTGTCATTCAGATACGCGCCCGGACCATAGAGGCGCGCGCTAGTTTCTGAAGCATTCGCTTTGAATCTATCCTTCTGGCTCGAGCGCCGAATCCACTAGTCAATGGAGGGAGCGCATTTTCCGGAGCACCTAGAGAAGCTTCCTTGTTCTTCGCGTCCTTAGGAATCGCCATCACGTCGAACCAGACCGGCGCGCCGCCCTTTGGAATGTAGTACTCGATCTTGTACGCCCTCTTCGTCTAATTGGTTAGTACTCCGGCGGTTGTAAAAAGCGGTGTTCCACTGGACACGACCCATGACATCACGAAGAACATAGCGATGTGACATCAACAGTTCTGCCTCCATTTTCGTACTACGAACAACTAAGCGTTGGATAAGTATCTTGCTGGCTTCCCCAACGCTAGCAGCTGCAAATCGTGGTGGTAGTGATCCATGATTTGGACGGGATCGCTATACGAACATCCGTTCTGATGAGATTCGATAAATAAACAGTTTCTACTTCAGATCAGGTCATGATCTTCTGATAATCAATGAAGCAGCCTCGGTGAGGTCCAAAACTGACGGGCCGGAACACGCCGACGATGGTTCGATGGTCGAAACGCCCTTCTGGCCCGCGACGCCTCGTTAACTGCCTCGGTAAAGCTCACGCATCTGCGCTGCCTGGCCACTTTTCTGAAAATCCTCTAGCTCGCGCATCACTTGCGCGCGTGTTTTTCCAAGGGAAACGGGGGGTGCCGGTGTGACAGTCGGAACCGCGACCGCTGGATCCTGTGGGGCGTTGCCAACCGCTACAGACTCGTTCTGATTGGTCGCTGATTGGGCGAAGCATCCGTCTGCTGTGACGCCAGCCATCAGGGCAAGACAGACGGTGATCGATTGATGAAGTTTCATGAGAGTTCTCCTTCGGGGTTTAAGAGATCGGCCTGTGCATCTTCCGCCGACCGACAGCAGTCTTCGTACGCGCCAAGGCAGCTTCGGCTCGGGCGACGATCAACCGATCTGGGTGCACTCGACGAATGCCCTTTCAGCGTTGCTGTCATATTCATTCTTGGTCAGGCGAAACTCCGTCGCAACGCACATGCGTGGGCGACGGACGAACAACATTGGCGAAAAATGTATGCACTCGCGTTGGCCGATCCGGGTGACGTATCAGGTAGTCGGCTGCCATGACGGAGCGCTTTGGCCAAACCGTCCAGGTGCGGGCAAGGGCACGTCCCGTTGCTGATACATTTGTGGCTGATGGTAGGAATGACGACCTGCTATTCTGTTTTTATCGCACTCTGGCGACGCACGAAGGTGTTGTGCATCCGTGACCACCCGCGCCGCTTTCGCTGGGATTTTCCGTCTTACTCCGTTAGCCACGTTCGGTAGGGACCTGTCTAACCAGCGGTGCGCCGATAAAGCCTCTCGATGTCGCGCACTATCCGCCCACGGCGGTTTTCCGAATCAAGCAGCCCTATGAGATCGTCAGGCTTCGTAGTACGCAAGTTCAGATCGGCGGCTGTGGAGCGTGCGTTCCGTATGGACTATGCGCGTCGCTACGCGGGCCAACGCAGGCTGGCTGGCGCCGGCAGCATACTGATATGGATTATGTTTGCTGGTCGTGATTGGTGGCTGCTGAACGCGCTCGATCCCAGCATTCTTTTCTACATTGGCTATGCGCGACTTGCAGGCGCCGTGGGTATGGCTGTGCCGGTATGGATGATGTGGGGACCGCGCGCCCTTGACGAACGCTGGGCCGTGAGATGCCTTTGTGTAGGGACGCTGAGCGCCTGGTTTTCCCTATTGGCGTTGATGGCGCTTTACCCCGCGGCCATGGCTTTCCGGGAAATCGTCCCGGGCTTTCTGCTTGTCCTTTTCGTGATATTCACGTCGTTCCGGCTTCGAGCAATCACGGCAGCGTGGTTAGTCGGAATATGCGTTATAACCTTTAACCTTGCAGAATTGTGGCTTTACCTCTGGCAACCGTACAAGGTTCCGACACTGGCGGTTGACTGGATTTCACGCGGGACCATGGTGTCCCTCATGTATCTCGCCGGCGTTGTCATGTGCATTCAGTTTGAACTCGCTGCCCGGCGCGAATTTATGTTCCGGCGGACGTTACGCGCAGCCAAGGCGCGCGTTGAAGCGCAGAATGAACGTATGAGAGAGATCCTTAGAGAGAAGGAACGGTTCTTTTCATCGGCCTACCACGACATCCAGCAGCCCCTCGCCGCGATTAACCTTTTCATCCGTAGCGCGCGGATAAAACTCGAAGGTGAACACGCCGCAAGCCATGATCTCGACATCATCGAGGAAACGGCACGCGACATCCTCGATATGTTCAAGGATATTCAGGACTATAGCGAACTAGGCTCATACATCCCGCACCTGTCGCCAGTCGATACACAGACCGTGCTGACGGAAGTCTTCGAGCAATACCTTGAACCGGCGAAGTCGCGGGGCATCGAATTCAGAATCAGCGTGCGTCGGCGTCGCCCGCCGCCCATTGAAAGTGACCGCTCTTTGTTCAAGCGGGCATTGTCCAATTTCATATCGAATGCGATCAAGAACACCTCCGCCGGGGGTGTCGTCGTCGGCTGGGTGGAGATCGGGGAACGGCTTCGCATAGACGTATGGGACACGGGCGTCGGTATCTCGCCCGTGCATCGGGAGGCGATATTCGCCGAGTACTATCAGATCGACAACCCGGGTCGCGATCGCTCGAAAGGCCTGGGGCTCGGGCTGTCTATCGTCCACCGGGTGATTGGGATTCTGCCGAAGCACAGCATGAGTTTCTGGTCCGTCGAAGGGCGCGGGTCGCGCTTTTCCCTGTACGCGCCGATTTCTGAAATGACACCTGTCATCGGGACGAACGATCAAACGAGCGACGCATCCACGTCCGTCCTCAAGGGCAGATACGTCCTGCTTTGCGACGACGAACCGACCGTCCTGGAGGGCCTGCGCCAGTTATTCCTCAGTGCTGGCGCACTGGTGGACACCGCCGAGTCGATGACGGGATTCGAAGCGATTCTCGCCGATGACGGCCGCGCACCCGACATCATTGTCACCGATATCCGGCTTCGCGACGGGCCGACCGGGATTGAGGTCGCCGAACGGATCAGGCGGCATTTCGCCTGGGCGGGCGTGCTTCCCGTCGCGTTCATCACGGGGGAACTGGTGTCTCCTCGCGCACTTCGCGATTTCGCCCAGCCGTTCGTTCTGCTGCGGAAGTCTTCCGCGCCGGAAAGCACGCTCGCTGAAGTCAGTAGGTTCGTTGCCGCCCAACAGCCGACAGGCTTCGGTCATGTGCGGGATCCGTGACCGGTGGGACGCCGAGTTTGATCCCTCTATCCGCCAGCATGACGATGAGTTCCGTACGGCGCCGCAGATTGAAATGCGCGAGCAGATGACTGACATATTTCCGAACGGTAATGTCCTCGAGCCCCATTTTCACGGCAATTGCCTTGGAGGGAAGTCCGCGCACCAGCCACGCCAACGTTTCGAACTCTCTCGGAGTGAGTCCCAGCTCGGATGCGTTGCTCATTTCCAAATTACCGCTCGGCTGCGCTTTTACGGGTCCATTTGCCGGAGCCTCCTCCGTGCCCATGTCACGCCTGAGCCTCGCGATGCTGGAGGCGGGCAGGAACACGCCCCCGGCAAGTACCGCGCTTATCGCTGCATGAAGCGCTTCAGGAGGCGACGATTTGGGCACGTATCCCATGGCGCGAAGTTCGATGCATCGACTAATGGTTTCGACGCTCTCGTCGGCCGATATCACAATCACCGGTAACGACGGTCGCGATTCCTTCAATTCGGCAAGCGCGTTGCAACCGTGGCCATCGGGAAGGTCGAGATCGAGAAAAACGATGTTCAGGAGCTCGCCAAGCGCGTGATTCATGCCTTGCGACAACGTACTCGCGTGCAACAACTCGATGTTCGGAAAGAGCTCTCTGAGCAGCAGCGCCAATCCGGCTCTGAACAGCTCGTGATCATCGACGATCAGTACGCGCATTTCATCGTCTCCCAAGACCGCTTTCGAGGCGAGCTGCAATTGCACGGCGGATGATGCTACATCCGTAGCAATCATCCGCCGTGTTCAAATTGAATAGTACACGCAGTGCATCTATGCCACGGACAGTGGATCCGCGACTTGTCTACAAAGGCCAGCGCGCGGAAGCTCGCATCGCTGTTGGCGACCGTCTCGTGTCGGTCCAGGGTTGTTCGATGCCTGCCATCGTCCGCAGGAATGTGAGTGCGCCACCGTCAACGAGGCGGCTCTCCTTTAAGCCAGCACACGGCCACAAGGGCGAGACTCAATAGCGCGACAAACAAGGCAAAAGTGAACGGCTGACGGTCGGGATGGAAAAGTAGCGCATCTAAGCCAAGCAGTGCAAAGTACGCGATCAACGGCGCTCATCCATGCCAGCGCGATGGAAGACTCCAACCCCAGGCGTAGCGTTGCACCGGGAACCAGTATTCATGCTCAGGTGACATGGAGCAATCTCATAACTCGGGCCTTGGGTGCGATTTTGCCATGCGACGGGCAGCAGTTAGATTTCCGCTTTTGGCCGGTTTGCAACGATGCTTTCGTGCTGGGCCCGCCAGCCAAGCTACATAGCCAAATAGGCACTGGCCAAATAACATCGAGTATCGCCGTTATTGGCTATGCGGTATCAAGATAGCCAATTGACGTGTATTCATCTTGGCTATGTGATCCGGCAGACAGCGATTCATGACAAGTGCCTAATTCGGTTTTCCGGTTCACTGCACCTCAAACCCCATAATCAGATTAATCACCGATTTCCGGTCCGCCTCGACTACGCGATTTTGTACTTTCACGCGGTGATTTGCTTCGCTCGACCGGCTGACCGGCCGCCTCGCGCAGTTGCGCTTTGAACTCGTTGCGACGCTCTTGCCGTTCCTCGGGCGTCATGTCGGCGAAGCGTCTGGACGCGGTGGCCGCGGACGTCGGCCGCGGCTGTCCAGCGGCAGGCGCTTCGATGCCTGCGCGCTGCGCCCGGGCCTGCGCCACTTCGTTGACGAGAGCCGCCGCTCGCGCGGCGCCGCTGAGTTCAACGAGCGCGCGCCAAGCCCGATCATCCCGCTCGACCACATGCCGGATCTCGCGGCGCATTGCGGGGTCGAGACGGTCCAGGCCTGCACCCGCCCGCTTGAGGGCCGCGCGGTCCTTCGCCGGCACCGGCTTGCCGGCCTGGTTTGCAGCAGTCGCGGCGGATAGTGCATCGGCATATTGTTCGACTGCACGGCCGAGCGTCTTTTCTGCACGTTGCGGTCGCGGCGCATTCGAGAATTCGACACGGCGCTGGTTCAGCGTGTGCCGGTAGCCCAGTTCCGGCCGGCGATCGCGCTCCGGCCTCAGCCCGTGCTGTGCGCTGAACGATTTTTCGTCGGCGCGCGACAGGCTACGCATCAACGCGACGCCGTCGGCAAACTCGTCGCGGCCGGCCGCCACAATCAGATTTTCCTTGTGCCGCGTCATCGCGACGTAGGCCAGTTCGGCGTGCATGCTCTTCGTGGCCAGCACATACGCGCGATCGACCGTCACACCCTGGCTCTTGTGGACCGTGAGCGCGTAGCCGTGGTCGAAATGGCCGTACTGCGCTGTATCGACCGCGAGTCGCCGGCCATCATCGAGCCGCACGTGCAGCAGGACGCCGGCCGCTTTCCTGTCGGCCGGCGATTCGATCCGTTCGACTGTCCCCAGCGTTCCGTTCTTCACCTGCATCACGTACTCGTTCTGCAGGAACATGATCCGCTCGCCGGCGGCGATCGCGATCTGCCGGTCTTCGGCCCGCACGATCTGTTCGGCACCCAGATCGCCAGCGACCCGCCGCAATTCGCGTACGCGCGCATTCAGCGCGTAGCGCTCATCGTTGGTGTGAGTCAGCAGCAACTGAGTCTTGCCGGGATTTGTCCGGCGATCATCCTGCCACTGTGCGATCAGCTGCTCACGTGCGTCGGCGACGGTCGAATACAGCTGCACGCCACCTCGCTCCGCGTACGCGGACACGGCCGCTTGCACATCGTGTCGCGCCAGCGCCAAAGTCGCTTCGCGCTGCCAGGCCTCGTTCTGCCGCTTGATCTCGGTCAGGCTTTCCAGTCGGTTTGCAGCGGCCGCTTCGCGCGACACCGCACGGAAAGCGTCACCGGCGTCGACTGCATGCAGCTGCCACGCATCGCCAACCAGGCGCACACGTGCGCCGGCCGCCTGCGCATGGCCGAGTAGTTTTTCCATCTGCCGCGAGCCGACCATACCGGCCTCGTCGATCACCAGAACGGTTTTCGCATCCAGCGTGATCGTGCCGCGCTCGATGCCCGAAAGCAGACTGTGCAGCGTCCGGCTCGTGATTCCAGTATCGCGCTGCATGTCTTCGGCCGTCTTCCCCTGCAGGGCTGCGCCGATCACACGCAATCCGTCCGCTTCAAGCGCTTCGCGTGCCGCGGCGAGCACATAGCTTTTGCCAGTACCTGCCGCGCCATTCACCACCACCAACTGGCCGCTACCGGCGAGTGCGACAAAAGCCGCATCCTGTCCTGCATTGAACTGTCGCGTCGCGCGCAGCATTTCACGTACCGCGGTATCGCCCGCTGCGCCATCGCCGGCGCGACTCATGACGCGCGCGCGTTCGACAAGTCGTACTTCGATCGCACGCAGATCCGCCGACGTGAACCAATCGCCCTCGCGACCGGAATCCCTGAGTGCCAGTAGTTCCTTGGAATTCATCAACCGCGCGTAAACCTGCCGGAACTGCTCGGCACTGTCGGTATTGCGAAACACGAATTGCTCGACGTCGCGCCGTGAGAAGGTAGATTGATTGACCGTCAGCGCGGCGACACCGATCGCCGGATTGATGAGTAGCCGCTGGCCGTTGCGGTATGCGCGCTGGCGGTTTTCTTCCAGCACACTGGCCATCACGCCACGCTCACCCGCATAGCGCGCGACGCCCACTTTGATGGACGGCTCAAGCTCGATGCCAAGCGTCCGGTAACTGCGATGGTCGATGCGAGACTCGATGCCCTCCCGTGCCATAAAGTGATTGGCCGTGACCGCCCATTCTTCGCGCACGTCGCGAACAAACTGCCGGCTGGTCAGATAGCGGTCCTTTCCGGCACCGCCTTTCTCAGGTTCGTCCGCATTCCAGCGCCTGAAGTATTGCGCCGGATCGCGCGCGATGCCGTCGTTCACGCGCTCCGTGAACATGATGTGCGCGTGCGGTTGTTCCAGTCCATCGCTTGCTGCCGGATTGTGGATCGCCCAGGTGTAGGCGTGCCGCTCGCCGAGCGTGTGTTGAACAAACTCGCGCACGAGTGCGACGCGCTGTTCATCATTCAATTCACGCGGAATCGAAACCTCGATTTCCGTGTAAGGCCGACCGTTTGCCCGTTCATAGGTGTCCGCTGCCTGCCAGAAAATGCTCGCGTCGTGCGCGGCCCACGCCGGCATGTTGCCACTCTCGGTCATCTTCAGATCGCCACGCTCTTCGAACTTTCCATCGCGAGAAATGTAGGCGTAGTGATCCTCTCGCGCAATGTACTTTGCGTGTTCCCCCGCGGCGGCCTTCCTGCCTGCTTTCACGCTCAAATGGTAGGTTGACATGGGCGGCTAGCATTTCGTCTTATCATAAGCTGTTTCTATGCTAGCATAGAAACGCGGAAGCGCGCTTTGACTCACTTTGCTCGCCAGATCCTACCGGGTGGCTCCTCCTTGCTAACTCGCGTTTGCGATTTTCATAATCCGGAATGGTTTGGCAGGAAGGGGCTGATGGTCGGCCTTCGCTGCGGCTCGATACAACGTGATCTTCGATTTCAGGAGAAAGATGATGGCAAAGGCCGAATGGCTCACGCAACACGTCCAGTACATCAAGGGTTTGAAGTCACCCACCGCCACGCAATCGCTGCTGGTTGAACTGGCGGCGATTCCAAACCCGACCGCGCAGGAGTCCCGCCAGCTAGACAAGCTGGTCCGACTTGAAAAGATCAATCAGAAGGCCGACGCGATGCGAGCCGAAGCGGCCCGTATGCTTAGCGCGCGGCGCGAGGATCAGCGCAAGGCCCGCACGCGCGAACTGATCGAGCTCGGCGGCATCGTCTCGATGGTCAATTTTCCGGTGGATCGCGGCACGCTGACCGGCGCGCTGTTGTGGGCGCTCGATCAGTTCGGAGCTGACGATGACTTGCAGCACACGCTCAAGAAACGCGGCGACACCTTCATCGCTCAGCGCGAAAATGAGAAGAAGGTCGAAACGCAGGGCAGTGCCGAGGTGGCTGCTGAAGCGGCTGCGGCGGAGAAAGCTCCCGCGTAGCGAACGCCGCAGCCGCTCGCCCAGCGCTGCGCTCCGGGTCGGACACCTGAGAATTGGCTTGCGGAAAAGGGGAAGGGGCCATTCAGCCCATCGGTGTGCATATTGGGCCGCGCGACTGGCGGCCCGGAAGATGTTGCCCGGACCTTTCGGCCCGGGCTTGTGTGGCGTCGTTAGTGCATCCGCTTGTGCTTCGTATCGCTCTTATCCGTGATCTTGCGATTCCTCAGCACTTCCGGCAGCCAGCCCTTTTCTGCAATCCGAAGCTCGGCAGCCGCTGCGGCATCGCCCTTTTTCATGCCTTGTAGCTCCGCCGCCGATTCCGGTGAAACCGCCTCGGTCACCACGTCGATGATCCGCGCCTTGGAAACGTGGTTCAGGTAGCTTTGCTGCGTCGGCTTCCAGTAGTACGCCATGTCGATCTCCATCACGTCCGCAAGTACGTTGATGGGATGGGCGCTATCCGTCGCGCTCACCCCATCTAGCGTCGCCGCGACGCAAAACGCAAACAGGCTGGCCATGACGTCCGTGTCCTGTTTGAGCAGCCACGGCAGCAGGTCCTCGGCGTTCTTCGGCAGCAACTTTGCCCACTTCAACCGATCGGCTTCGATCTGCGTAAAGGCCACGCTTGATTCCATGTCGTCGGCGTCACGCACCAGCGTATCGCGCGATGTGTCCGCGTTGATCTTCACGGCACTCTCGACATACGAGCGCAGATAATGCTCCTCGAACACGGTGGGGATGAGCCGGTTCATGAGCGCGGCCAGTGCTACGACCGGACGACGGGCAAGCTCGGCCTGCACGGCAGCGGTTCGGTGCGCCGTCAGACGGCGGCACAGCTTTTCGCCGTGTAGCGGCTTGGCCTTCTTCTCGTCCGCTACCGTCGAGGCGGTGCCGATACTGGCATCGCCGGTGGTGTCAGAACCGGTGTTGCTTGGAAGTTTGGCCGCATCCTCGCGCTTCACCAGACCGCGTTCGATAACCAGTTCGCCGTCCGTGTCGATGGTGATGAACGCGCCTGCCAGCTTCATTTCCTCCGGATCGAACGTTTCGAGCCGTTCGGCGAAATTGTCGACCGCATCGCTGGCCGCGGTCGCCGCTTCTTCGAGGCGTTCATACAACCCCTCATCTTCCTCGCCGTCGGTGTCGTCGTAATACGCGTTCAGTGCGTCGGCCGCGGCGTCGCGCGTCGCGATCAGCGCGTCGAGTTGAGCCTGTTCCTCCGGCGTGTAGATGCGCGACACGGATTCGAGGCGGCCAAAGCTGAGCATTTCGCTGTAGTCGCGCCTCGTGCGTGTTTCGGTCCAACCCCAGCCTTCTTGTGTGACCTCCTGCGACGTCGCGATCAGCCGGTCGGTGGCCAGCCGGTGCAACAATTCCGGGTCGGCTATATATCCGGCATTCTCGGCATCGCTGAACAGGTCTCGTCGGACGTACCCGCCTGCGGCCTCGTAGGCGTCGAGGCCCACGAACTTCGCCAGGTGGCTGCGGCTCGCGTCGATCTCCGTGCTCGTGATGGCCGCACGCAGTTCGCGCGGCTCGCGTTGCCATGCCTCCGTCGCCTCTGCCCACACCCGCTCTTGC
>Ga0073928_10010015_pt1 | contig 11407 bp, 11 predicted proteins | sample PaiPotPPA55metaG_FD_76969 | JGI IMG/M metagenome (GOLD analysis project Ga0073928, IMG submission 76969) | Iron sulfur acid spring bacterial and archeal communities from Banff, Canada, to study Microbial Dark Matter (Phase II) - Paint Pots PPA... ...
GCGCTCGGCGTCGTGTTCGGCGACATCGGCACGAGCCCGCTCTACACGATCGCAACGTGCTTCTCGGCCGGCCACGCGACCGCGACGCCGGCCGACGTGCTCGGCGTCATTTCGCTCGTGATTTGGGTGCTGGTCATCGTCGTGTGCGTGAAATACGTCGGCATCATCATGAAGATCGACCACGAGGGTGAAGGCGGGATCCTCGCGCTGCTGGCGCTCGTCGCACCCGGCAAGGTCAAAGGCATTCCGGCAAAGCCGACATGGCTCACGATCACCGTCATCATCGGAACGGGAATGCTGTTTGGCGACGGTGCGATCACGCCCGCGATCTCGGTGATCTCGGCGGTCGAAGGGCTCGATGCCGCGACGACCGCGGCCCATCCGTTCATCGTGCCAATCTCGATCGCGGTCTTGGTCGGGCTCTTTGCGATCCAGTCGCGCGGCACCGAGCGCGTCGGGCGATTGTTCGGTCCCGTGATGGTGCTGTGGTTCTTCGCGATCGGGGCGCTCGGCGCTTGGGCCCTCGTTCGAACGCCGCGCGGGTTGGAGGCTCTGGACCCGCGCTACGCGCTGCAGTTCGCGTTCCATCACGGGATCTTCGGCTTTCTCGTGTTCGGGGGCATCGTGCTCGCGGTGACGGGCGTCGAGGCGCTCTACGCCGACCTCTCGCACTTCGGGCGACCGCCGATCCTGCGCGCCTGGTACGCGGTCGTCTTTCCGGCGCTCATCCTGAACTACTTGGGGCAAGGTGCGACGGTGATCGCCGCGCACCGGCTGTCGGACTCGCCGTTCTACGCGATGGTACCGGGGCCGCTGCTGATTCCGCTCGTGATCCTCGCGACCGCGGCGACCGTCATCGCTTCGCAGGCGCTCGTTTCGGGCGTTTTCACGCTCGCGGAACAGGCGATCAACCTCTCGATGTTGCCGCGGATGCGCATTCGGCACACCTCGGCCGCCGTGCACGGTCAAGTCTACGTTCCGCTGATGAACGGACTGCTCGCGGTCGTCTGCATCGGGCTCGTGCTCGAATTTCGCTCGAGCGCCGCGCTCGCGGCGGCCTACGGTTTGGCCGTTGCGACCACGATGCTCGCGACGTCGATCGCGTTCTACGTCGTGGTCACGCGCGCGTTCCACTGGCACCGCCGGGTCGCGATTCCGATCGTGGCGATGTTCATCACGGTCGACGGCACGTTCGTCGCCGCGGGCCTCCCGAAGTTTGCCGAGGGTGCGTGGATTCCGTTCGTGATCTGCGCGGCATTCGTCGCGACGGCGCTGACATGGCTCGTCGGCCGGCGCCGCATCGCCCAGCACTTCGTGCGCATCAACATTCCGCTCGAGCAGTACCTGAGCGAGTTCAAACCGGCGGCGGGCGAGCCGAAGGGGACGATGGTCTTCCTCACGCCGGATCCGTCACACGTGCCGTTCGTCGATGAGAAGCATCGCTGGGTTCGCGACCGCGCCACCGAGGAGCGGCTCGTCCTGATGACGTTCGCGCCGACGCGCCGGCCCTACGTGAGCGTCGACTCCCGCGTGAAGATCGAAACGTACGGCGACCGGCTGACGATCGTGCGCGGTTCGTTCGGGTTCATGGAGCGGCCGTCGATCAAGCCGATCCTCGCCGCCTGCCGCGCGGCCGACCTGCACCTCGATTCCGACGATACGTCGTTCTTCTACGCGGATCCCAAAATCGTTCCCGCGCCCAATACCCCGCTCCCGAGATGGGTTCGAAAGTACTTCGAGTTTTTGAACCGCAACGCGTTTCCGCTGCCCGACGACCTGCAGATCCCCGCCGAACGCCGCGTCGAACTCGGCGTCGAAGTCCAAATTTAGTGAACCGAGGCCGGGCGGCTAGACCGGTGGCGCTTGCACGTTGTGGGCGAAGGCTTCGAGTCGTTCGCGATCGAGGGCCCGGACGCGGCCGCGATCGAGTTCGACGGCCTGCGCGTTCTTGAGCCGCAGCAGCGCGCGCGCCGCCATGTCGCGCACGGTTCCGGCGGCCGCCGCGATCTGGGCCTGCGAGAGGTTTTCGACGCCTGAGAGCCCCTTGGCCATACCGGTCGTCGCCGGCGCGTACGAGAGCAAGAACTTCGCGACGCGCTGCAGGACGTGCGCGAACGCGAGATCGGCGATCGTATCGATCGAGCGCCGCCGCGCCTGGGAAGCATCGGTGAGAAAGCCGATCGCGAGCTCGGTGTCGTTGCGAATCGCGTGCAGCACCGCCTCGGCCGGAAGCAGCGCGACCGTGCAGTCGGTCAGCGCTTCGGCGCGCGTCGTCGCGCCGCCGCCGTCGAACGTGCCGCTTTCGTTGAGCGGATCGAGCGGCAGCCGTTCGCCGAGCGCGTGGGTCTTGCCGTCGGGCGATAGCAGCGTGTACACGACTTTTCCGGTACGCACGAACGCGAGATACGGCCACATCTCACCTTCGTCGAAGATCGTCTCGCCCTGACGGTAGGCGCGTTCGGTCGCGGTTGCCGCGAGTTCGCGGATCGTCGCGGCCTTCGCATTCGCAAACGGGGTGCAATGCGAGAGGAACGTCGGGATGTCGGCCTGCTCGTCGATGCGCTCGATCCGGATCGTCCAGCGACCCGAGCCCTGGTTGCGACCGTCCCACGAAAACCGTCCGGGCCGATGCTGCAGGAACTCGTTGCGCAACGCGCGCGGGTCGCTCTCCTCGGGGAGTTCGAGGATTCCACCGAGCTGCAGCTTGTCGAAGGCTTCGAGGATGATGAGGTTGCGATTGGTGCTCGGAAGCGTACGACTGTCGAGCGTGATCGCAGGTACGCGGGTCGTGGCCATGACCGCTGCGGTTCGGTCCGGCCGCGAGCGAGCCCCCCAACGTGCGCCCGGAGGCGGCCCTCAGGTGCCGGTGAACTTCGGCGGCCGCTTTTCCAAGAAGGCCTTCGTGCCCTCGGCGAAATCGTGGGTCGCGACGAGCGTCCCGAAGTGGAGCGCCTCGAGTTCCAGGCCCGCGGCGAGCGGTAGGGATGCGCCGCCGGCGATCGTTCCCTTGACGGCGGCGACCGCGAGCGGCGACTTGGCGGCGATCGTCGCCGCGACGCGCTTGGCTTCGGCCGCGAGTTCTGCGTGCGGCACGACGCGATCGACGAGGCCGATCCGCAACGCCTCCGCCGCGTCGATCATCTCGCCCGTGAGGCAGAGGAGCATCGCTGCGCCGCGGCCGGCGAGGCGCGTCGTGCGTTGCGACCCGCCGTAGCCCGGCAGCAGCCCCAAATTCACTTCAGGTTGGCCGAATTTCGCCCGGTCGCTCGCGATGCGAATGTCGGTGGCGAGCGCAAGCTCGCATCCGCCGCCGAGCGCGAAGCCATTGACGGCCGCAACCACGGGCGTGCGCATGGCCTCGATCGCGAGCGTTAGGTCCTGCCCGGATCGCGCGAGTGCCGCCCCATCGATCGCGGTGGGCAGCGCGTTCAGCTCGGCGATGTCGGCACCGGCCGCGAATGCGCGCTCGCCCGCGCCGGTGAGGATCGCGACGCGAATGCCGGCGTCGGCCTCGATGTCGGCAAGTGCCGTCTTCAGTTCGCGCACCATGAGAACGTTAAGGGCATTGAGGACGGCAGGCCGGTTCAGCGTGATGACGGCGATCGCGTCCTCGCGCTCGACGAGAATCGTTTGGTAGGTCACGCGGCGCGCTTCCGGTTCGTGTTATGCTCTACCTCGCTGCCGCAGGGTGGGGGGTGGAGAAGACAAACATGGCCGGAATGCGCATGGCCTATCACGAGGCACTCGAAGGAGCGCGGCTGGACGTGGTCCGGCTCGGCGCGCTCGTGGGCGATGCCGTTCACGCGGCCGTCGTCTCCCTCGAAAAGCGCGATACGAGCCTAGCGGCGCGGGTCGTCGCCGGCGACGACGACGTGGACGGGCTGCGGCGTCGCGTGGAGCAGTCTTGCATCGAGCTGATCTGGAAACAGCAGCCGGTTGCCGGCGAGCTGCGCCAAGTTGCCGCGATGCTCGAAATCGTAGTCGACCTCGAGCGCATCGGAGACTATGCCGTCGACATCTCCAAGCACTCGATCAAGCTCGCCGACGTGCCGCTGCGCCCGGCGCGGGTGGAGATCGGTCGGATCGCCGCGATCGCGACCGAGATGCTGAGCGAAGCGATGCGCTCGTATACGGAAAACGATGCCTCGGTCGCCGAGGCCGTGATCGCGCGCGACGACGAGGTGGACGACCTGTATTCACGGGGCATCGAAGCGCTTCAGGAAGAGATGCAAGCGGATTCGGGCAAGGTGCGGGCCGGAACGATCATGCTCTTCGTCCTGACAAATTTGGAGCGGGTCGGCGACCGCGCCCAGAACGTGGCATGGCACACGAAGGAGATGCTCGGGAAGGCCTGATACCTACGGTCCATGAGAGCTTCGATCGCAGGCTTGCTCGCCGCGTCTTGTGCGTTTGCCCTCATGCCGCTCGCGGCCCGCGCCGACGTCCCGTACACGGTGATCGTGAACGGCCGGCTCATGGACGCGCACAGTCCGAGCGCGCGCAATCACGGCGGCAACCTGTACGTCAACGTCGTGCGCGCCGTGAAGGCGTTCGACGGGCTGCTGACGTTCGGCCGCGGCGGCACGGTCCGTGTCACGGTGAACGGCCGGACCCTCAACTACCGGGTCGGCCGCTCGACGGCGATCCTCGATAACACGACGCCGATTCGGCTGCGCGGTGCGCCGTATCTCGACCACGGCGACACCTACGTGCCGATCGGCTCGATCGGGACGCTCGCACAGGCGACGGTTGCGATCGATCCGACGCGGCACCGCGTCACGCTGACGCTCGGCCGCAGTTTTGGCTACGCGACGCCGGTGCCCAAAGTCGTACCCGAGCCGAACGAGGACGACGTCGGACTCTCTCCGCTGCAAGCGCTCACGTTCAACGCCTCGGCGACGACCGACACTGCCGGCATGCACACGCGCGTCGAGATCACGAACAAGACCGAGAAGCCCTACGCGATCAATTTCCCAGGCCCGCAGCAATTCGTCTTCGTCGTCGCGCGCAACGGCTCCGAAGTGTGGACGTCGCAGACGACGACCGTCTCGGGCGGCCCGTCGTCGTTTCGGCTGCTGCCGGGGGAGACGACGACGCTCTTGGCCGACTGGCCCGGCTACCTGAAAGCGGGCGCGGGGCGCTACACGCTGCGGATTCGCATGCTCAAAGCGATTCCGATCGATACGGCGCCGGTCTCGCTCGGGGTCAGCACGCCGGGACCCTCCGCGTCACCCTGACCGCCGCGCCGCCGCTCGCGCGATCCGAGATCGCGCCCGAGAACGGAATCACGTACCTCAACCACGCGGCCGCCGGAGTGCTTCCGCGCCGCACACGCGATGCGCTCGTCGCGCTCGTCGACGGACAGGCGAACCAAGGCGTGCTCGGGTTCGTTTCGGTCGAGTCGAACATCGCGGCGTACCGCACGCGGGTCGCGGCATTCTTCGGCGCGCGCGGTGAGGACATCGCGTTTTTGCGCAATACGGCGGACGGCGCGAACACGATCGCGCGCGGACTCGATTGGAACGCGGGCGATGAAGTCGTACTGTGCGACAACGAGTTTGCTTCGAACGCGCTGCCGTGGATCGCACTCGAAGAATTCGGCGTTCGCGTTCGCTTCGTCCACGCGGCGCGCCGGCGTCTCACGCCGGCTGCGCTCGCCGATGCGATGACACCGCGGACGCGCCTGGTCGCGCTGTCGTGGGTCGGCTTTTCGGACGGGTACCGCCACGAACTCGCCCCGCTCGCGTAGGTCGCGCACGCGCACGGCGCGCTGCTGTGCGTCGACGCGATCCAGGGCCTGGGCGCGTTCCCGTTCGACGTCGGCGCGACCGGCGTCGATGCGATGTACGCCGGCGGCGCGAAGTGGCTGCTCGCGGTACCGGGCGTCAGCGTGCTGTACGTTTCGCCCGCACTGTTCGCGCGCCTGAAAGTCCGGTGGCGCGGCTGGCGCGACGTCGCGGACATGTGGAACGATTTCGACTACCGCCAGCCGCTCGCGCCGACCGCTGCCCGCTACGAGGGCGGGACGCCGAATTTTCTGGGCATCGCGGCGCTCGACGCGTCGGTTGCCGTGCTCGCGGCGGCGGGAACCGAACGCATCGGCGCCCACGTGATCGCGCTGACCGATCGGCTCGTCGGCGGGTTGCACGCGATGGGGGCGACGCTCCTGACCGAGCGCGGACCGCAGATTTCTTCAGGCATCGTGACGTTCAGGCCGCCTGAGCGCGACTCGGTCGAGGTGGGGCGCGCGCTCGCCAAGCGCGGCTTCGTCACGACGTACCATCGGCCGCACGGGATACGCGTCTCGCCGCACGGCTACAATACGGCCGAAGAAATCGACGCGTTCCTCGCCGCGCTCGCAGCCGAGCTATAAGCCGGCGCGCTTGACAGCGCGCGATACAATGGGTCTCGTGAAGATCTGACGCGCCCCGCGCCGCGCGTAATAAGGTGCGGCACTGCGTTTTCGGGCTCGACCGTTGTCGTCGAGCCCATTCCCAAGGGGTGTGTCCGCCGTGGCTTTCCGAGCCGAGTCGCCTTCGCTGTTCGCCAACCGGAGTTTCACGTTGTTCTACGTGGGACAGGCGTTCAGCTATGCCGGCGACGGCTTGCGGCTGATCGCGATTCCGCTGCTCGTCTACAAGCTGACGGGCTCCGCGCTGTCGCTCGGCGTGACCTATGCGCTCGAATTGCTGCCGTTCTCCCTGTTCAGCGTCGTCGGCGGTTCGCTCGGCGACCGGCTCGATCGCCGCCGGCTCATGATCGCATGCGACGCCGTCCGGTTTGCCATCCTGGCCGCGTTCGCGGTAGCCTATGCGGCGGGCGTGCTCACGATCGGAATGCTCTATGCGGGCATTGCGGCGATCGCCATTTGCGCGGCGATTTTCCTGGGCGGTCAGTCGTCGACGATTCCCTACCTCCTGGGCCGCAGCAATACGACCCGCGCGATGGCCGCGCTGATCGGCATCGAGCAGGTCTCGCAGACGATCGTTCCGCCGATCGGTGGGGCGCTCTTTGCGTTGGTCGGACCGCTGCCGGCGCTCGCGATCAACGCCGCAACGTACGGCATCTCGCAGCTCTCGATCGCCGCCACCGACGGCTTCGGGCCCGACGAACCCGGCCGGTTGCCGACGCTGCGCGAGATCGCGCACGACGTGCGGCTCGGATGGGATTTCGTGTTCGGCGACAGAGCGTTGCGCGCGGTGACGCTGTGCGGCTCGGTGTTCAACTTCTTCGGATTCATGTCGGGCGCCGTGTTCATTCCGTTCTTGAAACGCGAATTCGCCGCCAGCGACGTCACCGTCGGCTGGACACTCGGCCTGAGCGCGGTCGGAATGGCGCTCGGTTCGTACGTCGCGGGCCGCGTGCCGGCCGGCTGGCCGTTCGGCCGCATCATGTGCGTCGCGTATTTGCTCGACGGGCTGTTCTTCGTGCCGATCGTGTTCACGCACGACCTCCAGGTGCTCATCCCGGCGATGGTGCTCACCAATTGCTGCGTGGCGTTCGAGATCGCGACGCTGGTCGGCTGGCGCTTGCGCATTGCGCCCGCGGAACAGGTTGGCCGCATCTCGGGCGTCGCGCGGATGATCGCGGTAGGGACGACCGTGCCGGGCGCGATCATCGGCGGCCACCTCGCCGACGCGTTCGGCACGCGGCTGCCGATCGCGGTTTCGGCGGTCGGCTACCTCGCGATCGGCCTTGTCTTTCCGTTCATCGGGGCGCTTCGGCGGGAACGGCGCTGATCGTCCGTTCCCAATTCGCCCGGATGCCGCGCAGCAGCGACGGGTACACGACGAGCTTGCGGAACGGGTCGATCAGCGCGAGGTAGACCGGCGTCAGCCGGCTCACGGGTTCGACGTACACGGCGAAATAGAACCGGTAGCCGGCGGCCGTTTCGACGAGCGCGCTCAGCGCCGCGGCGTGGGCCGTCTTGTTGATGAGTTCGGCGAGTTGTTCCCCGGGAAGCCGGTAGACGACGCGAAACGGCCCGTCCTTCGTGCCGGGCGGCACGAGCGACGCCGCGCGATCGGCGGCCGTGAGCCGATCGGCAAACGACCGCGCGCTACGCTCGGCGGCCGCATCGTCCCAGCCGAAGAAACGGCCGATGAAAAATCGCAGCCCGAGCAACCCGCGCACGACCCGCGACGGCCGGTGCATTCGCGAACCCGCCGCGCGCAGGAATTCATCGAGCGTGACGCCGCTGCGGGCGGGTGGGACATCGACCGCCCACACGTCGTGCAGCGGAACGCCGGCCATGAACGCATGCGCGCGCAACGGAAGCTGCGCGTATTCGTGAGCCTTTATTTGCGGCACGGCGCTGCGGCCGGCACGAGGTTAGTAGCCGCCCTCGCGAACGGCGCACGGGCCCATGATCGCATCGGCCATGCCGTGGATCAGCCGCTTGTCGGCCGGTGCGATCGTCGCGAGCACGCCGCCCAGCCGCACCGCGTCGCCGACCACGTAGTAGTACGGGCACAGCCGCACGCGCCCGTCGAGGCTCGCGATCGCATCCGCATCCTTGTCGTAGTAGGGAATGCGCACGCGCTTGCCTTTGTGGAATTGTTGAAGGATGTACGGCGTGCGCGAATACGAGGCCAGCGCCTCGTCGAGCGCGGTTTGCAGTTCCTCCTTCGTGAGATCGTTCGCGACCTTGACGCCGCGCGAGCCCCATGCGAACTGCGAGAAGCCCGAGGGCTTGATTACGAAATCCCGATCGCTCTTTCCGAGCGCGAGCAACTGCGACCAGTTCTGAAGCGGCGCGTTGCCGGCGTTCAAGCCGAAGATCGTCGCCTGCGGCGGCAGCGGGCACGGATCGATGACCCACGTACGCGGGAAGATGCCGAGTAGCCGGTCGTAGGCGTCGCCCAGCTCCGCCTTCCACAGCTTCGTGAGCAGCGGGTGGTGCAGGAGCGCGAAGGCGAGCTTTTCTTCGAGGTGCGCCTTCGGCGGCGGGGTCATCTTTACGCGGTTGTGACGGGCCGCGTAGAGCATCAGGTCTTGCTTGGGGATGTTGAAGAGATCGTAGAGTTCGAAATTGCGGTACAGCACGTCGAGCTTGATCTCTTCACCGCCGCTCAAGCGCACGAACAACGCTTCCTCGGTGAAGACGATGTCCTCGGGCCGGCACACGTAGGTCTCCCCCAGCTCGAGGCCGTTCATCGCGCTCGCGAGCCAGGTCATCTCGGCGCGGTAGTTGTCGGATTCTTGCGAGACGACGATCGCGGTGCGCGGATTCTCTTTGCCCGACGCGGCCGCGAGCATCGCCGCGAGGCCGCGCGGAATGCCGTCCGTAGCGCCGACGGTATCGTATCCGAGCTCGCAGTACGCCTGGGCCATCGCACCGACGAAGCCTTGGCCGCCCGGAACGCTGTCGAGTTCGGCCGCGATGAAGCCGTCGCCGGTCAGGATGAGGTCGGGACGGATCACGCCCGGGATCTCGCTCTTGAAGCGGTTTTGGCGCCCGGCCTTGACGACGGGCTCAGGTTTGCCCTGATCCAGATACTCGGCGATAAAGGAAGGCGCGGTGCCGCGCGCGCTGCGCAGGTAGAGCGCCGTGAGCGCTCGGTAGAAGCGGACGAGGTCGGTTCCCAGCGCTTCGATCGCCTCGAAGGTTTCGGGCGAGAGCCAGAAGGGTTCCGGGGAGAGCCGCCATGCGACCCGGTTCTGATCGACGCCGACCCCGCCGAACAGGCCGGCCGGCATGTGATCGTTGAGGAACAGCGCTTGATCGCGCGCCGTCATGTTGGGGTCGAGCGCGGTACAGCCCATGCCGGCGGTGCTTAGCCTCTATCGTTGGGACATCGACACTCGAGCAGCTTGGCGCTCGAGAACGCGATGTAGCGGCGTCTCATCACCTACGAAAAACGCGGCGCCCGGGTCCGGGTTGCGCCCGGGGCTACTTCAGCGCGATCGCTCCGGGCACGAGAAGGGCGTGCTCGAGGCGCGCGGTCCCGTTCTTGTAGGCGATCGTCAGATGAAGGCTGCGACCGATTCCCAGCTTCGCGAGCGGAGCGTCGTCGATCGTGCGCGAGGTGTCGGCGCCCGGCAGCACGTCCACGGTGACCGAGCGGGTGAGCGGCGGCTGACCTTTGACGGAGAACGTCTCGACCAGCGCCGCCTTCGCGGCTGAACTCCCCGCGGGTGCCGGACACAGCTGGACGGTGAGGCTCGAGCCTTCGACCGCGAACACGTCGGTCGAGCAGGCGGAGGCGCCCGCCGGCGCCGCGCCGGCAAGGACCGTGCCCGCGATTGCCGCGGCGGCCAAGGCTCGAATCATGACGTTCAGTATAACGTGCTTGGCTGCTCCGTCGTTTCGAATTGCCCATCACACCGGAGGAGCGGGCTTTTTCTGAAGATAACGTCGCCCCTCGCCCATGCGAATCGATCTCATCGCTCTCGATCTCGACGGCACCCTCCTCGATCCGCAAGAGCGCATCTCCGATCGAAACAGGGCCGCGATCCGAAAGTCACTCGAGGCCGGCGTGCGGGTCGTGCTCGTCACGGGCCGCGGCACCGATCTGCCGATCCGGGTCTCGCGCGAGCTCAACATCAACCTTCCGGTGATCTGCTGTCACGGCGCGTTGACCAAGGATTTCGGCGCGAACAAGACGCTCGTACATCTCCCCGTTCCGCTGCCCTACGCGAAGCCGATGATCGAATATGCCGAAGGCAACGGTCTCTCGATCGCGATCTATTCCGAGGAATCGTTCTGGCGGCTCGAAGGCTCACACCTGTTCATGGATGACATGCGCGGCCCGGCCTGGCGCGAAGCCAAGACATTCGCCGACGTCCTCACGTCGGCGCCGACGTTCATCCGCTTCATGGGGGAGGAGTCGGTGCGGGCGATGGAGCGCGAGTTCGGCGACTGGCCGCTCGCGTTTCGGCACGAGACCTGGGGCGACTTCGTCGAGTGCGCCGTGCTCAATCGCGATGCGAGCAAGAAAAACGCGCTCAAGCAGCTGTGCGCGGATTTCCAAATTCTGCCCGAGCGGGTCCTCGCGATCGGGGATTCGCGCAACGACGTGCCGATGCTGCGATGGGCCGGCATCGGCGTCGCGATGGGCAACGCAGCGGCCGACGTCAAGGAGAGCGTGCGTTACGTGACGGCGAGCAACGTCGAGGACGGCGTCGCGCTCGCAATCGAACGGTTTACCGGAATCGCGCAGAAGAAACCGGCGTGACCTCGGGCGAGCCCTCGGCGGCCTACGAAGCTGAGCTGCGCACGATCTTGACGGCCGGCGATTGGGAACGGCTGCGCGATTTCACTCGCGTTCACAACGAGATACCGGCCGACGTCGCGGAGCAGCCCCGTCCCTTCTGGGAAGTGATGCTCCACAAGCTGATCTGCAATCGGATCGACCTCGCCGGTCTGCACCAAGCGTCGCGCGCGTGGCTCGAGGAACGCGGTTAC